>ERZ1292629.449-Hain-H43-01um-R1-449-length-44505-cov-6_pt2 | contig 23163 bp, 22 predicted proteins | sample MGYA00564399_ERZ1292629 | MGnify/ENA primary metagenome ERZ1292629 (study PRJEB36523, sample SAMEA6512636) | groundwater metagenome | collected 2019-01-08 | study: AquaDiva: Metagenomics assemblies of 32 groundwater samples | reverse complement strand
AATTCTGTACATAAAGCTTTCACAAAATCGTCGCCATTCACGTTGCACAGTATGCCCCCGAAATCTTGAAACGGAGATATAACATGCACGTTGGGAAAATTTACCAGCAGGCGGCGCCAAAAAAAAACTTGCGCCATAAGTTGATACTTTACAATTTGTTTTTCTGCGAGAGTTTTTGTGATACGCCGAGCTGGATTGTATCTATGATCAAATTGAACCACGTAGCCAACTTTCTCCAGAGCTTGCGATATTTGAGTACCACCGCCGGGAATAAGTGCGACAATGTCGCTCATACAAGCGGCATTCGCACGTACAAACACGTGAGCTTCAGTACTGTCCTTGGCATCTCCTGTCGCCTTTATCAATTTTTTCACAAGCACTCTCCTTTCACAACGAAATCTAGGCGCACTATAGCAAAAAATTAAATATTTCCGCAAATAAAAAAACACCTCGCGAACGCGAGGTGTTTTTTTATTCAGTTTTGGTTAACCGCGAAAACCTCCCATCGGTCGATCCTGCCTCTTTCGATTGCAGTCTCGACAAAAGATTTTGCCGTAAGTACCATCCTGTCTCTTGTTGGGCATAAACGGGAGTTCCGTGACTGGGTTACCACAATTGGCACATACTATGCCGAGTGCAGTAACGTCATGGATCTGCCGTGGGCCGCCTCCTCCTTGAAACGCCATTGGCTGATTACCTAAAGTTACTCTAATAAAACTACTCAATCGAGGCCAACGACGAATTTACAACACATGGCTGTATATGCCTTTTTTGAGTACAAGAACGAGTATACTGCTTTCATGATGAGTAGTCAACTATAACGTTCCTCAAGCCACGGATCAGCATGATTATTATATCCGCGCACTTCCCAAAAGCCCGGCGCATCTTTATCTAATAACTCAACGCCCGTAAGAAATTTTGCCGATTTCCAACCATACAATGTCGGAATAATCATACGAACCGGCCCACCATGTTCGGGTGGAATCTCGCTACCCTCAAGTTCGTATGCAATAAGCACATCGGGGCCAAGCGCCTCGGCAGACGGAACATTTGTTGTATAGTCATCAAACGAATGAAAAACTACAAAACGCGCCTCGGGCTTGATACCAACGCGCTCCATCATTTTAGAAAATAAAATTCCACCCCAATACAAATCATATCTACTCCACCGCGTAACACAATGAAAATCGAGCGTACGTTCGTCTTTGGTAATTTGTTTTATATCTGCAAGCGTGATTGTTTGAGGCTTCTTAACAAGCCCCTTAAATTCGATAGACCACGTAGAATATTGCTCGCGCGTTGGTCGAACGCCCAAATCGAGAATCGAAAATTTGTCGGTCAGAACCTGCCCGGGCGGAAGACGATTTTCATGTACTCCATCACTCACGCCTGAAAACTTGTGCTGAACGGCTTGGCGCTCTTTTGCTTCGATATATTTATGATTGTACTGCTCGTTGTCCATATGTATTGCTTTCATCATATCATATGCCACACCGCGCCATTTTTTTTAATAAACCCATCTCGAGCAAGCGCTTCGAGTATTTCTTTTGGATTATGCATTGCAAGCAATGGATCGCGCTCAAACAACGCTTGTGTTTTTTTTAGAGTAAGACGACTTTCAAGAAGTATTAAATCAAGTAATTTCGCACGAGCGAACCTGCGTGAACCCTCAAACTTACTTTGTCGCACGTACCGAATACTTTTACGATTTGGATTTGAAATATTTTTTAACTCCCCCGCCCCATAGTCCATAAGCGCCCAGTACCATTCACGGATGTGTTCGGGCGGCAATGTTTTTTGTATGCATTCGAGGATTTCTGCATCAATTACCTTTTTTTTATGCGCAAAGAAAAAATGAATATACACGCGCCGAATATTTGTTTCTATAAAAACTTCTGGCATATCCCACGCAAATGCACACATCGCACGCGCCGTGTAATGCCCCACACCCGGGAGTTTTTCGAGCTCATGAGGATTTTTGGGAAACGCTCCCTTGTAATTTTTTACTACTTGCGCCGCCGCTCGTTTTACGTACAATGCACGACGATTATAGCCAAGGCCTTGCCATTCTTTTAGTACAGCCGCTTGCGGTGCGTAAGCCAAGCGTTTAACCGTTGGAAATTGTTTGAGAAAATTTTTATATTTGGGGACGACCCGATCTACTTGTGTCTGCTGAAGCATTATTTCGGAAACAAATATTTTGTATGGATCGCGTGTGTGTCGCCACGGCAAATCGTGCCGCCCATGCACGCGATACCACACGAGAATCTTCTTTTGAAACGTTTTAATTTCTGCCTCAGAAGTCACCACCAATTTACTCAAATAACTTTGCCTGATGTTTTTTTGCGACAGGTTGAAATGGCGTAAATACTCGATTTGCCGCATCGCGATACTGGCAATATTCACACGTTGGCGCCGCAGATGGCAATGCGTCTTTCATTAAACAATCATGTGCCTCGATAAGTTTACCCTCGACCCAGCCATCATCACCTTCGTATGGAAAAACAGTTACATCAAATTCGAGTTTGCCATCGAATGCTTTGCGATCACGCTTTCCATTTACATATACAAAATAGCTGATATCAGAAACCTCAAAACCATTGTGACGCAAGAGCCATTCATAAATCTCCATCTGGCGTTTATACGCGTCGTGCCATATAGAATCACCGAATTCTACGGCGCCATCTTTGCTCGTCGCTTTGTAGTCCACAATGTGCAATTCACCCTGTGGGTTGACCCAAATATCGTCGACAGCGCCAAAAAAAATAAAATTGGTTGGCTTGTGATGATATTGAATGCCAACAAAGTTTTCACGCCATACATCAAGCTGTGGATGAACAAACGGCACCGCATCAACACCATATTGTTGCATGAGTGGATGAGCGACCCCTTGCGCGCGATGAATATCAAATTCTTTTTTAAGCAAGTGGTCAACCGCGATGTTGAGTGTAAACGATGGCATCGATGGCTCTGATACTCCAAGCCGTCGATCAAGATAAAAACACCGCGGACAGCGCATAAAATTTTCAAGCTTAGTGCGTGAAAGCTTGAACAGATCCTGACTCCGCGGGTCAAAAATATTGCTTTTGCGCACAATAGCCATGCGCTATTTTGAAAGCTCAGCTAAATCACGCAATACCTCTTGGGCATGAATCGGTGGTTTTACTTTTTCGTAGATTTTTGCAATTTTTCCAGCCGGATCAATTAAAAATGAAGTACGAAGCGTACCCATATATTCTTTACCAAGAAATTTCTTTTTTGCCCATGTACCATATGCTTTGTGAACAATTTTTTGCTCATCAGAAAGAAGCGTAAATGGCAATTTGTATTTTTCAATAAATTTTTTATGACTGCGTGGTGAATCTTTACTTACTCCCAACACAACCGCTTTTATTTTATTAAAGTCGCCATGATAATCGCGCAAAGAGCATGCTTCTTTTGTACATCCCGGAGTATCATCTTTCGGATAAAAATACAGCAAAACCCACTGCCCCTTATAATCGCCTAGTGAATGAGTTTTGTCTTCCTGATCGGGTAACGCAAACGCAGGAGCCTTATCACCAATTTGGAGTTTCATACCCTTATCATATCTCTTTCTCTAGCGAGAAGCAAGATTTTTTTCTTTGTACCTCGATTATAGCCACCCAGTATCCCGTCGGAGCGCACTACACGATGGCATGGAACGCACGGGTTATAATTTTTATTTAAAATATTTCCTACCGCACGATACGCTCGCGGTGAGCCCGCGCGTTGTGCTACTTCTTTATAGGTAAGCGTCTTGCCTTTCGGAATTTTTGCGACAACGCCTATTACGCGTTCTTTAAACATATTTTTCGAGAAGTTTTATAAGTAAGCGTACCGGAGCGCCCGCCGCACCTTTCGATAAAAACTCACCTTCAATCGATGTCATACGAGGTGCCATATCAATATGTACCCACGGTATTTTTGACTCTTTTATGAATTGCCATAAAAACACAGCCGCAGTAATTGCCCCGCCATATCGTGTTTTGCCCACATTTGCCCAATCACCAAAAGTACCTTTTATTTCTTCTTCGTACTCTTCCCACAATGGTAACGGCCAAACATAATCGCCCGATTCTTCCCCGAGTTCTCGAAATAATTTTTCAAGATTTTCATCGGGCGTAAATATTGCCGATGCTCGTTCACCTAAAGCGCCTGCTGCTGACCCAGTAAGTGTAGCTACATCAATCACGAGTCGTGGAGAATAAAATTTTTGGGCATAGGTAAGCGCGTCCGCTAAAATAATGCGCCCTTCGGCATCAGTATCTAAAACCTCAATTGTTTTCCCCGACATACTTTTGAGTAGATCTCCCGGGTGGTAGCTCGAACCCGACGGCATATTTTCCGCCGCAGGCACAAGACCCACAACATTTATTTTTAAACCAAGATGCGCCGCCAAAGCAACCGCATGGATAACCGCCGCTCCACCCGACATATCCATATGCATCTCATATATATATGCGCTTGGCTTCAGATTGAGTCCGCCCGTATCGAATGTGACACCCTTGCCGATCAAAACTATAGGCTTTGATCGCCCTGAGCCTGCCGAAGGGCTTCCCCAATACTCAAGAACTACAAATTGAGGATCCTCATTCGAGCCTTGCGACACACCAATAATGCCTCCCATACCAAGCTTTTTAATTTCAGATTTGCCAAGAATTTTTGCTTTTACTTTTGTACCACGAACCGCCTCGCGTGCCGCATGAGCCAAAAGTTTTGGTGTCATCTCGCCACCAGGCATATTGGCAAGCGCACGCGTCTTATTTACTTCCTCGCCGATGATTTGCCCTCGCTCAAAGCCCGATCGCGAATCACGACTCTCTGCCCCCTGTAGATATATTTCTTCAACAAAATTCCATCCCTCGGGAGGTTTTGATTTATATTTTATAAATTCAAAATTTGCCATTTCAAAATTCGTAGCGGCAAGTTCTGCCAAATCATTCGATGCGAGCGCTAAATGAGCAAACGCAAAATCAGCAAGATTAATGCTAATTTTTTTAGCGCGGTTTGCGCGCGCAAGCGCGATCACGCGCCGAAAAAGTAAAATAAGCTTTCGTCTATTTATTTTTTTAAAGTCTTCAACGCCGATCTGAATAACGCGTTGGCCAGAGGGCTTTAATAGCACATCGGTAGTTTTTTGTTCTCGAAGCTCAATAAGAGTCGTAGATAAATCTTTTGGCAATATTGCTTGAAATTTAGTTTTAATCGATTTCATAAAAACTATAATACCATTAACCATTAAGAATAAAAAATGCCCCGCACCAGCTAAATGCGCTGATGCGGGGTACTGCGAGCGAGACAATATTGACGTCGCGCATTAGCGCATTGACGACCTCGTCTCGCTTTTTGTGGAACACTCATCCGCTCGTCTTTCGACGCAACCTCATTCGTCCCACATTTGTTAAAGAACTACCGCTCTGCAGGCTTCCCATCGTCTTCTCAAACATACCACCAAACGCAGAACGGTTTCGGAGACACACATCTCTTCATCTCTAAGGACAACAGGACAATCGTCTCCGAATTTACTACGATACATCGAAGCACTCACCTGCAGGACATTTCCTCCTTCAGCTTGCGACAATCTCCAATTCGTCCCGAAGATTTTTAGAAAGAAGAATTTATGAGGACATCTCACCTTACGCCCCGAGAGGCTCTCCGACATTCGTCCTCATTACTACGCTGCTTTCACTTCCTCTCGCCGAGCTTCGATGCCTTTCCACTTCTTGAAGACATGCTCAACGAACTTCGTGATCGTCCGCCAGATCGCCATCTTGTGAATGTGCCCGTCGGTGTAGCGTTTTTTGCCATCCACCACGATAACTTCCGAGTGTTTGGCACGAAACTTCGCCTTGTACTCGCGGTACTTGATACCCCGCTCGGAATTCGGTCGCTTCACCCATTGATCAGCAAGCAAGTACAGTGCCTGTCGCGCCGTTGGATTCCAATTTGCAACCGTGCCTGCTCGCTTTCGCGCGAAGCGTCCGTCGGAGAGTACATGCACCCCGCAAAACGCTTTGAGTTTTGGCATAGTTGCAAATCGCCGGATGTCGCCGATCGATGTAATAATGCCCGCCGCAAGCACTTCTCCACATCCTTCGACTGATTCGAATAGCTCTCGCCATACATCGAGCGCACGAACAGCACGCCGAAGTTCGACTTCACGAGCTTCCTCCTCTTTGAAGATTGCTCGCAAAATCACATCGTTGGCACGAATGTTATCGTACGCCTCTTCAACAGTTCCCTCGGGATACCGGCCTTCTTCCGAAAGAAAGATAGAACCAATCGCATGTGAACGAAGCCTCTGTTCACAGCGAATACGATCCTTTTGTGTATCTCTCCGAGCTCGATACGCTTCCTGCGCCTGAATGAGCCCGCGGTCACGTACACCAACTGGGTAAAACAAATCGGGCTTCTTGCTGCCGAGGCAAGCAAGTGTTGTGTGATCGTCGTCTTTGGTCGCTTCGCCACGCTCCTCTTTGAAAAGAAACGGGGCAATACGATACACGGACGCATCGATCTCCTCGCCACGCCGCGAAAGCGCATACGCAAGACGATCGCCAGAACCACCCAAAATCATGAAGACTTTGTCACCCGACTTGAAGCCGTCCCAAGCGCTAGAAACTTTTGTTGCAACTTCAAACTTCTTGCCCGATTTTCGGATATGTGGAGCATATAATGCTTCGCGACTATCTCCTTCTTTCGGTAGTCGCCACTTAATGTGGTGTAGCAAAAATCGAGAGAGATTTTCTTCATCTTCCACACCCCGCCAAGCGATCGGGAACTTCCCCATGAGAAAGTCAAGCTCTGCGGTTTCATCCTCGAGCTCGAGAGAGCGCGTGTTGCCGTCTTCGAGAATCGCGACCATAGTTGGTCGCGCCTCCTGCTCCGCCGTCCGCTTCACGCGGTGGCGAATACCAATCAATCGTGCCATACTCGCTCCTTTCGTCCTTCGACAAGCTCAAGACATGTAGTTGTGAGATTGAGACACTTGCTTCTTCGTCTTTTAACGACAAACGCTAGTTCGTCTCAATCTGTTATCAAAGTGCGGCTTGTGAACACTCACTCCAACGTTTAAAACAGTCGCACTATCGTTCACAAAGCCAAAAAAAGATTACCAGAATTTTGTGTTTTCGTCAAACACTGATATAATCTTTTTGTGATCGATCAAGCATTTGCATTTCTGATTCCCATTCAGGGGTTCTTTAACAATTTTTATCTTGCCGACTTTTTTGATGTCTTTATTATCACTATCTTTATTTACGCGGCACTCCTCCTTTTTAAACAAACGCGTTCATTTTCGATTCTTGTTGGTATCGCAACAATTATCGTACTCTATGCGCTTGCTCAAGCGTTCCATTTTTACCTCACATCACTCTTGCTCCAATCATTTTTTGGGGCATTTCTTATTGTTTTGGTCGTTATTTTTCAAGAAGAACTTCGAAGATTTTTTGAACTTATCGCACTCTGGGGCACGCGAGGTCGTAAACGTAATACGTCTATCACTGGCCCAACTCCCCTCAAATCAATTGTTCAGGCGATTGCAAATCTTGCCCACCGCAAAATAGGCGCCCTCGTTATACTCGAAGGACACGAAAATATTGAACGTCACATTGAGGGAGGCGCTACGCTTGACGGGGTGGTATCTGACGATCTTCTTGAAAGCATTTTTGATCCAACCTCACCGGGACACGACGGCGCTGTTATTATCAAAGAAAATCGTCTTTCAGTATTTGGAGCGCATCTACCACTTTCTCGCAATTTCCAAGAAATTGGCAAACACGGCACACGCCATTCTGCCGCACTGGGAATATCAGAATCTTCTGATGCGCTTGCAATTGTCGTCTCTGAAGAGCATGGCACCATTTCAATTGCCATTAGCGGTGTTCTTACACCTCTCAACTCAATCGAGGAGCTTGAAGTAAAAATTCTTAATTTTTTTCAAGAAAATTTTCCTACTCAATCCGCACCATTGTGGGAAACTGTTATAAAAAGAAACTCCATCGAAAAATTGCTCGCCTTTTGCATGTCGGGGCTTTTGTGGTTTTTTGTAGCATACCAAGCAGGTACCGTGCAACGCGATTTTGTAGTACCCATTAGTTACCGCAATTTAAACCCTCAACTTTTAATCGAAAATCAACGGCCAAAAAATGTCACCGTAACGTTCTCGAGCCGTGGAAATGCATTTGATACCTTTATTCCGACCAGCCTTGAAATATCAATCGACGCGAGCACGCTCGCCAAGGGTGAACAAACTATTCATCTTACTGAAGATATGATTGGGCGCCCACTTAATTTTACAGTTGCGAATATTTCCCCTCCTGATATTCAATTTGCAGTTACTCAATATAATACTTTTGAAGTACCAATCAATGTAACCACAACAAACCGCGTACCTCCGGACTACATCATTGATCATACAAGTTCTAAGCCCGATACAATAAAAATATTAGTCTCAGAACTTATCCAGCCCCCCACTCACATCAACACAACACCAATTGATCTTGACCAGCTTACGAGTACCGAAAGCTTCCAAACAACACTTATTTTGCCAAAAGGCACGAGGTTGCCCGACGATTCACCTGCGGATCTAACAGCAACCGTCTACATTCGAAAACGTTAGTTTCTGCATTTTTTGCTTGACTTTTAAGTTAAAAACTGCTTTAATTGAAAGCGGAATAAGGGGCGTACGAACATTCACACTTAACCATGTTGAGGGAGGACGCGATGGCAGGGCTATCAAGGGGTCTTACAACGACAGAACGCATCATCGTCAAGGAGCTGAAAGAACAAGGTGTTCTCAAGCATGTAGACGGACATCGCCTGTCGCTCGAGAAAGGGGTCATCAGCTGTTTTTGTGCCGATTGCGATCGGTCTGCAGACATTTATGCGCATCAGCAAGGTATCGTGCGCGAACAATGCAAAGATCCGCGCATCCATATGCTCGCCGACAACGGAGGACCGCTTTTGATCACAAAGAACTCTCCCGCAAACAAAGTCGGCAGAACCCGAGACATTGACTTTTTGGATTCAATTGCATTCGCAATTGAGAAAAAAGGGATCCAAACTGTGGCTCTCATCGGCCATGCAATCTGCGGTGTTGCGCTCGAGCGCGAAATCGGCTTGCTTCGTACCATCGCGTTAATACTGTGCGCGAAGTCGCGCATCAAACAAGATCTCAAGAGACTCGATCCGAAGGTCGCGTGCTTCTATCACGTCGACTACGGCGAATTTGCCACTGATCCCTCAAGGCCGATGAAGACATATTTCATCGACAAGCACGAGTTTGCAAGAACCTTCCCCTCCCAGCACATTTTTACCGCATAGCAGAAGCAAAAAGCCCCCCGACAGTAATCGTCGGAGGGCTTTTCTTTTTTAGTTATTCTATTTCATTTACACCCTCGAAGTCGGCGTAATACAATGAAATTGGTACATCAATATTTACCGCTTGAAAATAATTTTTCAACATACCACGCGCACGTTCAAGCTCGCGCATATAAAATTCGGCATCAGTCTTTCCTCCATACGCACCGCATTCATTGTGCACCATCAATACTACTTCCTTTGTATGGTGCAACGCAATTGATTTTCGAAGCTGATCTTGCACATATTCACGATCAGCTTCGCGCTCGGGAGCAGCAATATCTTTCGCGCCGCCTGCAACACACACCAAATCTACATTTTGAAAACCTTTACTTTTAATAAACCTATCGCGAAGCGTTGCAAATCGTGCATCAAAGCACCATACGATACACGCGTCTGATACATAGTGTTTTTTATCGCTTATATGCTCAACTATTTTTTTCATAGTGATCGTGCATAAGCACTGTGAGAGTATTATCAGGATCCATCTCTAAAAACCCAGACTCTATCTCATATTCTAACTTCTCACCATTTGTCTGTACAACAACAGCTTTACCTTTTTTTAAAATTGAGATAAGTGGTCGATGATGATCAAGAATTGTAATTTCACCCGCACGCGTTGGCACATTGAGGCTCATCGCCTCGCCTTCAAACTGAATACCACTTGGTGAATACATGTTAATTCGCATATATTTATTCGTCGATCTTCCCTTTCATATAAAAGAATTCTTCCGGCCTGTCGTCGTAGGCACCATCAATAATTGCCTTGAAACCAGAAATGGTTTCTGCAAGTGTTACGAATTTACCAGAACGCCCCGTGAATGCCTCCCCAACGAAAAACGGTTGCGAAAGAAAGTTTTGAATTTTGCGCGCACGGTTGACAGTTAGCCTATCTTCGTCAGAAAGTTCTTCGAGCCCTAATATCGCGATAATATCTTGAAGCTCGCGGTATCGCTGCAATATTTGTTGTACTCGTCTTGCAATAGTGTAATGTTCTTCACCGACAACTTTTGGATCAAGTGCACTCGAACTTGATGCAAGCGGATCAACTGCTGGATAAATACCGATTTCTGTTAGAGCACGAGAAAGTACAATTGTTGAATCAAGATGCGCAAATGATGTAGCCGGGGCAGGATCAGTAATATCATCGGCTGGTACATAAATTGCCTGCACTGAAGTAATCGAACCATTTTTTGTGGAAGTAATTCGCTCTTGCAAGGCGCCCATCTCTGACGCAAGTGTAGGCTGATATCCTACTGCCGACGGCAAGCGCCCTAATAATGTTGAAACTTCACTTCCTGCTTGAGAAAATCGGAAAATATTATCGATAAATAACAATGTGTCTTTGTGTTCTTCGTCACGAAAATATTCAGCCATCGTAAGCGCCGAAAGGGCGACCCTAAGGCGAGCGCCCGGGACTTCATTCATTTGACCAAATACCAATGCGGTTTTTGCAAGCACGCCAGACTCTTTCATTTCATTATATAAATCGTTTCCCTCGCGCGATCGTTCACCTACACCTGCAAATACTGATGCACCTCCTGACTCTTCAGCAACATTGCGAATAAGCTCCATAAGGAGAACAGTTTTCCCAACGCCAGCACCACCAAAAAGCCCAATCTTGCCACCTTTTACAAATGGCGCAAGTAAATCGATAACTTTAATACCCGTTGCAAAAACTTCTACTTTCGTTGATTGATCGGAAAGACTTGGCGAAGCGCGATGAATTGGCCATCGTTTTTTAAATACTTTTTTACTCGATTCAATATCAAGTGGCGTACCGCGCACATCAAAAATATGTCCAAGCACTTCAGGACCAACGGGTACGGATATTGGCGCGCCGGTATCGTGTACAACGGCTCCTCGCATAAGACCATCCGTACTCGAAAGCGCAATAGCACGAAGCCGCCCAGGCTCTAAATGTCGTGCTACTTCAAGTACGACTTCCACTCCAGCGATCTCTGTAGTAAGAGCCGTCAGGAGTGCAGGCAAAACATGCGATTCAGGAAATTCTACATCGACAACCGGACCTATCACTTGAATAATTTTTCCTTTTATATCAGTCATATTTTTAGAGTGCATTTTGTGTAGAAATAATTTCGATCATCTCTTTTGTGATACTTGCCTGTCGCGCCTTATTTGCGAGTAACACCAACGAACGAGAAAGATCTTCTGCATTGTCTGATGCTGTTTTCATCGCAACCATACGAGCAGAATGTTCAGACGCATTAGCCTCGAGCATTACATGATACAATTGTAAACTCAAGAGATACGGTACCAGCTCATCGAGTACCACCTCAATCGATGGCTCATAGATATAATCAACAGAACTCTGTACTCGATTCGTAATTCCATTTTTCTTAGCAGAAAAACGACCATGCTCTGGCGTAAGCTCATCGACTGTTTCTTTTATTTTCTTATAGTCAGTTGGCAAAATTTGACGTACCAATGTTTCTTGTTTAAGGGTTGTACGAAAATGAGTTGAAACAGTCAGAACTCTGTTCCACAATCCTTCACGAAATCCTTTGATAATTCGGTCTGCAACTGGTTCAGTTTCACTAAAATCTATAAAATCTCCAAACCCGATGTGGCTTTCAATAATTGGGATATTTTTCTTTTGTGCAAACGATAAAGCCTTCTTGCCAAGGGCAATCACACTTGTATGTGGCTCATTCAATAGCGATTCGGCAACACGAAATATTTGTGCGTTGAACGATCCTGCAAGTCCGCGATCAGACGCAACAAGAATCACAAGCGTATTACGAACCTCTCGTTCTTGCATTAAAGAATTTGTTACAGGCGCGTGCTCCGTAAGATCACGCAACAATTCGAGTGCGCGCAAAGCATAGGGGCGTGAACGAAGTGCAATTTCCTGCGCTTTGCGCATCTTGGTAGCAGAGACCACCTCCATTGCCTTGGTAATTTTACCAACATTTTTTACCGCGCCGAGTCGTGATTTTATGTTTTGTATCGATTCCATATTTTATGCGCTTGAAAATATCTTTTTAAAATCATCAATCGCACCCTTGAGTTCCGCCTCCATCGCTTCCGTAAGAACGCCGGAGCTTCCAAGTGATTCAAGAAGATGCTGATGACGCTTATCAAGATATTCGAGCAATTCGGTTTTGAATTTTTTAATCTGTTGGTGCGCGATATCATCAAGCAGACCTCCAAGAGCTACATACAGAATAACCACTTGCCGTTCAAATGGTTCTGGCTCACGATCGGTTTGCTTTAACACTTCAACAAGCAGTTTACCGCGGTGAATTTTTTTCTGTGTTGCTTCATCAAGATCTGATGCAAATTGTACAAAAGCCTCAAGTGCACGAAATTGCGCAAGCTCAAGACGAAGTCGCCCCGCAACCTGCTTCATAGCTTTTGTTTGTGCTGACGAGCCAACCCGCGAAACTGAAAGACCAACATTTACTGCCGGCCGTATTCCTTGATAAAAAAGATTTGATTCGAGATAAATTTGCCCATCCGTAATCGAGATAACATTTGTAGGTACATAGGCCGAGACATCGCCAAGTTGCGTCTCGATAATCGGCAATGCGGTCAAAGAACCTCCTCCTTTTTCTTTGCTCATCTTTGCCGCGCGCTCTAATAATCGCGAGTGAAGATAAAAAACATCACCCGGATATGCCTCGCGACCCGGCGGCCTGCGTAAAAGTAAAGAGAGTTCACGATAAGACGCCGCATGTTTTGAAAGATCATCGTATACCACGAGCGCATCACGCCCCAAATCCATAAAATATTCGCCAATTGCTGCTCCCGCAAACGGCGCAAGATATTGCAGAGATGCGGGAGCCGACGCGGGCGCTGAAACTACAATCGTGTACGCAAGCGCCCCTGCATCTTCCAATATTTTTACAATATTTGCGATCTTAGAATTTTTCTGCCCAATGGCAACATAAATACAAATCGGAGTTGTGCGCCCCTTATCGTGCTGTTGATTTAAAATTGTGTCGAGCGCAATAGCGGTTTTGCCAGTTTGCCGATCACCAATAATAAGTTCTCGCTGACCACGTCCAATCGGAATCATCGAGTCAACTGCCATAACACCTGTATGGATCGGCGTTCGTACTGATTCACGATCAAGCACCGAAGGCGCATTACGCTCAAGCGTATATTCTTTTGGTTTTGACTTTGATGAATACAAAGCCCCCTTGCCATCAAGCGGAACTCCAAGCGGATCAATCACACGCCCTATGAGCTCTTCTCCAACACTCAAAGAAAGCACTCGCCCCGTTGAACGAACACGATCCCCCACGCGCACGGATTCTGCCGCACTTAATAAAATAATACCGATGAAATTTTCTTCAAGATTAAACGCAAGTGCCGCTCGCTCGCCTACCGAGGTTTCAACAACGAGCAATTCTTGCGCCATTGCATTTCGTAAACCTTCTACTTTTGCAATACCATCTCCTGTCTCGACAACACGGCCAATCGATTCAAAACCAGGCTTCTCGACAAATCCTTCAATCTCTTTCTTTAATTTTTCGACAATATCGTATTGCATAAACTATGATTTAAATATTTTCTTAAGACGGTTCGCAAAAGAATTATCATACTCTCGTTCACCATTAATAGTAACTCTCGCGCCCGCAACCAACGCGGGATCAATTGAGAAACGTACAAAATCTTTCTTACTAAACTGCTTTAACATACCATCAGTCACTTCATGATTTACGGGACGTGCAAGTGCTATATCAATCATAGAGCCGCCTGTCGCTCGAATAAAACGTTTTTGGATCTCTCTGAATACAAAGGGCAGTCGTGATGCATCTCCATTTTTTGTAATAACCTTAATAAAACGTTTTACAAGTTTACCATGATCGGCCGCTGAAGATGATCGTGTAGCTTCAAAAAAAGCGCGTGCATATACATCGACTGAATATTTCATACTCGAGCCTCCTGTTCTATAACTTTTGATGCCTCGGCGATGAGTTTTTCGTCAATATGAGTCGGGTGTAACAGTGCCGCCTTGGCAACCGCACTTCGTATAATGGAGCCAGCCTCACGAATCAACTCATCAAACTGTTCTTCTCGACGTTGAGCCAAAATCGCCTGCCCTTCTTTGAGTATGCTGGCTGATTTTTTTTCGCCAGCTTTTATAATTTCACCTGCGCGACGATTCGCATCGGATTCCGCCTCCGAAATGCGCATCACTGCCTCGCGCTCGGCCTCCGACATGCGCGCTTCTTTTAATTTTTCAATACTTGCGAGTCGCGCATCTGCATTTTTTGCATTCTGTAATCCATCTTCGATGCGTTCACGCCGCGCATCCATCATGCGCAATAATGGCTTCCATACAAACACCGTCAACACGCCAAGCACAACGAGAAAATTAACTCCCTGCGCAAGCAGAAGCCGCCAATCGACTCCAAGTTGACTGAAGATAACAGCCATGCTGGTATGCTATTCGACGAACTTTAAAATTAACGAAACTACCAAGGCATAAATTGCGATCGCTTCTGCAAACACAATTGCCAAGATCATAGCAGTCTGAATTTTTGGAGCAGCTTCAGGATTGCGACCAATCGAATCGGCACCGCGAGATCCAATCATGCCAATAGCAATAGCCGGCCCGATCGTACCAATGCCCATAATGAAGGCGATGGCCACAAATTTAATAACTTCTGGACTCATGAAATAATTTAATCAATAATTCTTACTCGCACACGACTCTGTACGAGGCTCTATTAATGCGAAGGTTCCTCTGCAACCGCCATGCCAATAAACACGAGTGTGAGCATTGAGAAGATAAACGCCTGCATAAAGCCTACGAATACTTCAAGAAACAAAAACGGAAGCGGCAATATATATGGAACAAGGAACCCTATGATAATCAGCAGGACCTCCCCTGCAAAAACGTTCCCGAACAAACGAAACGAGAACGAGATTATCTTAGCAAATTCTGAAACTAATTCAAGAAGACCAACAAAAGTGAATATCGGATTTTTAAGAGTAAAGTATTTTGATGCGTGACGACGAATCCCCAGCGCTAATACACCAAGAATCTGCGTTGCGAATACCGATATAATGGCGAGTGCAAAAGTAAAATTGAGATCAGCGGCAGGCGCACGGAAAAGCGGTTTTGAATGAAATTCTAACGAGCCAACAAGCGGCAACAGACCCAACCAATTAGAGACGAGCAAAAAGAAAAACATGCTTGCGATAAACGGAAAATAATACTCGCTCGTCGAACGTTTTCCTAAAACGGCATCCATTATCCCCAATACTTGCTCGCAAATTAACTCAAAAATGCTTTGCAGTGTGCGAGGGATCATTACAATACGACTTCGTAATAAAAATACAAACAAAAGAATCACTGCTAATGATACCGCAGCCAATACGAGCGAATTTGTTATCGGGAATGACCCAAGGCGGAAAAGCTCTTCTGCTTTGATTGAAATCTCATGCATATACTTTAATAGATTAGTATAGTAGTCATCGCACCAAAAAGCAACGGAATTTTTTTGAACCTATTGGTTTTTTCTTGCATTTCCGTTATGAATATAAGCAGAGGCATTGACAACCTTACTCACAGAAAGGGTGCTCATGGAAACCTTTGGAAGAAAGAAAAAATTCGTTCTATGCCAAAGTCTTTTTACATATGATCCAGAGCGCATGGATAATTTCGGCAATAATGACCTTGTCATACCGCTCGAAACTATCGGCGCCCTAGGCACACATGCAAACTCCGGAGACAACGGCAGGGCACGAAATGCGACACAAGCTTTGCGCAACATTGAGGTATACCGACTTCGAGGAAATCTTCGAAGAGGCGTCACCACAAGTAGTGGCGGAACTGTAATTATTGACGATGGAACGCCAAAAAACCAAATAAACAGGAGTAGTGCAAAACGTCAAAATCGACATTCGGGCGCACTTGGCGTGGCACATAAATGGATGAAAATCGAATCAGGGAACCCTCCTGAAAAGCGGGTGCAGGTAATTTTTGTAAGCAAACATCCAGATCAACGCATTATGGCTGATGCGCAAGGTATCACTTCGCAGGACTATTTGTCTGACAAGGTGATAGAATCAATCGACCAACTCTACAGCGGTGTTATCGATTTCAAAATCGACGAATACCGAAAAGATTTTATTGATAAAGTGTACAAAGAAAAGGTTGTGCCGATATCAGATCTATGGAACATTACCGACAGACAAACTCTTTTCCCGAATACTTGTTGTCGAGTAAAATTTCCAAACGGCACCACTCTTCTTCTTCGATACAAAGAAAAACTTAACGATCGACACCGTGTTTTGCGCTTCATACCATTCGCCACGGCAGCTCAAAAGAAACAACCGGCTTTCCCTATAAACGAGGAGCAACTGATTGCATATGATCTTCTCGTTGATCCTGATATTCGATTTGTTTCTCTCGTAGGAATAGCCGGCACCGGCAAAACACTTATCGCATTGCTCGCGGGATGCCATCTCTTCGAAAAAAACCTTTTCCGGCAAATTTCTGTATACCGGCCAACGCATGAAACTGGGAATAGATTGGGATTTCTCCCGGGCGATCTCAAAGAAAAATTTGAACCATGGATGACACCCATTCTCGATGCAATAACATTCATCAAAGAGGATTTCCCGGAAACCGGGAGTGGCTCTCCGAAAAATACTATGGGATATGAAAGCCACCCCTTTAGCGCCGCTCTGGACATGATAGAGCGACACGCACTCGAAATAAAACCCATAAACTTCTGCAAAGGCAGCACTTTCAGACATTCATATACAGTCGTAGATGAATGCCAAGACCTTACGCCAGGCGAAGCAAAAAAAATCGTCTCTCGATGTGGACCTGGATCCAAGTTTGTAATCACCGGTGACCCAACACAAATCGACAACCCCGAAGTCGATGTAACAAACAATGGCATCACCCACGTAATCCAAGGATTCAAGGGGCAACCACTCGCAGGGACTGTAACTCTCATAACAGTCGAGCGCGACGAATTAGCAGAACTCGCCGCACGGCTTCTTTAAAGAAAAAAATCAGAAACACCAAAACCCGCCATTCACAACCATGATGGCGGGTCTTTTTTATAATATATAGATCATATCTTTGCGCTCAACCACAACTTGCCATCCTTTTCGTTTCGCGTGCGTATATAATTTTTTGTTTGGGTTGAAACAGATTGGCCGCTCTACCAAACTCAAAAATCGAATATCAGCTTCGGAATCCCCTACACCAATTGAGTTTTTTAAAGTGAGACTTTCTTTCAAAACCGCACGCTTCAGCACCTTCGCTTTATCAATCATGAGATCTTCAAATAACATTCGACCGGTAAATTTACGCCGCTGATTAACCTCGTATACGCGACCGTATACTTTATGGAAACCCATGTTGGCAGCGAATGCATCGGCAATTTCTTTTGGAGAATTAGAGATCGCGAGCAAAAAATACTTCTTATGTTTTAATTTTTTTATCAAATCGCGAGTATATCGATACACACGATCTTTATGAAATGCGGTTACTGTTTGTGTTACTCGCAAGAAATCATCGTATCGAACGCCCTTGATCTGCCCTCGAAATGCACGCACAACACCAATAATATATTTCTCGTAACTATCTTTGCGATCGAGCCAACGCTGATATGCCCGCGTATATTCTTTTGCTGTACGTTTTGAAAATATTCCCTCTTCAATAAGCGCATCAACGAGTTCAATAAGCAAACTCGATCGAAAAATCGTTCCGTCGATATCAAAAATAGCCACGCGGCGCTTCATATGGCCATCGTATCATAAAAGCACGCGCAATTTATAATTCAAAACACTCGACAACTGGACTAAAGGCTGTATCCGTGATATCTTAATGTTTAACGCTCTTTCCAAGTCACTTCACTCAAAAAAAGGAGGCTTTATGCCGAAAACGGCAAGCAAACTAAACGCGCGACTAGAAGACATTTGGGGCGCACAGCAACGAGCAAAAATACAATCACTCATCGAGCAATACGAGGTTGTTGCAAAAGATGTAAAAGCAGGCCGCCACTCCTACTGGGATAACAGAGGGCAATACATCCCACCGTGGACCATAAGCCGCCGAATTCGAGATCAAGAGAAAGACGAACAATTGTCGCGAGAAATCGTTGAGCTCACGCTTGAGTCGCTTGTAGGGTACGATGCTGCTCTCGAAGAAGCCCTGACGATTTTGAAATCAGTCGCTTCAAGGCAAGCTCGCGCGTTCGTAAAACGCTACGCCATCACTAAGAAAAAATGAAACCCCCAGCCCTCCGCTAAACAGCGGCGGGCTTTTTTTATGGAAGTGGCTCTACTGGGACAGCTGGTGGCTCAACTATGGGTTGTATAACTTCTTCGGGTGGCGGAGAAGTAATTTCAGGCGTAAGTGTAGGTTCAACAATCACATCGGCTGGCGGTACATCTGGAGTAGAAGTTGAAATTGCAGGTGGTGGCAATGGTTCCACGATAAACGCCGGCGGAGGCGCGGCACTATTCAACGAAGCGTCCTCACATCGACCAGAAATTGTTTTGAGTTGCCCTTGCTGGATATACACACAATACGGATTTCCACCGTCAACATCAAAGAGTGTGGTGCCTGCCGGTTTCGATGGATCCCCTACCTCAAGCGCATCGGTAAATACTTTTTTCGCATGCATATTTCCGTTCTCATCGATCGACCAATTGCCCGAAGCCGACATAATCGACTTCACGTTTTCAATACTATTACCACCGAGGTTGAGTGCATATGACGTGTTAAGTTTGCCGGTTGCGAGATCTACCGTCCATGGCTCTGTTGTTGTTGCAAGACCTGCGATCTGACTATCGAGATGTTGCCAACCAATATTTACTAAAATAACTACAATACCAGTTTTTACTTCGCGAGTTTCGATAACACCTGTTTCGGGATCAGTTATAGAAACCATTGCAGTAGTAGTTGCAACATTTTCGTCAAATGCTTCGAGTGCAGTTCCAACCATCTGCCCATCCTTTACTGCTCTCGCGCCAACGCCTGCAAGATGCGAGGAAGTAATACTATCTCCGATCGCAATTGACCCATTTTCTGTAGAAACTTTCACTCGTGCGCGCCCAACAAGAGTTACTGCTTTTGGATTTTGCGCAAATTTCCAAGTAGCTGTGTCAATAATGGGTTTAGCGTTTCTTGAAATTACACCGATCATATTTCCACCTAGTGCGGCTTTACCAAGAATCGCAACCGTGCTCGTACTTTTTCCGCCCTCTGTTAAAGAAAAAGTTTGATCGCTTACCATGACAATATCTCCTTCTTCAACTCCTGCTTGTGTCTCATACAATTCTTCGGTATTTGTAAGCTCACCAGATCGCGCCTCTTCCTGGATAGCTTTTGCAAGAAGCGAAATAAAACTGTTCGCATCCAAACCATCAACTTGCCCCGCAAGGTTATACATAACAAACCGCTGATCTATCTGCTGTGTTTCTTCAGCAATAAGCCCAGCCCGTTGCCCAGGATATCGATAAAAATTTCCTGTATTCGGATTAAAGTCAAAAGTAACAGGGCGCAACTTCATAACTTTCGCAAGGGCAGGGTCATTCCAATCCTGAATATTTAGTTTATACCGAAATGCCGATGTAGCATCTGCACCACAAAAAATTGACCCAACTGCATTAGTATCAAGAGTACCAGATCCTGTACACGACGGCTGGTTAAATTGCAAAGCGTTAGCCTTAACACCTCCGGTAAACGTGGAGGTGCCGGCACCTACTTTAATGAGAGAGCCGAACTGAGCAATGCCCGATGTCTCCAGTATCCCATCTGCAGTGGTGGCGTTACCGACCCCAAGACCACCTGAAATAAATGCATCTGCTGTATTTCCTTGTGTACCTCCTACAGAAAGAGTAGCAAGCTCCTGTGTAGTAGTACCTCCAGCAAAAATATTTGTATAACCAATAAAGGTTGGGGCTTGCAATGTACTCGAAGCATACACGCTTGCTCCCGTGGTTGTTGCAAATATATCTGTCATGCTATAGAGAGTCCCATCAAGATCAAAACGAGCACCAACTGCAGTAATATTTGCGCCTGCAGTTGCAGAAGAAGCAGAAATAACTGTACACGTAACAGCCCCGTTACCATCAGTTGTTAGTGCCAAACTTCCACCAACACACGAGGGGATATTAAATGTAAAAGCATCTGCAGATATTCCACCCACAAAAGTCGAGGTCGCAGATGCTCTCTGTATGATTCTTCCTGCAGTATAAATATTACTCGAAGTTTCCAATACTCCATCCGCCGTCGTCGCATTTCCTACTCCAAGACCACCCGACACAAACAAATCATTCGTTAATCCATTTCTGCCGATTGCAACATCGCCTGGGTTTAAGAAAAGATTTGTAGGGCTTGAAGATCCAAAACCGATGACACCTTTCTGTGAGACAAACATGAATGGTGAACTTGTTCCGTTGTCTCCTACTACAAAAATTGGTTTGAGAGGAGTTTGACCCGCCTTTTGATCGATCGAGAAGAATCCCCATGGTGATGTGGTGCCTGCTCCAATGTAGTCGGTGGTACCAAGAGTATTGAATACAAGAGGCGAAGATGTAGACATGATGCTTTTTGTAAGGAGTGTATTGACATCGAATGTTTGGAAGGTTGAGGTGGCGGTACCTCCACTTTGAGTGACAGTACCACAAACAACTCCTCCACTCGAATCGATATTGAGTGCATTGAGACCCGTACATGAGCCTTGTGAGAGTTGAAGACCTCCTTCACCAAGCTTGAGACCTCCGCCGGTTGTTACAAGCCCAATGGTACTGGTACCTGTTCCATTTACTTTGATGATGCCTCCAAGAAGTCCTACTCCGGAGGTTTCCAACACGCCATCAGCAGTAGTAGCGTTCCCTACTCCAAGTCCACCACTAATGTATGCGTCGGCCGTATTTCCAGTAGTTCCTCCGAGTGCGAATGTGGCGAGTGGTTGTGTCGTCGTTCCACCTGCCAAGAGATTAGCGCCGAGCCATGTGTTGCCTGAAACATGTGCGGTGGAACTTGCATTAAAAACTCCTGTGCCGAGGACGTAGAGATCGCCACCGTTGACGCGAAGATCTCCTGCGATTGAGGACGACGCGCTCGATACAAACCCATCATTAAAGTGCCATGCGAGTTGATCGGTTGCCGATGAAGAAGCCGTGTAATATTTGGTGGTGCCAAATGTGCTGTAAATGAGATTGGGAACTCCAGCTCCACCCTCATCTGTGCCGCATATGATAGCTCCGAGGGCATCTGTATCAAGAGTATTACAGTTTGGAAGATTGGTTTTCAAATCATTTACATAAATACCTCCTACAAATGTAGAGGTGGCAGTACCACGTGACATAATTCTTCCTCCTGCGAATATATTGTCTGAAGATTCAATGATGCCATCTACAGTAGTCGCATTCCCTACTCCTAACCCTCCGGATATATAGAGATCACTCGTCAAACCACCATTTCTGCCAATTACTACATCTCCTACATTAAGAAGTTGTGAGTTTGGACTTGAAGAGCCAAAACCGATGACTCCTTTTTGTGAGACAAATATGAACGGCGAGCTTGTTCCGTTGTCTCCGACGACGAAGACTGGCTTGAGAGGGCCTTGATCTGCAATTTGGTCTACCGACAAAACGCCCCATGGTGTTGAGGAGCCCAAACCGAGTCGCGAGTTGGCCACATCAATTGTTGTGAAGTTTGCCGAACTTAGAGTGGTAGCGCCAGAATAATATGCAAGACTATTTACGGTACCGGTGTTACCACCAATGCCAGACCCCGCGGTTACCCTTTTAACCGAAAATGTAAAATTGTTCATCGCGGCAGCATTTGATGATTTTCCTTGAATATGCACATAATCATTCGCAGTAAGAGTTGCGTAAAAAGTCAACGAAGATCCTGATTTGTCAGTACTAGAATTAAATCCTCGTAACGTACTTCCCGGTATTAAAACCGACCCTGCATTTTTGACCGCTTGAAAGGCCCACGAACTTATCGTGCCCTTCCCGACATCAGCATGATAGTGAATCTCGTACATGCCAGTTTCGTAAACATATATTCGTTCGGTATTCACAGGATCCGCAGCACTTATAGAAGTATCATTTTGAACTTCAATAATGTTCGTTGTTATATCAGTAAAATTGGCAGCTGGAATAGTTGTCGAAGCAGTTGTATTACTCACTTGTGTAATTGCAGGGTCAAACCTTGTGGTCGATATTCCACCAATACATCCACCGCGCAACATATAACATCCCGCCGTGACATTTATTCCACCATTGAATGTCGATGTTGATGTATCTTGCGATGTGATTGCTCCGTTAGTAACAAGTAACCCCGAGCCCGCAATTTGTAAGCCATTATCAATAGTAGATGTTGCAGAACCTTTTACTTTAAGAATACCTCCAACATATGCGTCGCTATTAGTCTCAAGAACTCCATCAGCAGTAGTAGCGTTCCCTACTCCAAGTCCACCACTAATGTATGCGTCGGCCGTATTCCCAGTAGTTCCTCCGAGTGCGAATGTGGCGAGTGGTTGTGTCGTCGTTCCTCCTACTAGAAGATTTGATCCGAGCCAAGTATTTTCTGAGACATGAAGAGTGCTAGATGCATTAACAGCACTCTTTAAATACAGAATGTCTGAAATAGTACTTGAAGCACCACTCGACACAAAACCATTGTTGAAATGCCACGCAAGATTATCAGAGGCAGAAGATGATGCTGTGTAGTATTTTGTATTCGAAAGAGTTTTGTAGATTAAGTTGGGAGTACCTGCACCACCCGATTCATCAGTTCCACAGATGATGGCTCCATTCGCA
>ERZ1292629.1430-Hain-H43-01um-R1-1430-length-23201-cov-10_pt1 | contig 23201 bp, 37 predicted proteins | sample MGYA00564399_ERZ1292629 | MGnify/ENA primary metagenome ERZ1292629 (study PRJEB36523, sample SAMEA6512636) | groundwater metagenome | collected 2019-01-08 | study: AquaDiva: Metagenomics assemblies of 32 groundwater samples | reverse complement strand
GAGCCGCTGGGCATAGTCTCCAGTAGTTGGACCATCGAGCCGTTGTGTCATCTATGGCCTCCACCTACCTCCACATCGCCCTGCTCCGGCTGGCCACTGGGAGGAAATGGACCTTGCGGCCGGCCTGACCAAGTCGGTCCTAGCTGGCCAGGAATGAGCTCTCGTTCGGAGAAGCGCCTCACATCAGGACTAGCCTCTCTTAGCACCTCCTGTAGCCTGCGTGGCTCTCTCAGGAGCCACTCAAAATAAGCAAGCCTGGTATCTATGCTCTCCAGAAGCTCCAGGGCTATTATGTCAGCGTTGAGAAGTCGCCGTATCTTCTCTATCTTGGTGCTATCAGTTACCAGAAGTCTCCAGGTGAAGCCCAAGTACCTGGCGCTAGACCCCGGGTTGCGAATCCGATACTGGAAGGGCTCAAACTTAGTTACTTCTGCCCAGAGGCTAAGCCCCTCTCGCAGCCTCTCTGAGGTCAGGTCTACACTATACTCCAACTGGCTCTCGTGGCGGAAGGACATAGACATGACATTGGGAAGAGCCTCAGCATCGAAGTTGAGGTCGGTGATGATGTAGATAGTATCCCCACCAGGTAAGATGTTGGCCCAAGTGTCATAGGCAGCTGAGACCCAACTGGTCTGGCTTGTATCCCCAGGGTCGCCGAAGGTGGTCTGGATCATAGTATGCCTGGCCAGCTTGGCCTGGACAATCTTAGCCTGCACATCGTTGAAGCTAATGCCCATTGCTACCACCCTCCATTCTGTGCTTCACGGTATAGCTCTAGGTATTTCTCAGTCATCGCCTCGCGGCTGAACCCCATAGCCATGGTCCGACAATCATGGGGCGATAGATAACCCAGAGCTTCTACAGCAGCCACTATCTCTGCTTCTTGAGAGGCTATATACCCATTAAACTTATTGGAGACTAGCTCTGGGATAGAGCCTCGAGGCATGGCCACTACTGGAGTGCCGCATAGATTGGCCTCAACTATCCCCATGCCGAAGGGCTCCTCGAAAGTAGGCGTCAGCCATAGAATACCCTTGGCCTGCTGGAGAAGCTCTCGCTTCATCTCCAGTTCCAGTTCCCCCCAGTATTTTATCTGGCTGCCATCGCACCTCTGGAGGACAAAGGCTACTTGGCCCTCATCGGACCCAAAGGTGGAACCGATGATATCTAGCTTCCAGTTATGCTTCTGGGCCAGGTATACAGCCAGGCCGATGCCCTTCTCCGGGCTGAGACGATTCAAGAAGAGTAACCGGTCTGACCGAGGCCCTTTGTAGAGGGGATAATCCTCGGTGGAGATGCCATTGTAGCAATACCTCGTCTCCTCGCCGATCTGGCCGGCTAAGAACATCGAGTGGAAACTGCTTATACCTACTATGTTCATGGGTGGGCTGTAACGATAGCTGAGCCACATCCCATGATAAGTGTTGATGACCTTGACGCCCTCATATCTCAGAATGTTGGGCAGACCCAGCCAGGTATGGGAGTGAACGATATCGAACTGCTTTAGCTCGTCCTTGTAGGCATCATAGGCTGGAGGCTCATCCATAGTGCCAGCCCAGAACATGCGGCAGCCATCGACGTTGCTTCCCTCACGGGCGAAGATAGTGACCTTATGGCCCATGCGGGATAGCTGCCAGCCCAGATCATGGACGATCTTCTCCAAGCCGCCATAGCGAGGAGGAGGAGTAGGAAGGGCTTGGGAGGAGACCAAGGCGATGTTCACCGCTTGGCACACTCGCCCAGTTTCTCAAGCATCTCCCGTCGAGCATCGCTGAAGTCCCCAGCTATGACATGAGTATTAGCAGCACCCAGGTCCAGATCGCATGAGGATTTGAGGACCTTGGCAAATGCCAGAACCTGTGGTCCTATAACTCTCAGAATCACATCCTTGCCATACCCAATACTGTTGAGATGCTCTGCTGCCTCTAGGAGCAGGTCCAGGTCTCGGTAGTAAGTAGTACATTGGCACCAATTCTCATCAGCCATTTACCGCCTCCTGGAATATCTTCTCCAGCTTCGCAGCCCTTGCCTCCAATGTAAACCCTCCGTCAATAACCCATTGCCTCCGAGCCGCCATGTCCCCTCGGCCATGAGCCAGGACCGCATGAGCTAGCATGACTAGCTCTTCGGGCTCATTCCACCAGTAGACCATATCCCCGTAGATATCCTCCATGTCTGCGAGGCGACGGGCGAGCACTGGGGTGCCGCAGGCCAGGGCCTCAAGAGTGGGGATATTGAACTGCTCACCAGATGAGGCCAGGACCATAGCATGGCTCCTTTTCAGGGCCTGATACTTGGCATAGTTAGAGACAGGCCCAGCTATGCTAAGCTTGGTCCCTAACACCCGGGCCTGAAGGGCCAGGTGTGGGCTCTCTGGCCCATCCCCGATTAGATTCAGGGTGGCAGGTATATCGGCGAAGGCTCTTACTAGGATGTCTACTCTCTTGTGAGCTACCAGCCCGCCGACATAAGTAAATTGCTCAGGAGCTACCTCCTCTCCTTGAGCTAGACTCATGTTGGCCCCAAAGGGGATGTACTGGCATGGCTTCCAGCATCTATTCTCCTGCATCCACTTGACGACGCTCCTCTGGGCTACTGGAGCGGTACAGGTGAAGGCTTTAGCTGATGCCATAGCTACCTTGATTCCATCCCAGGCTACGTCAGGATAATCAGCTATCCTGTTGATATGCTGCATCACCCAGGGTATGTCCTGTGACTGAGCAATGGCAGCTGCCCGCGGCGCCTCTCTATCTATGACACAGAAGACTATATCCAGTAGCGGCGGCCTATTCTGCTCATTGAGCCAGAACACGGTGTGGCCCAGGTCAGCCAGAGCGCGACAATCCCAGAACTCCCACTGGAAGTTCAGCGGGTCTACATAGTCTATTCCGAGACCTTCGTGAGTGAACATCAAGCGGGGTTGGCAGAAGCCAGTTATGCCGATATGCATCTAGTCATCCACATTGAGATTTCTGCTGTACACATACTCAACGACCTTCCTGCGATGATAGATTAACTCCTGATTGCTCATCTCCTTGTACTCAAAGGTGAAGTCCTCCTCTAGCTCTCCTGGAATAGCCCCAGCCACCATCCTGAGATTCTCCAGGCTATAGTTAGCCCTCAGGATCATGCCATAATGAAGAGGCCTATTATAGATATCAGAGCCTGGGAAGGGGATCAGGGTATTAGCATCTACCCCATCTGGCTCTGTTTCTTTCAAGAACGCTATCGTCCGACCGCTCAGGTCGCCGAAGTCTCCAGGGAGGCCGATAATCAGGAAGACTCGAACACTTAGACCAGCCCTCTTACACATAGCTATGGCCTGCTTAGCCTGCTCCACTGTCTGGCCCTTGTGAATCAGGTCAAGGGTAGGCTGGTAGACGCTCTCCACACCTAGTCCGATGTCGATGCAGCCTGCCTCAAGCAGAAGACTTATCTTGTCCTCGTCCAGTGAGTCTACCCTGGCGTTGGCCCTGAACTTGACCTTGAGGGGGGCTATGGCCCTGGTGAACTCCTCAAGCCACTGGCGGTGCAAGGTGAGAAGGTCGTCCTGGAAGCGGAATTGATGCACCCCTTGGGCCTGTAGCAATCCTATCTCCTCAGCAATAAGGTTAGGGCTGCGGAGACGTACCCTTCTTCCATACATCGCTGGTGAGGCACAGAAGGCACACGCGTAGGGACAGCCCCGAGAGCCTATTATTGTGGTAGCCGCTTCTCCCTCCTCGACCAAGTGGGTGCTGATAACAGAGTCCCAAGGCAGCAGATACCTGGCTGGTAGCGGTAGCCTATCTACATCCGGCGCTGAGCCTCTTATATTCGAGCACGGGTTCCGAAACGCTATATCAGCTACTAGCTCCCCCTCGCCTCTTACGATTCTGTCGAACACAAGATGGTCCGAGTCAGACACAGTAGCATGGACGCCGCCGAGGACAATGGGGCTCTCCTTGTGCCATCGCCGTAGGCTCTTGGCAATGCTTGTAGCCGCAGGGTACTCCAGGCTGGTAGCGCTGATGCCATAAACATCGGCGCTCGGTATATGGTCAAGCCAGTCATGCTCACCTATTCCTCGTAAGTCGGCCACATGGACTTCATGGCCGGCCTGATCCAGGGAGGCGGCGACGTACAGGATGCCCAGAGGACAGTTACGCTTGGGGTCCAGCAGAAGTGGTGAGGGTGGGATAATCAGAGATACAAACATCTAGGGGAAGTTCCTACACATGGCATCCGCAACTATTACTTTCTCGATGATCTCTTGATAGGGGGTGAAGGTACAGCGGGGACATTCCTGCGGATTTATGGCACGAACCTGTCGGACATGCTCTGTTGAGCCCCAGTATAAGGCGAGACGGTCTGGTTCTGGGTAGAACCTCTCCAGCCTGGTATGCTCCTCACCCCTCTTATCGCAGCACATATAGGCCCAGCCATCCGGGGCCAGGGTGACAGTTAGGGGTGAGGCCCAGCACCCTGAGAAGCTAGTTTTATTCTGATAGTCATGGGTGAACTTGTGTCTCACAGCATAGACCTTAAAGTTATCGTCTTCAAGGCGCTGGGCAGCCTCTATCCCCCGATTGGCTTGGCCAACAATAGAGGCCATGTCCGGCACCTCCACATTTGGGGGATGGGCAAATCCCTTCCAGCCTAAAGGCCGGATATGGAAGCTATTAGCACCATGCTCCTTGGCCAGGCGAGCTCCCTCGGCTATGGAGCCTACTGAGTAAGGATGAATTAGAAACTTCACGCAGATGTCCATGCCATTATAGGCACGCCTCAAGGAGGCCACGTTATTCAGGACGGTCCACAGGTCTTTACCGCTGCTGAGGCCATGCATCTTCATGTATGCCTCCTCAGTTCCGGCATCGACACTGAAGCCAACCCAGCGGCAGTAGTTAGCCATGGCTTTGATGATAGCTGGGGATAGCTGCCTCCCATTGGTAATGACCCCTATCTGGAGTCCAGCACCGTGTAACGCCTCTAGCCAGTCCACATACTCAGGGTGGAGGGTAGATTCACCGCCACCGGCAATGCAGACAGACTTTACTCCCCAGCGAGCTAGAAAGCTAGGGAGTATCTTGTAGAAGCCACTGGGCATGTACTCCTTCCCCTGGCGAGCCAGCCAGGCGATGCAATAGGGGCACGAGCTATTGCAGGCGTTGGCCAGGTCCAGGTTCACTGATACTGGAGGTAGGTACTGCTCACTAGCACAGCCCTCCAGGTGGGCGGTCCAGGCGAGGACCTTCCATGAGTTAAAGGGATTATAAGGATTAGTCCACTCCATCCCACAGCCTGATAACCTGAGTGCTAGGGGATACCTTAGGCACCTCTTTACCGGTAACTACTACATGCGTGGCCTCTTCTATATCCATGGCCCTGACAGGTAGAGCTGCTGCCAAAGCCACATACGGGGACTCGTCCTGGACAGGCACGCCCTCCTTATAGTTTGTGTTGGTGATGTAGACCTTATCATCAGGCGTGAAGCGGGCCGCAAAGCGGCTGGGGAGGGACTGGTTATACTGCTCCATAGCTTTAAGCCAAAAAGGATTGCCTGCTGCCTGGATAAAGGCCCGGATGTCCTTGGGGAAACAGGGTCCACCGTAGCCCAGTCCTGTAGGCCACATGTAGCTGGTAGATACCCTTGGGTCGAGGTTAAGGCCCTTCAATACTGTGCCAATATCAGTACCGATCTTGGCACATAGCTCACCCAAGACCTCACCGAAGCTTACATGGAGGCCTAGGTAGGCGTTGAGCCCCAGCTTGATGATCTCGGCCTCCTCCAGGGTAACTGGCATGACAGGACTCTTGGTGACGGTGCGCCAGAGCTCAAACGTCTTGGCTACCAAGTCACCGATAGGCAGACTATGAGCAGTAAAGCTATGGCCGAGCAGGACCATGGGCGGATTCCTCAGCCCATGCAGGGCATTGCCCAAAGCTATCCATTGTGGGTTATAGACCCTAATCCCTAACTTCTGGCAATCGCCAGGAGCCACCGTGCTGCACAAGACCAGACTATCGGCGTTATCCGATATAGCTGACTTGATGAAGCTCAGGTCGAAACTACCATCATCGCTAACTGGTGTTTGGACGCAGACGAATACCAGCTTGCAGCCTGGAGTAGGAAATGCACTCAGAGATATGTTGCCCTTAACCTGCTCCCATAGTTCGGGGAGGCCCAGCTCCCATTGATGAACCCCGTCCCTCTCTAGCTGGATAAGCCTGGACTGGATATCGCAGCCGACCACATTATGCCCGGCTTCAGCCAGGACGCAGGCCAAGGGTAGTCCTAACTTGCCAAGACCTACAACGCCAATTTTGATTTGGATGCCTCCATAACTATCGCTGGATAGGGGTGCCCATTGTTCCGAACCCTGATGTTCTTAAAGCCATGAGCCTCCAGCATCTCGTAGAGCTTGCAAAGCGAGTACCCATCCTTGTGGAAAGCCCCCTCATTTTTCTGAGAGCCGAAGATCATCCTATAGTGCCACTCCCTATCTGCCTCGGTTTGCTGAGCTAAGTATAACAGGATTAGCTTCTCAAAGTCAGGTACATCTATCAGGAGTCTTCCCCCAGGCTTCAGTATCTTGTGCCAACAGGTAAGGGCCTGGCTGGCCTCCTGGCGGCTCAGGTGCTCGAAGGTCTGGATGCAGATGATCTCGTGTATCGAATCCTCTGGATAATCTAAGGTGGTGATGTCGGCGAACCTATCTGCTACGCACTCGAAGTCCTGAGGCTGACTTGGGTAGCTATTCTTATAATAGCGGTCTAACGTCGTCCGGTTCTTCTTCACTAAGTCAGGCCGCTCCGATGCTAGAAAGGAGTAGCCTGGTATGTAGAGGTCGATGTTGGTGTAACCTTTTATGTACGCGTTGCCGACACCCAAATGAAGCCTACGTAGCGCCATCAAAGTCCACCGTTATCAGCCAGTTCATCCAGTTGTGCTCTGGGACATACTGCCAGTTAGTTATATGGCCTCTTATAGAAGCAACCAGCTCCCGAAGCCAATCGTCAGAGAAGAAGTTTATGGTAGGATGCTGGCGATCGTGATCCAAAGCCATCGCCTCCCTAACGTGCTGACCAGGAGGCAAGCGATTATCATAGGGGACAGTGATAATTACCCTCCGCCGTACCACTCGCCTTGCCTCAGCCAGGACCTGGTGAGGCTTCAGGACATGCTCCAGGACATCGCCCAGAATCACAGTGTCGAATGAGTGTTGCTGAAAAGGGAGATGATGGGCATCAGCAACTATCAGATTGGGGACACCGGGATAGAACTTCTTGTCTAGGTGGACGCCAGCAAGCCCAGCTGGATTCTCACCGCTGCCAATGTTCAGGACAGAGCCTATGGCCTTATATCTCTGATAGTCCAGCCTACCCATAATACTCTTCGTCGGGGATATCAATGATAGATACAGACTCTGCCTCACGCCACCACTTGATGGCCTCTCTCCTCTTCCGCAACGAGTACGTGTTAGGGGCCTGGAACTCACCGGTGGCCAGGCGCTTCTTAGTATAGTTCCAGCAATCGTTGTAGGACCATCTATCCTCTGCTGGTCCAAAAGGCATTGACGGGAAGAGGGTCCTGGGATTCAGGATATAGAGCATGTTCTCCATATCTGCGATGAACTCACAGCCCATCAACTTAGCCCTGTTCCCAAACTCGATGTCGATATGAGATTTGCCCCGGTCCATGTTCTCGTCAAGCCCGTTCATCACCAGTATAGAAGATAGAGGCATGCTCTCATTCCTGAAATGGACATGAGCATAAATATCAGGGTCATCCGGCCAGATCGTAAGTCGTGGGCATTGCAGCTCTCCTGGCCACCCAACTAGACCTGCAAGCTGCGATTCGCTAAAAGGCTGCTCAAAGATGCTTATTTCATCATAGACCTCTTCGGTTAATTCTAAGACCTCCCTGGCTAATGCTGACGACTGCGCTGGAGGTGGTACTGTAACCTGCTGTCCGTCCTTTTTAATAACCGGTGGCAAGTTGAGAAACAGGTATGGGGACATTACCAAGCGATGTCTTCCATTGTGATGCTGCAAATGCTTCTCGATCCAACCCGTAGGAGCATAGGCATAGTCAGGTAGCATGAGGATGACCTCACCCTGAGCCAGCATGAAGCCAGTGTTCCAGGCAGCTGCAACAACAGCCCATTTCCCGTTACGGCGATGCTCCGGGACATGGATGGTGTTGACCTTGTACTCAGCAGCCAACCTCATAATCTGCTCGTGCCGCTTCTCGTAGCGACGGTCAACGGTGATGAACTCGAAGTCCTTGAATGTCTGGTCCCTGAGCCCAGCAAAAGTGACGTCCATGCCACCTGGCCTGAAGGCAGGCATAAGCACGCTAGCCGCTACCATTCTCGCCCCTCCAAGACCTTCCCGTACAGGTATAAGTAACGAGCACACATCACCGATTTATCGAACCTCTCGACAGCATCATCACGACAGCGGTAGTTATCTATTGTCCTTATGCTCCTGATGGCCTCGCAATACTCCTCTAGCGTGGAGCACAAGAAGCCAGTCTCTCCTTGCCTAACGATCTCAGGGGCACTGCCCTTATTGGCCAAGATCACAGGCGTGCCACAGGCTAAGGCCTCGATAGCAGTGAGCCCAAAGGCTTCCAGATAGACTGTAGGTTGCAAGAACGCCTTGGCCTGCCGGTATAGCTCTCGTTTCATCTCATGGTGGTTCTCCCTGGGTATCTGGACAATCTGAACATTGCCCATGTCAGAGACATCAGATATATACTTGGCCTCATACTCCAGGTGCTCCGGGTACTCAGCCCTCCAGGCCAGGATAAACTCTTGTTCTGGCATCTTCTTAGCTATCTCGATGATCAGATGCACCCCCTTGCTGAGGTGAGGCCGTCCTATATAAATTACATAGTCTCCCAGATGGTCTCCCATGTTGTAGAACTCGGTATCGGTGCCATAATGGACTACCACACCATCAGGAAGCGTCCCTGGGTTAGTCACCATCTTGGGGTAGTCCAGCCCCCAGGCTGGTGTCCCGTGTAAAGCAGCCTGTCGGGCTGCCTCAGACAGAACGACTACATTGTGCTTGCAGCGCGGTGTGAGGAAGGATATGCCGTTAATAGTAGCTAGGTGTTTATCATGGCCTATATCATGGCTGGCATCGGCAAAGGCATGAGATGAAGAAGCATCATGGACGAGATCGCAATGGCTGATACGGTATAGATTCTGGAGGGCAGATAATTTCTCTGGGGTTGCATCCAGTAAGTTCAGGGGCATAGTATACAAAGCACCTCCAGGAGGAGTGCGACTTCCTTCAGCAGCAAAGAGATGGACCTCATGGCCTCGCTTGGCTAGCTCTTCTGCCAAATACCAGGTTGTCACCTCAGAGCCATAGGCATCAGGAGGTGTCTTGTGGCACGAACTGGAGGCAAGAGCGATCTTCATCGCTGCTCAAACCTCACGACGCCATCTGCTGCCTGGTAGACCCACAAGTGGTGTTCAGGATGACCCCAAGCTACAAGGTTAAGCTTGCTAGGGTAGGCAATAAAAACCTGGTCTCCTATCCGGTGTAACTCAATCAATGCCTTCTCAGCATCAGCTACTGTAGGAAGATGCTCCAGGACATGAGAAGCAAACGCTGCTCCAGCAAACCTATCTGGTAGGGGTATATTCCTGATGTCAGCCTGGATGAAGTTAGGGCACCCCCAGCAGGCTCCGGGGTCCAAGTCAACGCAAGTATCCCCACAGCCATGGCTACGCCAGTGAATCGCGCGTAGCAAGGTTGACGATGGTACTGAACCTCCTACTACTACTAAGGGTTTCCCCGATGCTTCCGATGCAGCCCTAGCTTTGGCATAAGACTGGTGGCGCTCATGGACCTCCATGGCGTTGACCGCAACCTGGCTGAAAACCAGCCCATAGATAACGGGAGCAATTGCCATTCTCTCTAATCTTTCCTGGTCCTCTCATCTACAAGAATGACTAGCCTCTGTAGGACGCTGATCACCTCCTGGTGCGCCTCCAGGTCACGCTGCATGTGCTTTTTGATTACCTCCAGCCACATGATGCGCCCATTCCTATTCCCTTCCTCCTGCCTTATGAGGTAGCCAATGAAGCCTCTTGTTATCCATGCTAGAGAGATGAGAGACAAGACCAGAACACCTACCAGGCCATAGTCCGCAAGCAGCTTAGCCATATCAAGCATCTCTTACCTCCTTAGCTACATCCAGCATCTCCCTGGCAGATACATGTCGGTCCCACCTCTCCACAGCATCTACACGGCAGTCCTCGGGGTTAAGATGCTTCACATCATCGGCAGCTCGAATATAATCATCAAGAGTGCTGCACAAGAAGCCAGTCTCCCCATGACGCACTATCTCCGGGCAGGCCCCTAACGTTGACGTAATAATAGGAGTACCACAGGCTAGCGACTCTACCAGGACCATCCCAAAAGGCTCATTGCTCTCCAGAGGAGCGATGATTGCCCTAGCCTTTTGATATAGCTCTATCTTGCGCTGGTGATATGAGCTATTACGGGGGAGGTCTATAGCCTCTACATTAGGCATCTTCTTCATCCGATGGCTATACGCATCTGCCCAGAATCGATGCTCTCCATGCTCTGAGGATACCATGACCTTCAAGGGGATACCTGTTGCCTCAACCACGTCAAGAGCAATATGCAGACCTTTATATGGCGTGGGCCGAGATGGGAAGAAGAGATAATCGCCACGGCCATTGCCAGGAACGTACAGGTCAGTGTTGACGCTCCAGCGACATATCCCCGCAATCTGGTCCTCCCGCAGTGGGGCCAGGGAGTCTCCCATTATCTGGGCATGGGGAGTACCGTGGAACTGAGAGTGGCCTTCTAAGAGCATCCGCTTCCAGATTTTCGAGCCAACGACGATGTTATAGGCCGGCCTGGGGACATGGGAGACAACCCCATTCAGGATGTTCAGTATCTTCTTGATGTGCTCCGGGCGATAGTAGAATATCTCCTCCGCCACAGGCTTGCTATGGCTGCAATCTAGGATGAGGTCACTCTCCAGGATAGCGCCAAGATACCATTTCACCAGAAAGCTCTCAGCTATGTCGCTAACTCCCCCATAGGAGCCAGGGATATACCGGAGTTCACCACCAGGAGGGATAAGGCTGCCTGGGGCAGCATAGAGAGTAACTTGATGGCCTAACTCAGCAAGGCAGAAGGCCAAATCCCAGAAATAAACTTCACCTCCGTAAAAAAGGGGCGGGCTAGCATATGTTGATGTGCTAAGAACAGCTATCCGCATGTCGGCACCCACAGGCTAGGCTTGAACTTCTTCTCCAGATAGTCCCTGGCCTCTACTAGCTCCTGGCTTGTTAGAGAGCTAGTAGACACACCTGCCTGGTACTCCCCAGGCTGCCCCTTGAAGAATCGGTATGAGTGTCGGTCAAAGCTCAAGTCGTACAACTCCGGGTGATGCCAGATTTGGCTCCCAGGATAGACCTGGAGCAAGGTAATGTCAATATCATCAGGCTGAGCCTCCTCTATGAAGGTCTCCGTCTCCTTGAGGCTATCTCTGTCCTCGCCGGGAAGGCCAACAATGAGAGCTGCCTTTGCTCTGATGCCGTGATGCTTTAGGGTAGCGATCGCCCCTAGATTATCCTCCCGGGTAGTCCCCTTATGGACATTCTCCAGAATGCGGCTGCTGCCGCTCTCTACTCCAATGAGGACCTCGTAGCATCCAGTATCAGCAGCCAGCCCTGCTATATCATCTCTAATATGGTCAGCCCTAGCGAAGCAGCGATAAGGCATATCTAGCTGATAGAGCCCTCTTATTATCTTCTCATCCCTTCGCCAGTTGATGAAGAACTCATCGTCATATATCTGGAGGGCCTCAATGCTCCAGACATCTTTCAGCTCTTGGGCTTCAGCTAGGACATTGCTAGAAGTGCGGAACCGCACTCGCCGTGAGAACGTCTTACAGCAGAAGGCGCAGGTAAAAGGACAACCTCTGGCTGTCATAATAGATGTGGCCCTCTTGCCATCAATAGAGTAATGGTATGAACTGAGGTTAATCGCTCCCCGATCTGGGAAGGGGATAGAATCTAAGTCATCCGCAGAGGCAACGCGCACTATCTCATCATCCCTTTGCAAAGTGCTCAGTATCGCCCTCTCTCCCTCACCTACTACAACCTGGTCAAACCCAGACTCAAGGCACTCATCGGGGGCAACTGTGGCGTGAGGACCTCCAATAATAACCCAATTGGTATTCCGCCTGATTTTGGGAAGGGCCTTCACCAGCCCTGGGAAATGGGGTGTCAGAGCCGTCACCAAGTAGGCATCAGCACTGATACGAGGGATATTCCAGTCGTGGAGGTCAAGAACTTGAGTGTTATAACCAGCGCCTTTGAGGACCGAGCTCAAGTATAGCGGGCCGAGCATGGGAAAGACCTTCTGGTCGATGAGCTCCGGCGAGGGAGGCACCAGCAACACAAGTAAATCGTTGCGGCGCCTGTGTCTCAAATCCAGTCCTCCAGACCTCCATGTATGTTCACCCTGGCCAACCCCTCATGGTTAGCCAAGACATGACCATCAACTAGGACCTTGAGGCCGGTATGCTCAAAGACCTTCTCGCAGAAGTAAAAGTCCTCAGATGTACCTGGTTTGTCTAAGTCTAAGATGCCCCACTTGAACCATGGCTCAGGGAGCCGCTTGAAGAGACGAATATCGGTGAGGAGGCAGCCAGCACCTACGGCATCGGCAAGCACTACCTGGTTAGCAATGCTGGAAACTGGGGAATACCTCTTGACGCCATCGACAACGCCCTTCAGCATCCACGCCCCAATGGCGTTGGTCTTAGAGCGATAGACACCTGATACTATGGGGTATTTATGCGACATGAGGCGAGGGATAGCCTCAGGGGGAGGTAGAACATCGGAATCAAGCCAGAAGATGTGGCTAGCGTTTATATTTAGGCAGTCTTTGACCAAGGCATTGCGGAGAACATCGACAACAGCCCCGCTGCGGTAGATGATGTGGACATTAGGGGATATGGGGGCAATGAGGCGCGCTAGATTTATGGCCCAGTGAATAGACACCTGGCGTTCGACTGGTATTGCGATGGCGACGCCCATCGCAGTAGATAATACTACGTTATAGAATGCTAGTAAAGAGGGCCGCCTCGCTGGAGAACCATTGTTGGCCTGAAGTACACCGTGTCGAAGGTATCGACGTAGCCTACTACCTGGACATAATTGCCAGAGACGGTAGTAGTATTAACTTCTAGAGCACCACGGGTGGCAGGGCTGATGTAGACCTCTTGGCCCAAGAAGCCTGAGAAGTTATAGCCCGAATATTGCTTGCGGCCAGGGGCGGTCATAACCCGGACACCAGCACCAGAGGCGGCTGTAGCCATGGCGACGCCGATGACAGGCATCGTGCCAGTGCCAGTCGCTAGAGCACGAGCATAGTAGTTGGGGGTAGTTCGAGAGGCGTAGAGGGCATCGCCCTCGGTGATGGTGTCGAAGGCGGTCCCGACAGCCATGCCCATGCTGGCCAGCTCTCTCAGGTCGATTTGGCCTGATAGTATCTGGCCGGTCCTCACATGGCCGGGATAAGGGACATTCGCCATGAGGACTAGGCTCCGCCCTCCTCGTCAGCATACCATAGGCTCACGAGGTAGTCGCCGTTGTCGGTATCCGAGCGGAGGTAAGACCCAGGGCGTAGGACCAGAACTGGGGGAGACTCCTCCATGTCCTCAGATTTGAACTCCATCACGGCGCCAGGGTCCAGCTGGATGTCGAAGATAGTGGTATCGGTGGAACTGATACGCTCGTAGAGAGTGAGCCGATTAGCAGTGGAATGGATGTTCTGAATGAGCATCCTCACTATCTTGCGAATCATATCCGTAGCTGGGACCTGGGTGCCTCGGTTGGTGGCTGTTGTATCGGCGGTGAAACTCAGGGGGCGGAGGTCATAGGCTTTCATCAAGCACCAACCTTACGGGTTATGTCGGAGCGAGAGTCACTAAGCTTCACTGGCTCTACTCCTACAATGTTCTTGGCAGCATAATCGAAGCCGCCTAGACCGCCTAGAGTCACCAGGCGGCACTCTGTCTGGCGAGCCATAATACGTGCTATCAAGTCAACATCCTTGAGCCAGTCAACATGGTATCGCCACATATAGAACTTCAGGAGAGGAGTTACAGCCATGGCATCAGGGTTGAAGAAGGCATAGCCCATAGATACCTTGGGAGGTATCCAGACTTCGGTCTTCGGCGATGGACAGTTCAGAGGGCTCTCAAAGCCATCGACGTAGCCAAAGTCGGCACTGGCTGGGCGGGATAACACCTCCAGATGCTGCTGCGGTGTACCAGAGGGATAGTCGAGATAGGTCCGAAGCGGGCTTGGAGCTATCCCCCGGAATATCTGGTATATCCGATGCGTGTCAATCGGAATGGCAAAGGCATTATCGACGTTATTTCCCGATATGCCCAGCATCGCCGCTGACACCCAGGTATTGGCAGCAATAGAGGCATGCTCGTTGTAGAGGTAAGTGAAGAACTCCCGCCTCATCACCCGGCCGAAGACATAGCCCTCGGGGAGCCCCAGACCGAAGAGGTAGTTTTCCCTCAATGCTAAGGGTTCAATGCGGCTAAGGTCGTAAGGCATCTCACCTCCTTATGTTACGGTGAGTGACTTTTTTAGACGCCCATCAAGATGGTCTTAATCTGTAGCCCGCTGGCGGCGTTAGTAGCCCCTGCAATCTCCACAGCTGCCTGACCTGAGCCAGCTGGATAGTAGACCTCGATCCTGACAGCATTGCCGGAGGTAGAGGTGGCTCGGCCAGCATACCCAGCAGGTCCTTCCAGAACTCCTGCATACTGCAAGTGAGCCAGCTTCTGACTTACAAAGCTAAAGCCACCTGTGGGATAGGCGACAGAGGGCGTAAACAGCTCAACTACTGTCTTGAGGTTTTGCTCTGAGCCTGGCATCTACTCAGCCCTCCTCACGCCTATGTCTCGGTTCGCATGTAGTTGCCAATGGCGAACTCAAGGCCGAAGGGAGCCAGCCACTCCTCGCCGGTGACCTCGGCGTTACCTCGCATGTAGAAGCCCTCACCAGGACCTACCAGGACCGTCGCTCCCAGCTGGGCCACATAGATATCGCCGATACGGTTCCAGGGCAGAATGGGTATGATAGGGGCGATGTTCCCCTTGACCCCAAGTAGCAACTCCTGGAACTTGGGCGATGGTGAGTAGCTGATGACAGCTGGGAAGGCAATATACGCCCGGGACCCAGAGCTATCAGGCATGGTGATGTTCGTGCCAGACGACCCCCAGATGTTCTGCCAGCCAACAGCGGTGATATTGAGCCGCCAGGTGGTATAGGCAAGCACCAGAGGCCGGATGAAGCTAACGCCAAACTCACCCTGCGTCGCAATGACGCCACCGAACTTGAGGTTAAACTTCTCCTTGGCGATCTCAGCCACCCGCCTGAAATCCTCTTTGTGGTCCATGACCAGCTCAGGCATCCGCCGCGCTAGGGCGCTGATGGAGGAGAGGGTCTCGATGGCAGAGTCAAAGAGGTCACCCTCAGATGCTGTGAGCGGATCACCTGCGGGAAGGTCACCTCCCCCTGAGAGCCAGAGACTTTTCCTCATCGCACTATCTCCTCTCGCCTCTGGCCAGCGCCCATACCCATGCCACTGTAGCTGCCTGTGCTCCGCCTGGCAAGCTGCTCTTGAACGGCATAAGCGTGCTGTCTAGCTGCCGCTGCCACTACTGGCGTTGGCGCTATCAGGTCCCAGGCCACATCGATGATGTCGGCGGTCGAGGCCAGGTACGCTGCCTCAGAAGCAGCTGGGACAATGCCCATGAAGGTCCCCAGAAGCCCACCTCCAAAGGCCGCTACTGCCAACCACTTGGGGCCATCGGCAATCCCAAAGCTTGGGTCCCTGATTACCCGCCTCAGAATCCCGTAGCCGCCAGCCGTTGCCAGAGGCACAACTCGTATTGCGGCCATATAACAACCCTCCTTCCCTGAAGTTCTGCCACCAGCATAATCAGCCTGTCAATAGGCCATCTGAAGCTTTTTCAAACATAAGCTTGAACATAGAATCCGTTCTCAAGGTAGTAGCCGACGATGCAGCCTGCGCCATTAGATAGTGGGGCGGCTCCTATGCCAAGACAAGCGAAATAGGTCCAGAGAGTGCCCATGGGAGCATCGGGGAAGTACCAGCCTGCTAGCTCACCGAAGACCTGGAGAGTGTAGTCCTGCCAAACCGATGCTGGAGCTAGCTGTATCGGGAATAGGGGAAAGACCAGGTCCATACCTGGGATGCCGATGGTCAGCCAAATCCAGGTCCCAGGGCCGAGATACTTGAAGACATAGGTCCCACCGATGGCCTGGCCAGGGACGACAAGTAAGGGGTAGGCACCAGGATAGAAGGCAAACTCAGAGAACTGATGCTCAGGTGGGATTGGGGTATCTCTTACTGAGATGAAGACATCATCGTCCCATTCTCCCCAGGGATAGTTCTTCGCCCCAGTGTCCAGGGGTTGACCAGCAAGCTGGATGAGCTTGAAGGCATCATAGAGCCCTGGAGTCATGGGCCAGGTCCCCTCGCAGGTAATCTGGTAATGCCTGGGGACAGAATCGTTATTGACAGATATGGGGCAGGTTATGAAGGCTTGAATAGGGTTATGGACGAAGGGGATTACAGATGCTGTGGCTATCCCCACACCTACAACTAAATCTGCTGCTGCACCCGTATGGTCGAAATCAATGATGATAGATAGAGTATCGCCAGCAGCCAGAGTTGTTGGGCCGAAACGATAGCTCTGGCTGGTGAACTTCTGCCCCGGCGCTATCTCACTTACCACCTCTAGGGCTGAAGCATACATTTGAGATACGGCGACGATTCCTTCCAGTGGGGCGGTAGGAGAGCCAGTACGGGCATAGGCTTGGACCCAATACGTGCCAAGAGGAAGATGGGCGACATTCCACCTACCAGATAGTTGTAGCCTCTGGCCACCAGTCTTAGGGAACTTGTACTGAGTCTCAAGCCAGAACTGGGGCTGCGTCGGAGGTAGCCAGGAGGACTGGGCCATGCCGAAGCCCCAGGTGAGAATACCTCCTGGGCCAGCATAGTCTAGGGAAAGGGTAGCTCCTAACTCACCATCTTGAGCTACCCTTGTCGGGCTGAGGACAAGCTGTAGGTCCTTGAACTGGTGCGTCGTTGGGGCCGGCTTCCTCTGACTGTAGAGCCACCACGCCGCACCTACACCAACTGAGCCTAAAGCCAGGATAGTAAGAATATCAGGGCCACCGCCTCCTGGAGAAGGCTGTGGCGCCGGAGGCTGTCCTCCGATTATCACCACTGGCTGGTCAGCCATTATCTCACCACCACCACCGTCGAAGATGCTGGCTGAGGACCACGCCTCATCATAAAGAAGATCAGGAGGCCACCACCGATCAGCAGTATTGGGATTAAGGTAGATACCTCCTGGACTGGCTGCTTGAACCACGACTCCCAGGCCCAGATAGATACACCAGCTGCGGCTAGGGCTCCTATAATAAGGATCAAGATAGGTAATCCCTTTACACCAGCTACTACCAGAGAGTCAGTCTCATCACCTCGCCGCATCATGGTGACAATACCGCCTCTCTCATAGATATACTGTCCCAGAAAGCCCATCTCGCTATAATGGACAATACGGGATGTCCTGAGATAGACCAGCACCTGCGCCCCTTCTGGGAGAGCATCCTCCCAGGCAACAAGCTCCTCTGAGGATGTACCACTAGATCCAGAGAGGACAGCAGGGCCGACACTTGGAGAGTACCAGCTCATCGCTCACCATGTAGATTTTATCGCTATTGAATCTGTAGACGGCATTATACTCAGAGGCTTCATGGATAGAGATGAAGCGAGCCTTGTTGAAGTTCTTCTTGGTGCTCTCTAAGACGTACCAGCTACCATCTATCTCCACCTCCACCCAGGCATGGCCTTGAGGCGAGCCTATATTGATGTTGCCGATGGCAGCGAAGACCCTCTCTGGAGGTAGCTGATTGAGAAGCAAAGAGGTCAGGAGAAAGGCCGTACCATCGCAATCGCTGATGCGCATACTGAGAACTTCAGTCGGGTAGTCCCAGAAATCCCCCTGGCTCTGTAATACTACGGCTGGTCGGACTGAGAAGAATCCCCTCTCTGTGAAAGCCTCCAGGCGGCGATACTCATAGCCATTAGACATCTCAGGGTAGCGGATACGCTCCCCCACCCATTTCCACATCGCAAAGACTATCTCGCGCTCATCTCCTGTGAAGGTCGAGGCTAGGTCTTTGACCATGAGATGATGGGGAGTAATAAAGTCTTTCAGGCTCGCATACTCGCCGGGATAGCGAGTATTGGCCTGAACACAGTCGAGCTCGACCACACTAGATAGCTCGCTGAGCCTTAGACATCAGCGACGGTCCAAAGATGGTCCCAAGCACGAATGTCGTTACGATGACGAGTAGGAACCCCTCGGGGGTCATCGTTATCTGGTTGATGATTTGACCCACGCTTCGGCTTACTGGAGCGGCACAGTTCGGGCATTGGGATGTAGGAACACGGGCGCTTATGGGGAAACCACAAGTTGCACACCTGGTAGATACAGCCATCTCGAACCTCCTGACTTAATACTAAGGCGGCTGTCAATCAGCCTCCAGGTCAAAGTTTCACATCTAGCCTTTACCCATGAGCTGAGCAAGCTCAGCCAACTGAGAAGCCAGCCACCCTTGGCCTCCAGGGGTATCGACCAGAGCGTTAAAATGAGGCTCGCTTACCTGCTGGAGAAGTTTCAAGACTAGCTCCGTGTTGACTTCCGGCAAGGGGATATTAGGCAGCTTGGCCAGCACCCCCTGGTGGAGATCATCCAGAAGTGAGACTCTATTAGCAGCCACCACCGCCAGCTGCTCAGGAGTGATCTGACTCGCTATCGAGCGCAGAATCTGCTTTATGGTTGCCTCGCCCATGCCAGCCATGACGTAGGGAGATATGTCGTTGAGCATATTGGCGATGGTGTTAATCAGCGACATCTTCAGATTCTCCTACAGGTGACGCCACGTGGTGGATGTTGTTACAGGCAGGGCAGTGGTAGCTTTTGGTCCCCACTGGAATCTGGAGGTCTTGGCCTGTTGCAGGACATCGGCCTGAGTAGACCATGCCAGCATTGATTGGACCACTGGACGGTTGCGGAGCGCTCTGGATGCTCTGGGCAGCTTGGGCTATCCTCCCAGCTATGCTGCTCCCAATGTCTCCCACTTGCCCTAGAATCCTATCCTGCCTCTCATACGACCTCTGGCTGCTCTCACGAGTTATCCCTATCTCCACCTGCCACTTCTGGAAGTCCAGGTCAAACTGCTTCATTTGAATCTGGAACTGACGCTCAGATTGAGCCGCTAGTTGTCTCATCTCCTCCAATTTCATCTGCACCATGGCATTATCATGGCCAGGGCTAGGTAGAGATGGTGGGGTAAGCTCCTTGAGGAGGGATGCTATCTCTCTAACCATAGCCACTGATTCCAGGGGACCTGGTTGAGGGGTCGCCCTGAACTCATCGATCTTCTTGGTAGCATCATCAGCCACGCCCTTCAAGTAGGCAGCCATGGTCTGGAGGGCATCCTTCCTAGCCACATCTGCTTCCCCCTGAGCCAAAGAGAGGGCCGCTCCCTGCGCCTCCAGTACCCGGTCCACTGTGTGCTGCTGGGTGGCTATGATCTGGCCCAGGTCCATGTTCACGCTGAACTTCATAGGTGATTCTACAGCAGCAGGTTGCTTTGAGGGAGCCATAGCCTCTAGCATCCGGCTGATGCTTGCTGTCTCCACTGTCTCCCTCAGCATCCTGCGGACTTCGCTGACTCCACCCTGCTCTGAACCTTCGGAGCCCTCCCTTCTAGGCTCCCTAGAAGGCACCAAGTTCTCTATCCCCGTTCCCGCCATGATTACCTCCCTTCTTTTGATTCTTCAAGATAGCCTTCTCCATGAGGTCCATCCGCTGGTCTAGGCCGCGAATTGCATGTAGAAGCTCCCCCATTACAGCATCTGGTTGCGCCGATTCACCGCTGGATTTCTCCCCGCTAACCACAGCTACCGCATCAGCTACATCTTTAGGCATGGCCATCACAGGTAGATAATAAGCATACATGCCCAGCTCCTCAAAGTGCTCGCGCACCCAGAGGAAGAAGACCTTGCTCAGGAGAGTCCCCAAGTCATCGCTGCACTCTTTGCCCTGCGCCTTCAAGGCTGCTACAATCAGCCTATAGACAACTAGCACCTGCCAGTCGAAGGTGATATGGACGCCGGTGAACTGAGCAGTAACTCTGGGAAGTATCTCACCAGCATGGCCTAGCTCTTCCTTAGGCTTAGTAGGTGTCAGCACGCCCCCAGGGAGGACAGCCAAACCACTCGCAGCTCTAGCGGAAGACTTAGCAGCACGGGCAGGGCCACGGACGAACTCCCCCGTGGCCAAATTAACAACGCCTCTGGACCGATGCCTGTAGAACACACAATGGTTGCGAAACTCCACCTGGTCCATAGACGTAAAGTCACACCCAGCGCAGGCGTAGGCTTGACCTGGTTCTAGTGCCATCTTTCTCCTTTACACCAATGAAGACAGTAGTGCCTTGACTACTAGCATAACCGACTTGTCAACCCCTCGCCACTTGACAGCTGGGTTAAGCTAGAAGTATGGATGCTTCAATCATCGTCCTGGGCTCGTCCCTGTGCGTAATGGCCCTCCAGGCGTATAGGTCCTTCAGGGAACCTCCAAAAGTGGTGTTACCTCCCATGCCTAGGATAGCTGATTACATCGACACGACGCCTCCGACGATGCCACCAACGCCAACCATCATTGAGGCACCGTCTTGGCAGGTAGTAGAAGAGTCTCATCAGGAGGCCGAGCCCACTACAGGTACTGGATGCGTCCCATGCAGCCGAGACCATCTCCTAACAGTGTCTGGTGCTTTGAGCGAGTCCTTGAGATTCGCCCGCTCCGACGGGGTAGAACACCCTGAGGTCCAGAGGCGGCTGATGCTAGCCAATGAAGAGCTGAATATCATGGAGAGGATAGATGCTTCGCCGGAGGCATTAGCCCAGTCATCTGAGAAGGACCAGCAGGTAATGAGGGAGTTTCTACCCCAGATACGGGAGCTGAGGCATCATTTAGGAGAGGTCAACGATGTCGCCACGCTAGAGGTAGCTGCTGAAGAGGCAGCTAATCTCAGAGCACGGTTCTGGGTAGCATCAAGGCCCATGGGGGCTAAGGTGCTGGAGCTAGCCAGGAAGGTGCAGGCCGGGGAGATGACTCAAGAGGATGCTGTAGCTGAGCTAAGGGGAGAGGTAGGGGATGGCCGAGACATGGAGCCAGAAGCCATACCGGGGTGAAACATCTCTCAATCTCCCTGAGATGCTGGGTCTGACCAATATCCAGGTCTTAGCTGTAGTAGGATTCACCGCAGCTGTAGTAATAGTCGCAGTGCTCGTGACGCGAAGGTCACAAGTTTAGGAGGCGGCCAATGAGTAAGTTCTTCTGGCTCGGCACCGGCGCCTTAGCCCTATATGTTATCCTGGTAGCGACTGGCCATCTAGGGACGCCCCAGTGGGCAAAGCAGTGGCAGGAGAAATAGTATGGCAGGTAATGAGGGCTGGGACGTTCTCATCATGCTAGGCGCAGCTATAACGGTACTGGTACTGATAAAGCTGGCAGAGCCCAGGCCGCCAGGCCAGCCTGTGCCCATGGGCATCATCTCAGGGAGCTACCCAGAAGAGAGTGGCTGAGGAGGCCGTTAGTGAAGCCCAGTTGGGACTTCTAAATGGATAGGCAAGCATATAACAACTGCGTCAAGCAAGGTCTCTCTGGGAAGAAGTTTACCCTGGAGCAGCGGAAACTTGAGTTCTGCGTGACCACCAAGCTATGCGCCGGGAAATCAAAGTCCAGAGACGAGGCCATGGCGATCTGTAAGCAGCCCAAGGCTCCTAAGCAGGCTAAAGCCGGCAAGGGGAAGAAGCTACGAGGCAAGAGCTGCGAGAACGACATGATGGCATTGACTCAGTGTATGACTAAGAATATAGATATGAGCCGGACTAGCGACATAAACAGCATTGGGGCAGCAATGCTAATATCTGCCGTGCAGTGTCGGTGCTCGTAATGGCTTACTCAGGAGGCCACCACGGGTTTATCCTTCATCAGAGGCCCAAGAAGTACAAGAGCACGCCCCAGCAGGAGAAGTTTCGCCGGGCGCTAGAGGCTTGTGGCATCAAGAGAGGGATAACCAAAGAGGAACTCATGCTGAAGATGAAGAATTGCATCCCTCAGCAATTCAGAAAGGAGTCCACATGACAATCAAAGTCTACTTCTCACCTAGCTGTGCACCATGCCAGGAAGTAGTCGCTAAGCTCAGGGACCGCTCAGATGTAGAGACGGTGGACGTAGACACAGATGAGGGCTTTCTGGAGTTCTCAGACGTGCTTCTCGTTCACTCTGAGAGTGATGGGTCAATACCATCAGCCTTCAAGGATAATCAAGAGTGCGAGATATTGGTGGACGATAAGGCGGTGTACTTCAATTGCCCAGGAGACCCTTCCTCATTTGAGCCAGAGTGATGCGCCCTGAGGCTAGAGCCGTCGTGTAATACCGCTTCAGGCGTTTCATGGCCTGAGAATTATCCTTCTCCTTCTCCTTCTCCAAGTGACACCTCGGGCACGTACTATCTAATATGCGGAGCGTCTCCTCCCCACAGCTGGAGCAAATGACCCCTTTTGCTGCTTCCCAGTCGTGCTCATCCATCACATAAAAAGGAGAAGGGGGGAGAAATCCCCCCTTCTCCTTTCCTCCGAAGAGGTTACTTGCCCCCACCCCTCATCTTCGGGCCGACGCACTCCTTCATCGCCGTCATCAAGGCGCTCTTAGAGATGCCGGACCTGATGCCACATTGCTCAGCTACATCCCTGACCTTGGCCTGTTGCCGAGTAGTGGGATAGGGACGCGGGCGAGATGAGATACAAATGCCTCCCCGGCCTCCCACAGCGTAAGCAGCATCACGTGCCTTGTAGCGCTTGGGGCAACTCTTTTTGACGAAAGCACTCATAGGGACTCTCATGCTTTCCTCCTCTCCTTTTGCCCTTTGCCGAGCTTACTAGTCTTTCTGGCCTTTGGAATGGCCTCAGTGACCTTTCGACAATCCTAGCATAAACAGGGTGTCAAGGGGCCT
>ERZ1292629.1429-Hain-H43-01um-R1-1429-length-23228-cov-5_pt1 | contig 23228 bp, 26 predicted proteins | sample MGYA00564399_ERZ1292629 | MGnify/ENA primary metagenome ERZ1292629 (study PRJEB36523, sample SAMEA6512636) | groundwater metagenome | collected 2019-01-08 | study: AquaDiva: Metagenomics assemblies of 32 groundwater samples | reverse complement strand
ATAAACGTTCCGCCGATTAGATACATTTCTTTGTGGAAATCCTGAAAGATTTCCGCGAGCCAGGCCGCCCCAAGACCAATCGGGATGAGGACAACCGCAATGCCCAGAAAAAACAAAAGTGTCATCCGGATGATATTTTTCTTTTCCCGAAAAGCCGAGGCGAGATACGTAGGCAGAAGCACGGTGATGCAACACGGCGCAAAGAGCGCCACCATTCCGGCCAAAAAAGCCGCAAGGATTGAGGCGCTAAAGATTAGTTCCATTTTAATTGGTGACAGTCGCGGTGAAATCCAACTCGACTTTTGGAGTTTGAGTGGAGTTGGTTTCCAAATAAACCGTCCGATTGGCTAAACCAACGCCCGATGGGCCGTGCGCGGCCGGATTAAATATGGCTTCTACTTGAACGGTTTCTCCAGCTTTAATTTCGATGCTGGCTTTTGAAGCAGCGCCGCCGTGACCGGGCATGCCGAATGGCCCTTCGGTTTCACCACTCGCGCTGGTGATTTTGGCAACGGTGCACATGCAAGAGGTATAAACTTTGTTGATGACTACTGGTTCGGACCCCTCGTTTTTTACGGCGAAGACTTTTGAAACATCGCCATTTTTCATGCTAATGGTGCCGAAGTCAAAAGAATTTTCTAAGACAGAGAGAATACTGGCGGATTGAGTATTGGGAGTCGGGTTAGATTTTCCATTACTCACGAAAATAACTCCGACAATAGCAACCAGTAGAATGACGGCGAAAGTAATAATGTTGGATGGTTTCATAGTTCTTGCCCTCCTAAGTTTTGGTTCCCAAAATTTTGGAGGGTAAATTTTTGGTTTATTCGACTAAAATTTTTGAATACTGCGGCGAAACAATGAAAAAACACCTTAAACGAGGTGTTTCGGCGGCGCACTACAAAAGACGCTTTTCTAAAAAAGTGTCTAGCGCGCCGAAATCAAGGCGAGCGGGTAACGTTTATTTAAAATCGAAAGCCAGGCCAAGAAACGGGATTTAAATTCAAAAAGATTTTCTGAGAATTGAGTTTGGGATTTTTGTGAATATCGAATGAGTTTGAGCTTTATCTTGGCCGAAATCAAGGCGCCAATAATTAATGAGAAAGCAATGAGTAAAAGCGCGAAGATGCCGGATTGGTTCAAATTGGCCTGAATGGAATTTTGGAGATTGCCGAAGTGCTCCAAGGTAGAGCTAATGGGGTCAACAACTTGGGCGCAGGTACTCGACAAATCAAAAAGACAGGAATGATGAGTAGCGTGACTTTCGTGGGCTATGCTCGAAAAACCGAGGATGCTGACGGTTAAAAAAGCCAGAAGAATTATTAACCCTTGGGGTTTCATTAGTTTTATTTTATCCCTGTAGCGTGGAAAGTCAAATAATAAGATATTAGTCAATCGGGACTAATTCACCGGCTTTAAGCCGGGCGTAGAAGCTTTTGGCGATACTGGGACTCTCCGAAAAAGGTTCATCTGGCGCGCGGTCAGCGTAATTGGCTATCACTTGCCCATTTTTGATTTCAACCATTTGGGGAGCAATGCGGTCGCCAATCCAAATGGCATTGGTGCCAGTATATTTTCCATTATTGTTTATGGCTACGGCCAAATAGTAAAAAGTGCCGGTGCCGCCGGGATTTTGCTGAATGAAGAAAGCGGCGTCGTTGTCGCCGTCAGCGTCGAGATCACCCGTGGTCGGCACACTGAAAATCCTGGTTTCAATCTTAGTGGCTGAACCCGGCTCAATTTCTTTCTCCGATTCACCGTTTATAAAAATGTATTTCTCGCTTTCAATAATATAGGTGGCGTTCAGCGGGTCAGCGGCGGCAGGGGTATCGTCTAGATTTTCGATATCGGGAGTTTCTGAACTATCTTTGCTAAAATACCAAATTCCAGCAGCAATCACTACAATAACTAACGGAATTAAAATTTTCTTCGAAAATGATGTTTGAGTATCCATGGGGTTAATTTTACGCTTATTTCCAAAGTCCAAGGATTAAACCAAAGGCGATGAAATTAATGAGTTGGTAGCCAGCTTGAATTAGAAACCTGGACCAGGAAACTTTTTTGGAGTCGTTGTTCCACATGGCACCGCTGGCGATAATCGGCATAACAAAAGCCGCCCAAATCCAGATTGAGTTTTCCAGACCCGAGGCGTCTTGTGAGCCCGAAATGTAATAAGCCAAAACCCACACTTGAAAAAGGGTGAGTAGAAACTGGACGGCATAGAGCGGAGCGGCGCTCTTTTGCATTTTTTTTCTGGCTTCAACGTCGTCGGGATTCGCTCCCACAATTTCCATCCACTTTCGCCCAAAAATGGGCCCGTACCAAATGGCGCCGAGCGCCATCGAAAACACCGCGCAAACAATTACCGCTAAATAGTTTATTGTCATATTGATATTTTAATGGTTTTTATAAAAAGTCACGCTTGATATTATCGACCAATAGTTATATTGAAATTATAACAGTTTTTTAACAATGTGTATTGAATAGAAAATTAGGCCATGATTCGAATTCGAAAAATAATATCATCCTCGTTTCCAAACCCTTCTTTTTTGCGTACTTGAGCTTTAAGAGGCAAAAGATATGTATCGGATTTTTGGTCTGGAAAAATTGAGGTTTTCCAAGTAGTTTTACCGATTACAACAATAACTGGTAAAGATCCAAATCCTCGACTTACTTTTCCAAAATTTTCTTTTATTTCTTTGGCTTCTTTTTTAGGAATACTGACGAAATGCCATCCGGCCATACCGGGATAGAGCCAAACTCTGGTTTTGATTTTATATTCCTTTTTTTGAATCATAACTCAATAAAAAACGATTTTGGTTTATTCTAATGTTCTCAAGAACTTGAGAATAGTTAAACCAAGAGGTGAAAGTTTGTGGCGAATGCTATTGCCATCTGATCTTTTTAAAATCAGGCCGGCGATGGCCAATCGCCGAATGTGTTCGGAGGCGGTTTTGAAGTTAAGGTGGAGTTCGTTCGAAATATCAATAACTGAAAGTTCTGGTTTATTATTTAAAAGTCCCAGAATTTCAATTCGCCGGTGGTTGGAAAAACCCCGAACCAATCTTTCTAATCTAAAATATTTTGTCCTTTTCCCCTCTTCCATATCTATTCCTGATTATACTATACCAAGTTCATCTATTCTAATGTTCTTGAGAACATTAGAATAGATGAAGGGGTGGGGCGGGGGTGATAAGAGGAGAAAAACAAAAACCGCCGCACGAGGTGTGGGCGGTTTTTGTTTTGTGCTTAGTGTTTTTTAAGCGCGGGAGACGTTAGTCGCGGCCGGGCCTTTGTCGCCATCGACAACTTCAAAAGTGACGGTATCGCCAACTTTGAGTTCATCGAAGGTAACACCTTGCAACTCCTTTGAATGGAAGAAAAGATCCTTGGCTTCGCCTTCGCGAGCAATGAATCCAAATCCCCTATCAGTCAGAGTCTTAATTGTACCTGTCATTGATTTGTCTTTTTGTTGCTTTTTTGCTGCTTAGAAATCCGACTACATCTCTTAAACCTGCTTCTCTAGTATACTCTTATATTTCGACTTTGTCCATAGGGGGTGGAATTTAGGCCTATATTTCATATTAAGCCGCCCTCATTCCAGTGTTCTTAAAAACATTGGAATGAGGCAGGGATGGTTAGTAGTTTAAACAACATTCTCACATTCTTCCTCCTTCGCTCTTAAGCTACGGATGGACAGGTCAGAATGTGAGAATGTTGCGGCGAGAGAGTTATCTCTCCCATTCTTTGATGTCAGGGGAAAAGTCGAGTTGGTAGTCAGGAATACCTAATGAAATACCAAATTTTGTGACTTCGTTGTATTGCTCGTTTTTACTTCTATCAACTTTAAAAACTTTGTTGCGGAAAATAATATAGTGGGTGGTGTTATTTTTGAAGTCAACGTACCAGGAAGAATGTTCGCTATCCAGCGACTGGCTTATTTTTGTGGCAATGTTTTCGGCTTGGTCTTCAGGAATTTCAATAGTATGAAGCGTCCACTGGTTTAGCCAAGGAGTTTTATGTTCGTCGGTGACTTTTTCAACTTTGGTGCTTAAAATTTTGATATCTTTAAGAACCTCTTTATTTTCTAAACTTTCTTCAATAATTGTTCCGAGGTGGGGCATGGGGATAACTTAAACTTGTTTTGCTCTAAAAACTTTTTAGAAAATCATTAAGTAAAAGCGAGCTTAGGGCGATTTGATTATTGGATAGATTCCTAACTGTTTGATATAAATTTTTAGCTTTTCTAGCAGCTTTATTCGCTGAAAGCCAGACTACTCCATCAATCACGGCTATTCTGATGGTTTTTTTATCTTTCTTCTTAATAAAATTTATTGTCTCTCTAAAACTTTTATCTTGAGTTCCTCCACTGGTGGAAATAAATTTTGCTTCTCCGATTACAAATTTATCTCCCACTTTAAATACTAAATCTAAGCCCTTTGGTCCTTTGTATCCTAATTTTTTATGAGCAAATTCTTTAAGAGCTTTGTCTCCTCCGGCTAAAATTGCTACTTGACTTTTGGTGGTTAAAAAATTATCTGGTTTTAATATTGGATAATTTAATTTATATAACCACTTTTGAAACATTTGCCCCATCTGGCGAGACGACGATGAAGGACGCAGAGATCCATCGATAATTCCCTCAAGCCCTGTTCTGAAAAGACGCTCGCTAATTCTTTTCGTTGTTGCAGGATTTTTGTCTAAAGCTTTAGGATCTTTCCTTATAAACCCAACATAAGGATCATCAAATGGAAAACGTTCTAATTCAAGTAGGGTTAAAATAAGTTCTTTTTTATTTTTGTTTTTGAATGCGACTTCTATGTCCTTCCTCTTTTTTTGATTAATCTCTCGTCCTACTCCAATATTGACTGGATAGACATTACTTAATTTATCTAAGTATCCGTTCGAGTTAGCTAACTCAATACTTTTCTTTATCCAGGTATTCATATCACGAAAACAATACTCCTGTTTTTCTAGATTCGATAGGTAATTGACCGAGAATCTTAGTGAAGTAAAGATAATTAATAAATTTATAAGTAAAATCAAACGATATTCTTTTTCTATCTTTGTCGCGGTAATTAGTTAAGAAGAGCGAAAATTGATCGTTTCTAAGTTGATTTATTTCTTTATTGAATAAATCAATTATTTTCTCTTGTATGTTTATGCTTAATTTATTCGAGTCGGAAATTAAATAAATCATATGCCTTGAGGTTGGTTTACTGATAAGGCATTTAACTCCGTGTTTTCTTATATCTTCTAAAGCAATTTTTCCATTTTCGCTACCACTATCAATAGCTTTAAGAAACATAATATTAGAATTTATAATTTTTTTGAGAGAACTAGATACCTTAACTTCCTTTTTATTTTTAATGTGATTATAGGCGGCCTGAATTTTATATTGACCCGATTGAATATCACTTTCCACTAATCTTCTTATTTTTAGATGATTATCAACTATATTAATCGGATTTATTATTCTTCCGCCAATTGTCCAATGAAATTTTTTTTCAAGAAAGATTTTTGTTGAATTTTTTTCCGGGAAAAAATTAGTTTCTACTTCTTGATTTTCTGGATTATCACTCTTTCTAATTGATCGATAATAAAAAGTTATAACATTAGAAGTGGTATCCGGGAAAACTTGCTGTTTAAAATAATTGATCTTAACTATCCTAAATTTTTCAAAGAATAAATTTCGAATTTTACGAGAATTTTCGGCTGATAGAAAATTTATTGGAATTACTACGATTCCCTCCTTACTGTTAAGAATTGAATTTAAAGAAATCTGGTACAAATCCTCAAACCCGCTACTTTTAAAATATTTTTCTTTAGTTTCTTTATCGGCTTTATTGATATTTAAATAGGGTGGATTTGTTACTATAAAATCATATTTTCTTTTCTCTTTTAAGCTGTCGCCATAAAAAATTATGCGATTATCGACTAAATTTTTATCAATCTCAAACCCTGCTACTGTTTTAGCGCCATTATTCCTTGCCCAAGATAAAAGATCTCCTGAGCCAGCGAATGGATCGGATATATTTTTATTAACCACAAATTTCTCTAGTCCTTGTAATACATAGTTTGAATTAACTGTAAAAAACTGACCTAATTGTTTTTTAAATTGTACGGTTGTTTCTGCTTGCATATTTTTAGCGTATCTTTTACTTTATTGACTTCCAGGAACCGTTTTTGAGAACCGAGATGACTTTTCCTTTTAGTTCCATTTTGTCAGTAAATAGAATAATTTTATGCTTTGGGTTTTCGGGCTTTAAGTAGACGTAAGGCGGCTTATCGTCCGAGATAAATCTTTTTATAGTGGAACCATCCTCGATACTTGCTAATACAATATCACCGGAAACAAATTCTTTTTGAGATTTTACTAAAACCGCATCGCCGTCGTCGATGCCGGCGTTAATCATTGAGTCGCCAGAAACTTTTAAAACAAAAACTTCGTCTTTTAGAAAAGACACATCGGATGTTGATGTGGTTTCCCATTCTCCGGAAATTTCTACCATTTCAAGTGGGGTGCCAGCTTTAGTGATTCCTAAGTTAGATATGAGCGGAGAAAATCCTAAAGTTTTAAATCCAGCAAAAGTGATTTTTAAACTTCGAGCAAATGAATCTCTATTTATTAATCCCGTTTGCTCAAGTTTTTTTAGGAGATCTAGAACAGATTGATTAGAGGAAACACCCAAATACCCTCTCATTTCTTCTAGGGTTGGCGAATATCCATTATCTCGTGTGTGTTCGTAAATTAGTTGGAGTAGTTCTTTTTGACGGTCCGTTATAAGGCCTTCCATAATTAAATTATAAACTGACCTTTTGGTCAGTCAATGTGGATAACTTTTTGAATATGCCCTTTAGGCGGGTTCGTTCAACTGGCTGGGGGGTGGAAGTAAAAAAAGCCCTGAATTTTTGGGAAAGACAGGACTCGTTGAGTCAAATTTAGAAAAAAATAAGGGGTTGCTTGTGGCAACCCCTTTTTGTTTCCTTTCTAATCTCGCGATTATTGAATCGCTGTGTGAATCCTTCTTAAAGCACCTACCGGATCGGCAGCGTACATAATTGGACTGCCGCAGATTATAACCTCGGCTTTTTTCTCCTTGGCTACTGCAGGTTCGATTTTCTGCTTATGTCGATCATCAGCATAAGCAGAATCTCTTACGCCCGTGGCCCATTTTGGGATATCGAGCGCGGCAACAGCATCTAAAGCGGTGCCTGGAAGGATGGAGCCATCACAACCAACATCGATAGTTGTTTGAGTCAGGTGGTGGACTAAATCCACGAAAGAGCGTTTGAAATGTTTCCAGCAGTAGTCGTCGTCGAAGTGGGATAAAACCGTAACTCCGAGCACTTTGGTTTTTGAACTGCGGGTAGCTTCGATAACCTTGGGAAGAAGTGAATCAGCAAGAGCGTAGACGTTGAAGAAATCGACTTCATACCAAACCAGAGCTTTGGCTATATCAACCATAGTTCTGGTTCCGTTGCACATTTTCAAGTCAACGAAAATGGGACGTTTGTAGTATTTGATTAATCTGAAAGCTCTTTCATAGCCGTGACGAAGGATATAATCAAGATTAATCTTTATCCCAAAATGAAGTCCGGTGCCGCAAAGAATCTGAAGGATGTCTAGAGTTTTTTCTTCGTCGCCAGAAAGATTGTCCGCAGCCACATAAAGAGTGGTCATTGCGTTCCTCCAGTCAACACAGGTTTAAGTCCCCTTTTTTCTTGCCAACTCAAGGGATTAGCGAGAAATTCTCTGTAGGCAGAAATTGCTTCCGTAGAATGGGTTACATGTTTCGCGGCGACATAGAGAAGTTCTTCTAATGTGAAAAGATGAATCATCTCGACACTGTGATTGTGAAGGGTTTTGATTGATTCAGGATTTCCGTAGAAAAGAATGCAGGCGGCGTGAGTAACCACGCAACCGGCATCTCGGACCGCCTCGGCACTGTTGGTTGTGGTCTCGGCAAAATTCACCAACTCTTCAACAATCAAACCGTTACTCCCTTTGGAAATATTCGGATTGTCTTTATGGCCTACGAGAAGTTCTTGTTGCCCACCTTTTTTCCGAGTTCCGCGGGCGTAGACAAAAGGAACAGGTCGGCCGAGTAAAATTTCGAGATACTCACTTAGGACCCAGCCAGGAACTTGGCCGCCACTGACATTGCCGACGACAAAATCAATATCCGGAACTTTGAGCGCCACTTCGTTAGCTAGTCGAAACAGTAATGGTTTAAAGATGCTCTTCCAGCCAACCAGTCCTTTAATCATGACGTAGCCAGGGCCATAGTTGCCGGATGAATAGAGAAAAGGTTTTTCGCCGCCATCGACATCGCGAATAGCGACAGCCTTGGCCTCGAAAATTTGCAAGATTAAATTTTCGAGATGCTTATCAATAGTGCGTTGCATTACTTACCTCCTTATAGTTAATAGGTTATTTCAATGTAGCTGGCCTTAGATTACTCGCAAGGTGGGGGTGGGGTCAAGCCCCGCTACTAGAAATTTGAAAGGGTTAAACTTTTAGAATATTCAAATTTTAGTATGGGGCAGGCCTCTCGCGGAGAGGGGGAAATAAAAAATGGCCGGACGTTGTTGCGAATGGCCATTTTGATTTTTACGGCAATTCTTTATTAGGGTAGAGTCATAAATTTCTTCTTGGTTATCTGCTCAAGAATATCGAGGGTTGCTTTAACCGATGGATTATCAGAGCGAAGTAATATTAGTCGGTCATCTAATTGCATTAAAAGCGGCGTTAAAAACTCATCACCCCATGACGGCGAAAAAGTAATCACGCCATCAAAATCAATTTCGATATTTTCGTTTGATTTAAGCTCGGAGAGCGTTGATTGAAAGGCGGCAAAAGATTCTCGACCGGCTTGGCGGGAAATTAATGTCGTGCCAAATTTTTTTAATTCTATTTTCATATTTTTTGCAATTTTAGAACTCAATAATGGCTAGACATCCGGGTGTTATTAGGTGCGACCTGGCAATGCGCAATTCTTTATTGGGTTTGCGAATTCGCAATTCAGCGTCGCCACTTCGAAAAAATAGATCAATTGAATTTTTTTCAATGACTTCACGGACGAATTTCAATCCATTCCCCCGCTCTTCGGGAGCGCGGCCAGTAATGATTTCGGTAAACGCCACTCGCACCGCATCGGTGTGATTTTGAAGTTCGGGACGGACACGCTTTAGAGTCCCTAAAATTCCCAAACCGCGATCGGCAAGAACAATTATACCCTTTTGAAGGTTATGCCCAAAGAATATCCCCGGCACATCCGGCCATTTGCCAAGGTTGTGATCAAAGGAGTTATTGCCAATTTCTCCGGCGATTGCGACGATAAGAGAAAAAATATTATTAAGGCGCGGCATCTGCGCTAATTGATTTTGCATGGTGATGAGCCGAGCTTGAAACACGGCGCTATTGGAACAATAAAAAGTCGCCGGAAGCTCATTTTTTGTTTCCAACCACTCATAGGCAATCTTAGTAAGGTCGCTCGCAAAGATTTCTAAATCCTTTTCCAGATAATAACGGTGAGTTCCACCATCCTTTCGAACAGCGACTAATTTACCACTCTTATCCCAGCGGCGGAGGGTATCTATAGAGACGCCGAGCATTTCTGCGGCCTCATTTATACGTAAAAACTTATTTTCTTCCATTCTGATAGTTTAGCAGAAACGCTAAATCTATGCAATAGACCAGTAAATCTAGGCAATATAGCTAACATTGGCGAATATTTGGAATTTTTGAAAAAAACGCTTTATTCTTAAAAATTAAGGCAAATAAAAAATGACCAGACGTTTTTGCGAATGGCCATTTTGAGTTGGTGTGGCTGCCTTTGAAGCTATAGGGGTTTACGTGGTTTAGCCAAAAATTCTTTCGTCATTTATTATTTTTTTTGCAAACCAGTCGGTAATGACCCTATCATAAGCTTCTGCATAGTGGAAAGCTTTATACGCCAAACGAACTCGCCAATCTCTACCAACTCCACGATCAATCATTTCATTGATTACGCTATTATAGTCAGCCGGATCTACAACAACGGTAACTGAATCGCAGTTCTTGGCGGCGGCGCGGATGAGCGAGGAGCCACCAATGTCGATGGTTTCAATTCTAGGATTACCCTGAAAATCATAGAGATTCACCACAACGAGGCCAATCACCTTGATTCCTTGTTTTTTACATTCCTCCATATGTTTCGGTTTACGGCGATCGGCCAGAATACCACCGAAGATTTTCGGATGAGGGATTTCTAAATGCCCATCCGTCATCTCTGGAAATCCAGCTACTTCCTCAACTAAGATATAGGGAATACCAAATCCCTTGAGGGCTGCGGCTGTATCACCGGTGGAAATAATTTCCCAGTTATGTTTAGTGAGTTTGCCGAATTCTTCTAATCCGGTTTTGTCGTGAACCGAAATTAGCATTCTGTGTTCCGTAGGATTCATAACTTCTCCTATTTAACTAAAGGTTTATTTCAATGTAACTGACGAGAATATAAGGGAAATTTGGGAGTTTGGCAACTTTTATTTTTATGTAGATGCTTGTTCTAATATTCTTCCTCCTTCGCTAAAGCTACGGACGGACAAGTGAGAACATTGGAATAAGGAGAGGTGGTTGGGGGGAATAAAAGGCTGATTGTTGAAACACTGGATATTTTACTTTATATTTACCTTAAGAAGCGTCTTTAGCTCAGTGGTAGAGCGTCCCGTTCACATCGGGAAGGCCGGAAGTTCGATCCTTCCAAGACGCACCGAGAAAAAAAACCGCCCCATTCTTGAGTTTTTAAGTTGGGACGGTTATGAGATTTAAGAAATACCGAGAAATTCCTTGGCATCACAAATACCAAGATCGATCGCTTTGTTTAATCTCGCTTTGTTTGTGTCAAGATTTGAAGTTAGCGACAAAGGACTTTGGGGTCTAATAAATCGAACACGAGAGTCGTTGAAGAACTTTTCTTCTAACGTTTGTAGGCGGTCGTTTCGAGTTTTTAGTAAACTACGGATAGATTTAGGCAACATCAGCCACAAAAGATTAGAGCTCTGGCCATTTGAAGAAGCGGGAGGTTTATTATGGACCACCAATACTTCTTCATATCCATCGGCAATGGCTTTTTCGATTGGGAGATAAATAGATAGAGCGCCGTCAATGTATTGATGTTCACCTACCTTTATTGCTCCGTAGACGATGGGCAGCGCTGACGAGGCCTTCATTGCGTCAAACAAGTTTCCTTTATTGGGCACAAAGTAGGTTGGATTCCCGTCAGGATAGCTGGTAAGAACGTAGACCAGCCTTGAATGATTGCTGAAGACCCTATCAACATTCAAAAGAGATTCTTGTCCTTTAAAAATTCCAATAAGGTAGTCGAGGTCAAGGATTTTGCGACCCCAAATCGGATTTAGTATATTGACTAATTTTTTGCCGTCGACAAGATTTCTCCAAGTGTTTTCAATAGTGTCAGGTTGATTAGCAACGAAGAAGGTGGCGGCAAATACTCCTACGGAAGAAGCGTAAACGGCATCAAAGTATTCGGGTCCTAGTTCTCGACAAAGCGTAGCGATTACCCCAGAGCCATAAGCACCTCTTAAGCCACCCCCCCCCTACTACGAGAGCTTTTTTCTTTTTCATTTCATATTACTCCATCAGTTATTGCGTCTAAGTCAAAAAACTTTCTATAACCTATCAAAAAATATCCTTAAGGTCAAACCGGGAAATTATAGAAAAAAACCCGCGGATGTAAACGGCGGGCTTTTCGTAAAAATAATATTTTACTGCAGTTCGGCGGTTGCTCCGGCGGCTTCTAGTTTAGCTTTGAGTTCGTCGGCTTCGGGTTTCTTTAGTCCTTCTTTAATTACTTTAGGCGCGGCGTCCACCAAATCCTTGGCTTCTTTAAGTCCTAGACCAGTGGCTTCGCGGACAACTTTGATGACATTGATTTTTTGGTCGCCGGCGGCTTTGAGGAAAACATTAAAAGCGTCTTTCTCGACAGCTGGACCAGCGGCGGCTCCACCAGCGGCCACAGGCGCGGCGGCAGAGATGCCGAATTTTTCTTCGAGCGATTTTACCAGCTCGGCTAATTCGACGGCGGTAAGCCCTTCTATTTTAGTGATTAAATCTTTTAATTTGTCGTCCATTTTAATGGCAAATAGCAAATCGTTTGGCGATTCACACTTTACGATTAGCTTTTCTAAGTTGCGACCTTTTTGGATTTCTCTTTCATCAGGTAGAGCAGAGAACTTAGAGGGGCTTGGATCATGCCCAAAAGCTGGGCGAGTAGAACTTCTCTTGGAGGCAGATTACCAATCATCACCACGTGGCCGGATTCGATGAACACTTTGTCGTTTATATGATAGCCGCCCAAAATTTTTTCCGCGGCTTTGATTTCTTCTTTTAAGTCGTTGAAAAATTTTACAACCGGGCCGGCGATTTCTTCGATGTGTTTGTTTGAATAGATGGCGCCGATTGAAAGCTTATGGGCTTTAGGATTAAACTCTATCCCTTTTTCTTTAAGGAGCAAACCCATGAGACGTTTTTTGATGACCATATAGTCGGCGTCTTGCTCGCGTAAGGCTTTGCGGAGCAGTTTTAATTCATTCACTTTGATTCGACTAAAGTCGGTCAAAATCAAAGTCCGGCTCTTTTCAAGGAGCTTTTTGGCTTTTTCAAGTTCGGTTTGTTTTTGGGATTTGGATTTCATTGAAATATGTACCAATATACGAATAATACTGATAATGGTAATCCTTCGACTCCGCTCAGGATGTTTTATTCTCCGAGAGAATAAAACAAAAAACGACCCTACCTAAGGACCGTTTACGAGGACCACTATTGGCTATTCCCTAGTGGCTAATGGCTTCTGCCATACTCCTCGGCGGGGCTTATTCCTTTTCCTTTGGATGCCCGTTGTCTTAGGATTGGTTTTAGTATAGCAGGTGGAGAGGGGGTGTCAAGAGTTATTTTTTCTTGTAAAAATTCAACAAAACTGGTAGTTTTATGCATCAGGCTAGGAGTATTTCTGACCTTGAAATGTCTTGCACTTCGACAATTGAATATGAAAGGAGATAGAAATTCCATGAAAAATGGATTGTTAAATCTTGCTATTTGCATATCTGGAGGCGGGACAACAATGCGGGAAATCATGCGAGCGTGCAGAGACCACCGCTTGCTCCATGTCAATCCTGCTCTCGTAATTTCAAGTAGACCAGATGCCGGTGGAATTGAAAAGGCAAAAGGAGAAGGCATTCTAGAAAAAGATATTGTAGTTCTTGTTCGAAAACAGTTTGAGAACTCCGATGCTTTTAGTGAAGCTATTCTTAAAGAATGTCGATTTCGCGAAGTGGATTTAATCGCTCAATGCGGTTTTCTTCCACTTATGCCTTCAAATGTGATCGCTACATATCGCTCAAAAATTTTTAATCAACACCCAGGACCTCTTGATCAAAATCGTCTTGGTTTCGGCGGTAAAGGTATGTATGGACAGAGAGTTCATCATGCCGTAGTTTATTTCTCTAAACGAGTTGGTCGTCCATTCCGAACAGAGGCAACTGTCCATAGGGTGACTGATGAGGTGGATGGCGGCGCTATTCTTGGTATTCGACCGGTTGAGATAACGGACGGAGATAACGCCCAAAAACTCGCGGCGCGAGTTTTGCCATACGAACATGGTCTTGTTATTGAGACGATATTACAATTCTCGGAGTTTGGTGGGCCTCACGAAATACACCGTGAGAGTCCGCTTATTAAGGAGGGCGAAGAGTCCTTGCTAAATGAAGCAAAAAAATCTGGAATCGAAACTTTTCCGAATGGATGAATCATGAAAGCGAATCCGCGTTATTTTTTAAAAAAATCGGCCCCACATCCTCTATGGATGGGGGCCTTTTTGTTGTTGAATTTAACTAATGTTCCAGGCACCACTTTTTGGCGTTTTGGAACATTCGTAACCAAGGAGAAACAGTGAGATTCTTTCTAAAATCTTCTGGCATCCATGGCCACTGCCACAAAAGAAAGCAACGTTCGGGATGAGGCATCATTGCAAGATGGCGACCGTCTGGAGAGCAAAGAGCAGTTAATCCAAGCTGCGAACCATTAGGATTATATGGATACTCTTCAGTGGGAACTCCTTCGGGATCGACATACATAAGGGGAGCAAGCGACTCGCGTTTAATTATTTCGACTAGCGAAGGATCTGGAAAGAATAATCTCCCCTCGCCGTGAGCAACCCAAATCCCAAGCACTGAACCCTTCATGCCGCTGAAAAATATCGATGGGCTTTCAGTAACTTGTACTTCTGCCCAGCGAGATTCAAAGCGACACGAAAAATTACGAACGAAACGGGGCTGCTTAATCTCAGAGAGGCCTCGCCACGGTACCCAACCCAAAAGTGCCATCAGTTGACATCCATTACAGACGCCGAGTGAAAAAGTGTCTAATCGATTATAAAATCGATCGAACATCTCTTGGAGTTCTGGATTAAACCGAATTACACCACCCCAACCCTTACCGCTGTCGAAGACATCCATAAATGAGAATCCTCCGGGAAAAACTAGACCCCGAAATTCATCTAGAGTTGATCTTTTAGAAAGAAGATCGCTCATAGTGATATCCCAGGGCTCAAAACCAGCAGTAAAAAATGCCACCGCCATTTCTCTATCGCCGTTTGTGCCTTCTTCGCGAAGAATCGCCACGCGGGGGCGAATCGACGAGAAAGAAACATTCGGCGTATCCGTTGATGGATAAAATGATAAATGGTACTTTGGATTTTTGAGTTGGTTGTGCGTTTTAACCTCGGATTCCGTTGTTGAAGTACTTGTTTGGAGAAGTTCTAGTCGAGAACTGGTTTCTTCCCACCATGATCTAAGCTGTTTGAGTGGTTTTGAGAAAAAGATTCCTTCTTGCGCTCTCCATCGCACAACGAATGACTGGACAGTCATAGTGGTTCCGAGACACTGAAATGGAACATGGTAAAGACTAAGGATAGCATTTATCACGGCTTCTTTTTCCGGCAAATATTCAAACACAAAACCAAGTTCTTCAGAGAAGAGTTCGGCAAAGACATCTGAATTTTTGCTAATGGAGATGTTGGCTCCGCAATTAGCGGCTAAACACATCTCGATTACGCTAGTGATAAGTCCACCATCGCTGCGGTCATGAAGCGCGGTAATATAATTGCCATCAATTAGTTCTTGAACTGCTCTAAAAGCACTTCCAAGAAAGGAGGGATTGTCCACATCAGGAGATTCATTTCCAACTTGACCGTATGCTTGGGCTAGACTTGAACCACCGAGACGATTCTTACCGCTACCAAGATCAATGAAACCAATTAAGCTGTCGCCGGCTCGTTTGAAATCCGGGGTCATGACTTTTGTGATATTCGGCACAGGAGCGTACCCCAAAATTACAAGTTCGCCAGGAGATTTTACAATCGTTCCATTTACGGTTGCTGCCATAGAAAGGCTGTCTTTTCCTCCATCGGCGGCAATACCGAGCGCGATCATAAAATCACGCAGAGCAGTGGCGGCGTCGTAGAGTAAAGCGCCTTCTCCAGATAACTTTGCTGGCCACATCCAGTTCACTCGGCAACGAACATCTTTGAGTTCACTAATTTTGGCTGACGCTAAATTAGTAAGCATTTCGCCGACTGCCATACGAGCACCGGCTGCTGGATTTAAAAGCATTTTAATTGGTTGTTCACCAATTGCCGTTGCTGCTCCGGTTGTGCCGAAATAACCGTCGGCAGTAACTGAAACATCGGCCACTGGTATCTGCGCTGGTCCGCAGCACTGCTGACGAGCAACAAGACCAGTAACACTTCGATCAACTTTGTGAACAAGAAATCCCTTTGAGCCAACCTGTGGAAGACGGAATACGTTGCGAAGCGCATCTTCGATTTTCAGATCTGGTGGTAATGAGAGCGAACTAAATTGTCGTGACTGTCGCTCTAACTCAAAAGTTTTTTGAGGTATCCCTGTTAGGATATCCTCAAGATTAAGGCAGACAGGAGTTGCTCCGTCTTGTGAGTCGATGACGGTGATGTGTCCGTCGCCAGTGATATCACCTACGACTTCGCAATTCACGCGTTCGCGCTCACAGATTGTTTTAAACTCTTCAAGCCGTGTTGGTTGAATGAGAAGACCATACCCTTCTTGATATTCAGCGCTCCAAATTTCAAGAACAGACAAAGTTCTGTCGCCAAGGATGATTTTGCGAATATCAATCCTTCCACCGGCTGGTTCTAGTAATTCCGTGAGGACATTACTTGGACCTCCGGCGCCTTGATCGTGAATACTTTCAATTGGATTTTTATCTCCCCTTTCGATGCATGCTCGGATAACACGGTTAGCTCGATTTTCCATTTCGGCATTGCCTCTTTGAACCGAATTGAAATCAAGATCTGCGGTGTTTTCGCCTTGCATCATACTTGAAGCACTGCCACCCCCAATTCCAATTCTATAAGCTGGCCCGCCGATACGGATAATAAGCATTCCTGTTTCCGGTCGATTCTTTTCAGAATGAATCGCTTGGATGCGACCCACGCCGCCAGTGTAGAGAACTGGTTTACGGAATTCTCGCCGTTCGCCGTTTACAACTTGACCGAAGGTTCGTGTAAAACCGCCAATGAGCGGTTCGCCGAATCGGTTGCCGTAGTCGGAGATTCCATTACTCCCTTCTATAAGAATCTGGGCTGGTGACGCGTATTGCTGCGTCTCTTCGCCGCCGATATTCTCACCCGGGATTTGATAATCAGGAAAAAACAGATTACCAACACAGTAACCGGCTAATCCAGCGAATGGCAGAGCACCACGACCTGGAGCAGAATTATCTCTAATTCTTCCTCCAGAACCAGTTTCTGCGCCAGGATAAGGAGCAACTAATGTTGGATGATTGTGCGTTTCAGCTGTACAGGCGATGTGCCAAAATCCTTTCTGTTGAATAAGTCGGGCGGGATAACCGGGACTTTCCGCTATAAAAGCGGTGATGTTATGTCCACGAATTACTCCGGCGTTATCGCGAAAGGCAAGTACGCTGTTTGAATCGTTAAGAACTTTAAGAGGTGTTCTAACAATATCAAAAAGCGAGTGCGGCATTTCTGACCCATCGATGACAAGTTTGCCTTTGAAAAACCAGTGTCGACTATGTTCGCTGTTGGCATTGCCAATTTGGAAAATCTCAACGTCAGTGGGATTTTTCTTTCGACGAAGAAAAATGCGGGTGTAGTGATCAATATCCCAGCTATCCATTCCTAAACCAAGATCAATGTTGAGATCTCGAAGCGCATCTGCGCCACGCTCGAGTATTGGAATGACTCGCATTGATTTAGGTGTAATGGTTTGAGTAAATGTTGAAATTGACTCTAAATAAACAACTTGAGTCATTCGATCTAAGTGAGAAGCAATAATAATTTCTTCAGTTATCAAATTTGATAACTGATAGCGCAGCGACCGTTCAATTCTTGTGACCTTGGTAAGTCCCATAGATTGACAGATCGCAACAGCATTAGATGAAAAAGGAGTTTCAACACTTAGTCGTGGTCCAATCTCCAGAATGCGGCCTTTCTCAAAGAATGGCTTGAACCTAGTTTTTTCTGGCTCAAATGTTTCGGCTATCAGCCATCTGATGCGTTCTGTTTCTTGTTCGGTGAGTGGCGCCGAGGTTTCGATATAGAGACATTGCTCGATTGCGCTATCCACCTCTCGGTAGATTTTTATAAGCATAACGGCCTTCCTTTCGTCCGTTTATTTATTGTTTTCAAGTTACATAATAACAAAGAGCTAAAGTTCTAGGTGCATCCTATCAATAAAGGCAGAAGATGTAAAATTAGGGTTCTTGAAGAAAGATTCTTTTTTGATTCGATATAAAAAAACAGAGTGGCACTAATTTTTAGCGCTCACTCTGCTTATGGGTTGGATAATACGAGAAAGATGGACAGGCATATGGCCGCGTAGACGCCAGCAATGAAATCGTCCAGCAAAACTCCGTGGGCGTTTTTCATTCTATCAAAGAAACGTGTTGGGGGAATTTTGATAATATCAAAGAAGCGAAACAGAACGAAGATGAGCGGTATAACTTTCCAGTTATAATCTACCTTAAAGATGATTAGTGGAAGACAGGATACTAGCATGCCCAACACTTCGTCGATGACAATTTGGTTTTGATCTTTTGTTTTGGCTTGACCTCGCCAATCAATTCTTGTCCCTAGTTCTTTCTCTGTTATTGGTATACTCCAAAGCCCTATAAGGTAGATCAAAATCAGAATGACAAAAAAATAGAGGATGCTGCTGTGGGAGAAAAATAACGCAAGAAGACAAAACGGAATGCTGAAAAAACTTCCGTAGGTTCCTGCCATGCTTTGTAGTCCAATAGGCCGTATTAAACCAGAGTAAAACCAGGTCGCGATTAAAACTGCTGTTCTATTTTTCAAAGAGCACCTCCAAAGTTATTAAGAACTGCTAGTAAGGTATCTTAGGAAATTTGAAATGTCAAAGAAGAGGGTTGGGCGGGTCCGGCAGGAGTCGAACCTGCAGTTCTGGTTTTGGAGACCAGTGGTTTGCCATTAACCGACGGACCCGTTTTGGAGACCCGCCATAGGCGGGCAGGCCTCGCTAATTATCACTTTCCTCCGGAGGAGGATCCGCCTTTGGCGGAAACTAAGCTCCCCTATCCATGCGCATGTAACATGTATCACGCAACATGTAACAAGAGAATTTTACTATTTTCTGCTCTCCTTATGTAGGGTGTGTTTTCTACACCCCCTCGACTCATTTCATTCGCTCGGGGCAAGCAATAGTTTACCCAGAGATTGAAGTTGTATTTCTACTTTTTACTTTCCTTATGTAGGGTATGCTTGCGGCACCAGCTACAATACTTTTTGAGTTCTATTTTTTTCTCAACTTTCTTTTTGTTTTTATCGGCATAAATAGCCCGTTTGCACGTGGCGCATCTTAAACGTATTAATCTTTCGGCGCGTTTGATTTTGGCCATGGTAAATCATGAAACATGTAGCATGTAACATGTAGCCAATATAGTAATCCAAAAATCGAAAGGAGTCAATTTGGGGGTTAAATTCTGTGTTTCTTTATTTGCCTCTGCTGTCTAAATACTGTAAATTGAATATTGCCCAAAAGCCGTTGTAGTTCAGTGGCAGAACGTTTTCTTGGTAAGAAAAAGGTCGGGAGTTCGATTCTCCCCAACGGCTCAAAAGTGCTTGCAAATAAAAACCCCGGCACCTTGGTTGGTGACGGGGGTTGGGGTTTAACTGTTTGAATCCGCAGGTTTGGCAGAATTCTTAAAGATATATTCGATTCCTTCTTTGATGTAGGTAATGGGATCGAAACATTTTTTTAAGGCATCCGCGCCAAGAATATCGAGGGCAGTTGCGGATTTTGTTTCGGAAATTGATTCACTGCAAAGTGAGCGGAAGAGATCGCCGTCATTGTTCTCGCTAACTTTAAATGAAAGGCGTTGGAGATAGATGTAGGCATCGTCGTAACTTATTCCGGCACCCATCAGGGCGTTACGAACTTTCTGACTAGCCCAGGTGCCGTGAGTGGCTCCCAGGTTTTGTTTCATCCTTTCTGGAAAAACCTCGAGATTCTGAACTAGCCACTTCATTTTGTTTGCCATGTAGTGGACTAGGCCAGTGGCAGTCGGAAACCCTTCTCTTTCAACGTTGGATTGGGAAATGTCTCGGCATTCTGGAGTAGCAATGTTTTCGAAGGCAGCACCAGTATGACCTCTTACTTCTATCGCCATACCCATCAGCCGTTCAGTTAAAATAGGATTACGTTTGTGGGCCATAGCAGAAGAGCCGCGCTGTCTTGGACTTCTGGGCTCTCTGAGTTCGCCGACATCGCTTCTCATCATTTCCCAAAAAGTTCTGGCAATTTGTTCAATACTGGCGGCAGCAATGGCTAACACGCTCATTAAAGCGGCGTGTCGATCGCGCTGAAGGATCTGGGTTTCGGCGGGAGCTTGTTTAAGTCCAAGGATTGCCAAAGCGTCATCCCCTATGCGGGGATCCATACCGGCGAAATTACCGACGGCTCCGGAGATTTTAGCTTCGCCTAACTCTTCGATCATGATCCGATCTACTCGATTTATACTCCTTTTAATAGATTCAGAGAAAACAAGCAGGAGATGACCGAAGGTGTCGGGTTCGGCGAACTGGCCGTGGGTGCGAGCAATCATCAAGGTCCATTGATGTTCGACGGCTTTTTGTCGCAGAGCTTGATAGAGTTCGAATAAACTCTGACGAATTAAAGCCATAGCTTCGCGGAGCATGAGCACAAGGGCCGGATCTTCGATATCAAAGGAAGTAAGATATCTATGAAATTCTTCTTTGCAGTGACCCCATCCATTCGCCACTAGATATTCTTGAACCGAAACAACGAAGGCAATGAAGTCGTGATTATATTCGGCCTCAAGCTCATCGATCCGATCGGGATTGATGACTATGCCGGAACTGATGATATCTTGATAAATACCTCTATCAAGATTGCCGGCTTTAAAACGCGCTTCGAGATAGGCCTTTTCAACTTCAAGCCAATACTCGAATTTAGTTTTGAGATCCAGCCAGAGCTTTTTCATATCTGGCAGAGTGTAACGTTTCAGCATAAAATACCTCCTGCTGAAGTTAGGGTTGCATTTCGTTTATGGTTTACAAGTTACCGAGAGATATAGTAATCCTGTGAATAATTTTTGTCCAGTTTCTAATGAGCCAGCGGTCGGATTTGAACCGACGACCTACTGTTTACAAAACAGTTGCTCTGCCACTGAGCTACGCTGGCGATAAACGACTATATTAATGAGATTAGCGAAAAAATGTAAATAAATCAAAAGCCCGTCTTATTACGACGAGCTTTGAAAATGTTTTCGGATGACAAGATGACAATTAGTTGAAAGTAATTTCTGGGCAAATTTTTTTCCAGAATGCGACGATCGCCTTTCCTAGGAATCTGGGGATGTCGGATTTGATGATGCGGCGCATGACAAAAAATAGAATAATCCCGAATAGGAGAATTAATAACCACTCTCCCAGGTCATTCCGAACAATATGAACTGCATTATCAGAACCGGGAATGATAATATGTTTAACCAGCCCATAAATCAGTAGAGATACCGCAGCAAATATGAGTGCGATAAATAACCCGGTTATGACGATTTCGTGATATCTTTCACTCCAAATTTTGAAAGGCCAGCAAAATTGCTCTTGGCCAAATCGATCTACCTTCGCAAATTGAAGCGATGGCCGTCCGCCGAAAATAAGCACCAGCCAACCAAGGATTAGCCAGGCCAGAAATATTCCAGGTCAAACAATGAAAAAAGCGAAGATGAATCTTGGCAGCAATCCACAGAGATGGAATTTCTGTTGGTAAAAGGGAAGGTTTGAATAACGAAAGCAAATTTTCGCAACCCACCCGTCTTTCCTGAGTGTCATAAAACCTCCGATAAATTGTTAAGTTGCTTGGGGTAAAAATAGCAGTTTTAGCTAATAAAATCAAGGGTTTTGAGGCGCTAAAATATAGGTTATAATAGACCTATCTTATGGGAAAATTTGTCCACTTACATACACATTCTCATTATTCCCTGCTCGATGGGCTCGCGAAAATTGATGACTTGATTTTACGCACTAAGGAATTAGGGATGGATTCTTTGGCGATTACGGACCACGGGGTTTTATACGGCGCAATTGAGTTTTACAAAAAAGCCAAGAAGGCCGGCATCAAGCCGATTTTAGGAGTGGAGGCGTATATCGCTCAAGGCAGTCGGCATAAAAAAGAGGCGGGAGAGAAATACTATCATTTGATTTTACTTTGCGAGAATCTGACTGGTTGGAAAAATCTGGTGAAACTGATATCAATCGCGCATTTAGAGGGTTTTTATTATAAGCCGAGAATTGATAAGGAACTTTTAAGAGAATATCACGAGGGGTTGATTGGCCTTTCAGCTTGTTTGACCGGCGAGGTAAATAAATTATTAGTCAATGATAAATTTGAAGAAGCCAAACAAGCGGCAAAAGAATACGAAGAAATTTTAGGCAAAGAAAATTTCTTTTTAGAAATTGGCGATCACCCGAATATTCCGGAAGCGACAAAACTCCGAGAACGAGTTATTAAACTTTCGAAGGAAGTGGAAATAGGAATGGTGGGCACGCAAGACATCCATTACGCGAAACCAGAGGATGCGGAATACCACGACATACTAGTCGCGGTTCAGACCGGCAGCCGGCTGTCAGACGACGACCGATTAACGCTTAAGGCCGATGATTTTTCTATGACCTCGCCTGAGGTAATGATAGAGAAATTTAAAGATGTGCCGGAGGCGATTATAAATACCGTAAAAATCGCGGAGCGATGCCAGGTTGAGCTTGAGTTGGGAAAAATTATTCTGCCAAATTTTCCGAAACCGGACGGCAAAGCCGCGAATGAATATCTAGAAGAACTAATTCAAGAAAGAATTAACAAAAGATTCCCCGGAGAAAAATTAACTCAAGAAATAAGAGATCGACTTCAAATGGAACTGGGAGTAATCGAGAAAACCGGATTTGCGGATTACTTTTTGATTGTTCAGGACTTTATTCAATGGGCGAAAACGCATGGCATTGCCGTTGGTCCGGGCCGGGGTTCGGCCGCCGGCAGTATTGTCTCGTTCATATTGGGCATTACGGATATTGACCCGATTGAATACGGACTGCTATTTGAAAGATTTTTAAACCCAGACAGAATTCAGATGCCGGATGTGGATGTTGATTTTGCTGACACCGGCCGCGATAGAGTTTTGGCTTATGTTAAAGAAAAATACGGAGAAAATCGCGTGGCCCAGATTATTACTTTTGGAACAATGGCGGCCAGAGCCGGAGTGAGAGACGCGGGGCGAGCCATGGGCCTTTCATATAATTTCTGCGATCAGCTGGCAAAACTGATTCCTTTTAACGCCAAACTAGACGAGGCAATAGAGAAAGTGCCAGAGTTAAAAGAATTTTATGAGACCAATGAAGACGCCAAACGAGTGCTTGAAGCGGCCAAACACTTAGAAGGCGTGGCGAGGCACGCTTCGGTACATGCTTGCGGAATAGTCATTTCAAAAGAATCGCTAATGGAATATTTGCCGCTTCAGCTGGCTCCGCAAGACAAAAACAATATTATTACACAATTTGAGATGCACGCGGTTGAAGACCTGGGACTTTTAAAAATAGATTTTTTGGGCCTTAAAAATTTAACTATTATCGAGGAAA
>ERZ1292629.1427-Hain-H43-01um-R1-1427-length-23246-cov-4_pt1 | contig 23246 bp, 36 predicted proteins | sample MGYA00564399_ERZ1292629 | MGnify/ENA primary metagenome ERZ1292629 (study PRJEB36523, sample SAMEA6512636) | groundwater metagenome | collected 2019-01-08 | study: AquaDiva: Metagenomics assemblies of 32 groundwater samples | reverse complement strand
GCCCGCCGCCGCCGCGAAGGTCCAGCAGGACACCGTGCTCCGCGTGCTCGTCGGGGGCCGTAAATGACGCTTTCGCTGGGGACGACTCGTGGCCACTTTGTCCCCACGGCGGTCCGCGCGATCGATTCCTCGACGAGAAACCGCACCGCCTGACGTCGCGTTCTGGCTGCAGGAACCCCAACGAACCATGCATTCCCCGTCGACAAACCGCCGATCGCAACCGTCCCCAGCGCACCGCCGCGGGCCGGCTTCCCCGTGCGATCGTCGTGACATCGGCTGGGGACGGATCGTTGGCCCCGGCTACCGCCTCTTCCGCTGGGTCGGAGGATCGATCTCGCCATCCGCGGTCCCAGTCGCCGCTGCCCGCCTCCACAACCGCCTGGCGTTGCGCGCGATGGAGCGCCGCCGATGAGCCGCGCCATCCCGCTGTTCGGCGCCCACGAGCACACGTTCGCGTGTGACGTCGGCTGCCCGAATCTCCAACCGCCGCCCCTCACGCGCAAGCAACGCCGCTGGATCCGGCGCGCGGCGGTGAAGGCGGAGCGACGCGAGCGCCGCCGGGATGCCCGTGCGGCACGAGGTGCGCGGTGAGCGACGCCGACATCCGCGCCGTGGTCGATCGGCAGGTGACCGCCAGCGGCGCGCTCGCCGTGCACGAGCTTGGCATCCTCACCGGCTCCGTGCGCATCGACGTGGCCGCGGTCGGGGCGTCGCTTGGCGGCTTCGAGATCAAGTCCGCGACCGACACCTTGCGCCGGCTGCCCGCACAGGTGGAGGCGTACTCCGCCGTGCTCGACTTCGCGGCCGTCGTCGTCACCGAGAACCACCTGCGCGGCGCGCTCTCGATCGTGCCGACGTGGTGGGGCGTGGCCGTCGCCTCGTCCGACGGCGCCGACGTCGCGATCACGCCGCTGCGCGACGCCACCGACAACCCGGTGATCCATGCCCGGTCACTCGTAGAGCTGCTGTGGCATGCCGACGCCATCGCGCTCCTCGATCGCAAGGACGCCGCCCGAGGCGTTCGTGGTCGCGCCCGTGCTCGCGCATGGGATCGCGTCGTCGAGGTCTGCACGCTGGACGAGATCCGCGCCGAAGTCCGCGCACGGCTGCGCGCTCGCAACGCGCCGATGGCAACGCCGTGCGACCGCTGCGGGCTGGAGTCCTGCCGCGCGTGGTCGCAGCGCACGACGCGGCCCGACGGTCGCGCGTTCAAGGGCGCCGCCGATGCCTGCCGCGCCCGCGCCACCTCCCTCCCCTCACCCCGGCCGCTGCCGCCCGGCTGACCACTTCGCGGCGTCCACGTCGGACGTCGCCAACCTGCAACGAGGACCCCCATGTCGAACTACACCATCGAGCAGTTGCCGTCCCGCGACGGCGTCACCGTCATCCTCAAGAGCGACGCCGGGCGCGGCGGCGGCGAGGCCCTCGACGTCGGCCACGGCAAGAGCGCCGCGGATGCATCGAGGGCGCTCGCCGCGAAGCTCCGCGCCGCTGCGGACGTCGCCGATCGGTTCGCGGCCGAGCAGTAGGCCCCCCATCTCGCCGCCGGGGATCGCGTGGGGATGAGCGGGGTTGCGGGAATCGACCGATTAAGTGATTATTGTGTTGCGTGAATCATTCACAGGCCGTATGGTAGGGACATGAGCAACATCGTAGACGACGTCACCAATGCCGCATCGCCATCGCTTACCGCCGACCGCACGGCGGTGATCGTCATGCTCTGGCCCGGCAAGCCTGCTCATGCGCACCTGCGCGTCTACGAGATCCCGACCGGCAACGGGCGCATGGCGCTCCGTCACGTGTGCGGCGTCGCTACCCGCATGTCCGGCTACGACGCCAACGCGTACGTGGTCGCGCGCTACCGCGACGGCGAGGGTGGCAGTAAGATGGTCGTCTACGCCGCCGCCGATCTGGTCATCGGTCAGCGAGCGGTGCCCGCGTGACCCCCCGCACCGGAGGCGTCCGACCCGGCGCCGGTCGCAAGCCGTCGGACAAGTCGCGCACCGAGTACCTGCCGGCGGTCCGCGTGACCATCGTCGAACTTGACCACGTCCTGATCGCGATGGAGCCGCACGAGACGATCACGGACTTCGTGCGAGAGGCCGTGCTCGAGCTGGTCGAGAAGCGCAGGAGCGTGAAGCCGTGACCGACCGCGCCCGCGCCGCCGCCCACGGCCTCACCATCGCGGCCTACCTGCGGATGGCGAGCGACGTGGTGGGGGCGTTGGATGACGGTGCGTCGCTCGCAACGTTGCGCCGGATGGCGAAAGGACAGACGACATGAACGACATCGACCCGAACATCGTGTCTCGTCGCCGGTCGGAGACGCTCGACGACGCAGAGATCGCCGACGGCGTCACGCTCCGCATCGCCCGCGATGGCGACGGCTTCAAGGTCTACGAGCACCACTTCGCGGGCGTGTGGCTCAACGCCGAGAGCTTCGAAGACCAGTCGTGGTCCGAGAACACCGAGCACTTCGACGACGAGGCCGCGGCGTGGGCTCGGTTCGAGGAGCGCGTGCCGTGAGCGACGACGTACCGACCGACACCGACTGCACCGAGGCGTGCTACGCGCAGCCGACGTGCGTGCGCTGCAAGAAGACCAAGGCCCCGCGCGGTCGCTCGGTCGCGATGGAGGCCGCGTCCTCGTACTGCTGCGGGTCAGGCGACTGCCCGGGTTACTACGAGGAGCCGCGCGCGGGTCACCTGTGGCCGGGCGAGCCGGGCGATCCATCCCCCACCTCGCCCTCGCAGGCCAGGAGCGGGCGGTGACACCCTCCGCACCCCCAACGAACGGAACCCCGCCATGACGATCACCATCGCCGACATCACCATGGAGGACGGCCAGCGTGCCGGGCTCCCCCACGAGAACGAACGCGCGCTGACGTTGGTTCCCCTCGACGAGCAACGGGCCCGGGACCTGATCGACGTCCTGACAGCTTGGCTCGACGCCCCGCGCGTCGCCGAGGTCCGCGCGTCGTTCATGTCGGCCACGTTCCGCTGCGGCCTCTACGAGTGCAGCGGCAACCCCTGCCACGGGCACACGCCGTGCGGCTGGACCGGAACCGGCGCGGACCTAGCCGCGGTCGGAGAGATCGATCCCGACGACGAGCGGCACGAGTGCCCGAAGTGCATGACCCGCAGCGCCGAGAGGTTCGCCCCATGACCCCACCCACCCCGATTGCCGACCAGCCGCCGCCCGTGGATCTTGACGACCTCATCGACGCCGTGGCCCGCGTGCTGTTCCGCGCGTTCGACGACGCGAACATCGGCCACGAGCCGCTGCACGACTTCGACGTGATGATTGAGTGCGACTTCAACGGGCGCCCGGTGATCGACAAGTGGCACGCGCTCGCAGTCAAGGCGATCGAGATGGGCGCCCGCGTCGCCTCCCTGCCGCCCTCGCCCGAGCCTGCGGGGGACCGAGCCGCGACCGTGCGCATCGACGACGCGGGCGACCTGCTCATCGAGGCTACGCTGCCCGACCAGCGTCTCGGGATCGTGCTCAGCGCCAACCTGCGCGAGTGCGGCTGGTGGACTGCGAGTCGCGACCCGTTGCGCGGCGGCAGCGGACCGATCGACGACGCGGGGATGGCGACGATCCGGCAGTGGTGCGCGCCCGAGCCTGCGGGGGACGTGCGGGCGCCGTGCGCGCTGTGGCAGGAGCACTACGGCAACATGTGGATGGCGATCGGCGGCCACGTGCTGCGCGTGAACGGCGGGCGCCACTCGCAGCACGGGCATGCGTGGTGGATCATGCCCGGCACGTTCCGCCGTGACCGCAGCGGCACGCTTCACACGCCGGATCATCCGCAGTGCTCGTGGGCCGACTCACTCGCCGCCGCCCAACTCGCCGCCGAGGACGCGCTCGCCGAGATCGCCACCGCCATCACCCGCGCCCTCGCCCGATGACCCGTGGAGTGGCGCGGCGCTATACCACGCGAATCGGAATCCCGGCCCGTGCCCAGAGCAGCCCGCCACCGGGTCGCCGCCCGACCGCACGGCCCTTCGGATGGCTCCCCGAACAGTCGACGACGCCGCACGCCGCCCACGGCACGGGGCCGCCGACGTGGCGGAAGATCCGTTGCGGGCCCGTCGCGTCGGCGACCATCGCGCTGGTGTTGATCGAGTCCCAGCCCGCGCACGGCTGCACGCGCTTGACCCGCAACTTTTCGAGCAGCCAGCCCGAGCAATCGCCACGCCCGTCGTCCTCGATGCCCGCGCCGCCGAGGTCGTACCAGACCGCGCGATCGATGTCGTCGAGCGCGTCGATCACCGACGGCGGCATCGGTCCGTCGTAGCCCGGTACCGACACGATCAGGCCGCAGTGACCCGGGCGCCTGACGCCGTTGACCGTGTGCCAGCCGTACGCGAAGAAGTCGCCGGGCCGCACCGGGCCGTCGGGATCGAGGACGTCGCGGGCCGCGTTGGCGATGGCGTCGGCGGCCGAGTGCGCGGGGTCGAGCGGGTCGATCGTCACGCTACCCGCTCGTCGCGGCGAGGATCAGCGCGGCCAACTGCGCCTTGCGTTCCTCCTCGGTCATCTCGGGCTTGACGACGCGCGCTACCGCCTCGATCGCCTCATCGCGGTCCTTGCCGGCGATCAGTTCACCGAGCTTCTCGAGCAGCCACAGCGCGACCGCCGGGCCGAGCGCCTCGATCAGTACCAGGCCCGCATCGCCGAACTTGTCGAGGGTCGTTTCGTTGTCGCTCATCGCGTCACTCCTTCGTCTTCAGCACATCGACGATCACCTTGGGGACCACGGGCAGCCGATCGCCGGCATTGCCCAGGGCAAGTCTCAGCGCATCGTACGCCGCGAGGAACTTCGTCAGCTCGCCGGTCGCGCGGAACCAGTCGGCCGCGTCCATGGCTGCCGCGTAGGCGTTGCGCGTGCGGATCACGAGCGTCGCCGCGGTGTCGAGTGGCCCGCCGTCGAACGCGGCAGCCGCAGCCGTCGCGGCCTCGACGATCCGGGCATCGCGCTCGGGCTTGCTCAGGAGGCGACCGTCGAAGGCTGCCTTGTCGATCGCCGTCTGGATCGACTCGCCGCGCACGCGTACCGTGGTCTGGTAGGCGATGTCGGCGCTCTCGTCGAGGAAGCCGTCGAGGAAGTGCGCCACGGATTCGATCGTGGTGCGCTTCCCGCCGTGGTCGGTGCAGGCTGCCGTGGACAGGCTGAGGAGGAGGGCGAGGATCACGGTTCGGATCATGGGGTCACCTTCGGTTCGTTGAGTACCACACCAAGCAACGTCGCCGTCCGCGTCGACACCTCGCGCACGATCGCGCCGACGTCGAGGAGCAGCACGACGCGCGCGGCGATCAGCGCGATGTCGTCGGGGTGGAGGCGCGGCACTGGCGCGAAGCATGCGGCCCGCGCCTCGTCGATCAGCCGCTTCGCCTCGGCATCGTCTGCACCGCCGTGGATCGCGCGGTACTCCTCGAAGCCGGGGCCGTCGACGGTTAGGCCGCCCGAGAAGTCGACGACGGGGCCGATGTGGCACATGCACTCGAGGAAGCCGTCGCCGTGGCAACGCTTGCAGACCATTCCGATCGCGGCGATGCGGTCCATCTCGCCCTCGGTCGCCGCCGCATTGTGCCGGCTCACGGCACGTCCCCAACGATCGGCACGGTGGCCGGGTCGTACGGCTGGCGCAGGTCGACAGGAGGCGGTGCGGGCGGCGCAGTGATCCTCGCCTCGTCGGCCTTCACCTGCACCTCGGCGGCGGGCTTGCCGATGTCGGCGACCGACTGCCCGACGATCGCGGCGAGGAGCGGAGAGAGGATCAGCCCGACGGTCGTCTCGTCGACGTGCCAGCCGAGCAGCAATGCCCCCGCCACGATCGCGGCGACGAGAGCGGTGAGGAACTTTTTGGATGACAGCAGGTCTTTCAGAGCGGTGGGCATGTCACTTCTTCTTTCGCTTGCGGACCGGCGGCGGCGGGTCGCAATGTTTCTCGTGCCTCTGATGATGATGCCGCCACGTCGACACGATGCCGACGATCGACACGAGGGCCGCGAACATGGCGCCCCAGAATCCGTCGCTCACGGCGTCGTCTCCGAGTCGCCGTTCAGGTGGAGCCGCCTCTCGACGATACCGAGGCGCCGCTTGATTTCGGACTGCTCGGAGCGGTAGAGCGAAGCGTCGAGCTTGTCGATCTCCATCCTGCCGAGCGGCTCATTCAGCGCGTCGATCGCATCATGCTTGGCGCGGCGCTCGGCGGCGCTGATCGCGAACCCGATGCGCACCGCCCCGGCAATGGCGGCGGCGGACATCCCGACGATGGTGAGAACCAGCGGCCAGTCGAAGGTCATGGCGTCGGCTCCGGTGGGATGGGCAGCGGAGGATCACCGGGCCGGCGGAACAGGTTGACGAGGTAGCGGACCCGCTCCTCGACGCTGTCACGCCACGCCTGCCCCTTGGCCTTCTCCTCGATCATCGCGTCGTGCTCGTCGATCACGCCGGTCGCGTAGTGCCGCACCCACCCGACGGTCAGCCCGCCGACGAGCACGAGGATCGCGGTGATCTTCGCGACGCCCCACCGGAAGCGGTCGTGATGCGACTTCTCGACGGCCCGCTCCTCGGGCGTCTTGGCGATGCGCGCCTCGACGTCGCCGCACCACCCGTTGCCCTCGTTGTAGCCGCGCAGCCGGTGCCACTTCTCGTCGTGCTCAGCGCGCGACTGCTCGAGCCTGTGGACGCGCAGCGGCAGCCCGTCGCCCGCCGCGATCCTGCGCTGATCGATCTCGACGATCATCTGCTCGACCTCGACGGAGATCACCGCGAGCACCTTCCGCATCTCGGGCGACAACTCCGGCGCGCTCGCCTCGACCTCGGCCTTGACGTGCGCCGCGATCGAGCCGGGCACGATGAGGCCGATCGGGGGCGGCGTCGGATGGCGGGGAGGCTTCTGCGTCATAGCAGCGATGCCCTCAGGTACGCGCTGATCGCATCGGCGTGCGTGATCAGGTTCGTGTGCGCCGCGCCCTCGAACGCACCGAGCGCGAGCCACGTGTTGGTCCCGCCGTTGATCGGCAGGTACGTCGGCGACTCGGGGTCCGCGCCGCTGCCGTAGCGCGCGCGACCGACGCACATCGTGGAGTCGACGCTCTCCGACGATGCGCCGCCGTCCACGTGCTCGTCTTGGATCCGCCACTTCGCCTCGGGGCCGCGCATCCGCACGCCGTCCGGTGCGTTGCGTTGCAGGAACACCGGGATCACGCCCTGCCCCTCGGTGTTGCTCGACCCGTCGCTCGCCGTGTCGATGTTCTGATCCCACTGCGTCGCGTCGCCGGTCGCGAGGTAGACGCCGAACCCCATCCCGGTGTTGCCGCCCGGCGTGCCGTTCGTCGAGATCGCCCAGCCGAGATCGGGGCCGACGTTGCCCGGCGTGTGCGGGTTGCCGGTCTTCGCGCCCTTGATGTTGCCCATCGGGATCCCGCCCTGCGCGGTGCGCTCCACGATGAACGCCCAGAAGATCGTCCACGCGGTGCCGCTGAAGCTCCAGTGGCCCGGCGTGTCGCTCACCCACGCGCGCGCGCTGCGATCGACGGTGCGCACGCCCCACACCGGGAACTCGCCGCCGCCGTAGACGATCGGCACGCGCACCGCATCGCCGCCCTCGCTGCGCAGGTGCCAGTTGCCGATCGTGTCGTACCAGATCCCGTTCGACACCATCGTGCCGAGCCAGTGCGACGGCGCGAAGTTGAGCGACGGCTGCGAGCACGCGGCACGGAACACCGACTGGACGTCGAGGTCCGTGAAGCACGTGAGGATGGCGGGCGGGGCGGCCATGGATCAGGCGGGCGGTGCGAGAGCCTTCGCTGCGAGGGTCCACCGCTCGGCGACGGGCAGCGCCGGATCGGTCGAATCGAACGCGGTGACCGCCTCGTGCCAGATCATCAGGTCGAGGCCGGCAACGATCGATCGGTCGCCGCCGTTGAGGGCGAGCAGTTCGCAAACGTCGGATGGGGTCACGAGAATTGCTCCAGTCGGAAGCGGCTGATCGAAGTGTCGTAGAACTGCTTGACGGACTCGCCGGGGCCGATGGTGACGTTCGTGCCGCCGGCCAGCGAGTAGCGGAGTGTGGCGGTCCCCGTCGCGCCATCGTCGTGGATGACGACGAGATCCTGCGCGCCGCCGTTGGTGATGGTCTGCTCCATCAGCGCGAGGCCGGTGCGCGAGTACAGGTTGCGGCTCGCGTCGGTCGTGAAGACGGCGCGCGGGCCGTTGCCGAAGACGGCCGTGTCGGTGAGGTTCGTCGTGATCTGCGCCGGGGTCGCGATCGACTTGGTGATCGCGCCACTGACCGACAGCGCCGCGGTGTTGACGGTGACCGACGCGGCGAGGGTCGCAACCGTCGTCGTGCCGGTGAACGTCGGCGAGGCCAGCGGGGCGCGGCTGTCGATGTCGATGCCGTCGACGAGGCCGGTCACGTTGCCGGTGAGATTCCCGGTGACGTTGCCCGCGAGATTGCCGGTGACGTTGGCGACGACACCAGCGGGGGCGGTGATGATGCCGGTCGCATCGATCGTGCCGGTGAAGGTGCCGGATGCGAAGCCGGTCAGGAATCCGCGCGCGGACGGCTGCGCGAACATTACGCGGCCTCGCGCGGCACGCAGAGGTCGAACGTGAGCGCCGTCGCGGTGCCTCCGATCGCGGTGCACTGCGCGTACACGCGGTCGAAGCAGCTCAGCAGGTAGACCGGCTCGGCGTGGCGGATGAGGTCGGTGCCGGTCTCGTCGATCGCCGCGCCCGCGTTGATGGTGCCCTTCGCCGCGCCGGTGCCTGTCCCGGTCGGGAACCACTTGGCCGTGATCGCGTTGTAGCCCCACAGCCGGAACGTGCCGGTCATGGTGACGGAGCCGGCGCTGCTCCACACCTCGGCGACGCAGTTGTCGATCTTGGTGAAGGTGCCGAATAGGCCGCTGATGTCGATGCCGTCGTCGATGGCCGAGGGGACCGCGGTCGTCGCCGTCGTCGCGTCGATCAGCCGGTAGAGGTTGTACTTCGTGGCCTGCGCGATGAATCCGGTTGCCATGGTCAGTCCTCCTCGATGGTAGCGAATACACTGACCGCACGGTCAGAACATACAGGATCTAGCATCACCCCGGCAGGGTGATCCGATTGCCCTTGCGCGCGCCTCGGACCGTGCGCAACATGGGTACCCATGCGAACGATCCTGATTGCGGCGGTGCTGTGGGTGGCGGCTTGCTCGGGCGGTGCCGATGACGACGTGCTGCCCGACGTGGACGGCGCCGTGGAGATCGACGCCGCGGTCGACAGCGGGATCGACGGCTTCTCGTGCGCGCCCACCGACCGCGACTGCGTGTGCCGATCGCCGGGCACCGTCTGTTGGACCTGCCAGCCCGGCACCATCGCGCACACCGCCTGCATCGACGCCTGCGTGGCGAACACGACGCCCACCGACACGTGGTGCCCATGATCCGCGGCCTCGTGGTCGCGGTCCTCGTGCTGTTCGGCGCGAGGCGGGCTGCCGATCGGCTGTCGTCGGGTAGCCGGTAGCATCACGCCTCCCACTCCACGAGCGACGCCGCGTAGATCGTCGTCAGGTTGACGCCGTCGCCGTAGAACTGCAGATCGTACTTGTCGGCGCCCGCCGGTAGCGAGCACGTCTCGACGAACCATTGCGCCGCCGCGTCGTCGACCGGCACGTCGACGATCGTTCCTGCGCTTTGACCGACGAGGCGCACGCGACCGGCACCGCTCGCCGCAGTCGACCCGTAGATCGCAAGCTCGAAAGGGACCGTCGAGCGGCTCGACGTGTTCCGATACGTCATGTCCAGGTGCACACCCGGCGTCGCCGCGGTCGGTGCGCCCGTCGTCGTATTGTCGACGAGGTTGATCGGCGTCGCGCTCGTGCGCGTCCTCGCGGCTCCGGTGCTCATGCCGAAGTGGATGCGCGTCCCGCCGTTCGCGCGCAGCATCGCGTCGACGCCGACGAGCAGCCGCTCGCGATCGGCGTCGTAGAGCGGGCTGCCGGCCTGCGGTGCGCGCTGGTTGTAGTAGCCGACGCTCTCGGTCGTCGTCGTCGCCCCTAGCTCGTAGACGCTGATCGAGAGCGGGCGCGCGAAGTTCGTCGTGATGACCGCGCACTCGTAGACGGTGCCGGGCGTGATCGCGATCTCGGCGATGATCGGATGCCACGAGGACGGGCCGTCGGTCGGCGCGGTGTCGGCGGTGATCGGGTGCTGCCACGGCCCCATCGTCGTGGTCGCGCCGCCCGAGATCGTGACGTCGATCTTCGTCGAGGACGTGGTCGCAGCCGACCCTCCGATCGGTCCGCACTTGCCGAGCACGACGTATGCGCGCAGCCGCGTCGCGCCGACCGACGCACGGAAGCGGAAGTAGCGCAGCGTCGTGCCCGCGCCGGTGATGGCGTGCGCGAGACTACCGAGGCGCCAATCGCACGAGAACGCCTCGCCGTGCCGATGCGCGGTGAGGTGGTTCTCCGCGGCGACACAGCGCGCGAGGAAGCTCGACGACGGGTACATCGGTTGCCCGAGCTGATTGTGGTTGAGGCAATCCCTCCTCCACATGATCGCGGGTGGATAGGCAACGAACGGCATCAGGCAGACTCCCTCTCGCCGACGAGCAGGTGGCCGACGCCGATGACGCTGGTCTTGTCGGTGATCTCGACCGAGAGCCACCCGACGCCGCCGAGGCCGTTCTCGCCGCGGTTGAGATGGCGCGTGTCGATGTCCTGCGCCGTCGCGATGGCGTAGGTCGTCGCCGTCCGCGTGAAGCTGACCTGCACGTACGGCTCGGGGAACAGCACGTCGTCGCAGGTGTCACCCTCGGGTGGAAACTTCGACAGCGTCAGACGGACCGTTGCGGTGCTGCCGTCCGTCGACTTGAACTCGGGTGCCGCGGCCAGCTTGATCGTGTAGCCCGCGGGGAGTTGCCCCTGCCCGATCCACAGCGGGCGGGATCGCACGAGTTGGTACGCGCCCGCGCCGCTGAACGTGTCCGCGTCCTCGTGCACCGTCGGGCACTGCGGCGTCGTCTTGTAGTCGATCAGGTTGTTCAGCCCGCGGGCGATGTCCCGGTCGTAGGCGACGTCGTACGGCTTGCCGTCGCCGATCGCGAGGGTGGCGTAGCGCGCCGGGATCTCCGTGGAGGGCGAGACGGTGAAGACGCTCGACTGCCCGGCGCCCGAGTAGATCATTCCGTACGGCTGCCGGACGTCGACCACGAGCCCGTCCGCGTCGTCGGCCTGGTAACTGTCGGTCTGCTGCGTCGCCACCGCTGAGGCGTAGGCGGCGCTGATGATGCGGTACTTCTTCGCGGCGTCCCAAGCCGGCGACGACAGCGTGACGGTCGGCGTGATGACGTTGCCGACGACGGTCGCGATCGTGCGGCTCCACGTCGTCGGCGATGCCGCGGTCGACGGGTCGATCTCGACGATCACGATCTTGTCGCCCGCGATGAACCGCGTCGCGTCGACGGTCGAGGCTGTCGACTCGCTGTGCTCGTGCGCGTAGCAGGTCAGCGCTCCGGTGCCCGCGTCGTAGCCGGCGTTCGCCTGCGTGTCGTCGACTTGTGCAGCCGGCGAGTACGGCGCGTGCGTGACGCGGTCGAAGATCATCACGTCGATCTCTCCCTGCGCCTCGCGGACCATTCCGCCGCCCTCGGGACCGCCCCAATCGAAGCGCGTACCGACGATGATCCCGGGCCAGCCGATGAGGCCACCGAGTGCCGTCGTGTGGTCGTAGCGCAGGCCGGTCTCGGGGTTGCGGACGTGGCGGTCCGAGATCGTCACGAGCGTCCCGACCGCGGCTAACTCGAAGCGCTGCCGGTCGATCGTGCGCCGGACGATACGGCGCGGGCGCGTGTGCATCGGCAGGCCCGCGGCGTACGCGGCGATCAGCGGCACGATGTCCGTCGGCGCCGCGTTGCGCGCCTCGATGGTCAGCGCCCGCGCGCCGTGGTCGCGGATGCTCGGAGCGTCGGCGACCTCGAGCGACGACGTGTAGTTGCCGTCCGGGTCGCGGCCGTAGCTGATCTTGATGTCGTTGTAGATCGCCTCCACCGGCTCGGCGCTCGACGACCGCTGCTTGTCGCCGCTCGCCTGCGCCGCCGGGACCGCCTTCATCGCCTCGGTGAGCGCGAGCGTGGCGTAGGCGGCGACCGGGGTAGACCACGCGCGCATGCGGAGCCGCGCGCCGGACCACGACAGGAACGCCCACCGGAGTTGCAGGTCGGACGCGAACACGTCCGAGAAGCGCGTCGGCTTCTCGATGAGGATGCGCGCGAGCCGGTTCGCCTCGGCCACGTTTGCGATGTCATCGTCGAGGCCGTCGAGCAGGCTCCACGGGATGCCGCAGGAGATCCCCTCGCTGAGCGTGTCGTAGGTCGCGCTGTTGAATGATGCGGTGCCCGTCGAGGCGAGGATCTTCAGGAGCAGGGTCGAGAACGGTGCTTCCCCGAGGATGACCTGGCACACCTCCAGATCGGCGGCGTCGTCCTCGACGGTGAAGATCAGCAGCGACCCGGGCTTGATGGCGAGCGGCAGGTACGGCAGGAGCGGGCCGCCCGCGTAGTTGAGCGACGTATCCGACGAGTACGCGGCAGCGGCGTACCCGAGCCCGCCGATCTTGATCACGCCGTCGTACCCGAGCGCGGCGACGGCGGCCGGCAGGATCGACGACTGATCGATCCACGTGCCCGACGCGTTCTCCATCGTCATCGCGTACGGGATGGGGCTGGCGAGGTCCTCGCGGAGACTGGTTCGCACCGGCGGCTCGGGGCTAACCTTCGACGCGGTGGCGATCTGACCGGAGAGCACGAGCGAACTCGACGTGCCCCATCCGAGGAAGTTCAGGACGCGAGGGTCCGCCGACAGGATGCAGTTGCGGCTGATGTTTGCCGTCGTCGTCGGGTCCTCGTACTCGAACATCGCGCGCCAGCCGCCGTCGACCGGCACCATCGCGGTGTAGCGGACGTTGAACAGAATGCGCGCGGCGGCCTTCTCGCTCTGCAGCCACGCCTGGATCGCGTCGCCGATCTCCGATGCGGTGTAGAGACCGGCCTGGATTTCGTTCGCGCTCGCCGGTGCGCCGCTCACGATCACGAGGTCATCAGCGTCGCCCTGCGTCGGGTCGCGCCACGTGTCGAGGGTGAAGTGCGGCATGCTCGTCTTGAGCACGATGCCCTCCGCGATCTTCGCCTTGAACTGATCCCGCAGGAGCGGCGTCTCGTAGACCTTGCGCCGGATCTCCTCGGCGGCCACGTTTGTAGCGCCGCTCTCGTCCTCGCTCGCCTCGGCGATCACGCCCGCGAACGCGAGGTGGCCCTGCGTCGTCGTCGTGTAGCCGGTCGCGGTCTTGAGCAGGATCCAGATCCCGACCTGCCGGCCAACGATGCCGTTGCGCGGCGTCGACGAGACGATCGGTTGCAGGTGGACGCCAAGCGGGTCGCCGGTCATCGAGGCCGGATCGAAGGTCTTGTGCGTGCGGCTGAACGCGGCGCCCGCCTCGTTCTGGAACGGCGCGTAGGTCGCGCGGGTCACGCCGGTGAAGGTCGTCGCGGTGACGCCCGAGTACGTGAACGCCTCGCCGCCGATGTACGCGACGCCGGACGATGCGAAGCCCGACGTGGACGCGACCGTGATCGTCGTGTCGTTCTGATCGATGTCGCCGCGGAGGTAGGTCTCGTGCGCCGCCGTGCGCCGGAACACGTCGCGGCCGAACGTGTCGACGACGGCGCCCGCCGTGTTGCAACCGGGGACGACGCGGAAGCGCAGGGCCGGCGGGTCCGTGATCGGCTTCCACGGGTCGGCACGGTCGCGCTGATCCCACATCACGCACAGGCCGTGCAGCACGTCGAGGACGTCATGCCCCGCCAGTCCGCCGGTGCATGCCGCGAGCACCTGCGTCGGGTCGCCGTCGGTGAGCGCGTACGGGTAGCCCTCGATGATCGCGACGTAGCAGATCGCGCACCCGTTCGACGTCGTCAACGCGTCGTAGGTCGTGGTCGTCATCAGGACCCCGACACCTTGTAGCCGCTGATCGCGACCTGCCAGATCCCGATCCAGTTGCCATCGCCCGCGCGCTGCAACTCGGTGGTCGTGCGGCCGGTCAAGTAGAACGTGTGGTAGGTGCCCGCGTCGGCGTTCCAGTGGAGACGCACCTGCGGCGACGTCGAGAAGTACGTCCGCAGGCCGCTGTGCGTGTCGAGCCACCACTGTTCAAACGACTCGCCGACGGTCACCTCCTGCGTGACGAGGGCACGGCGGGCCGTGACGACCGCCCACTCGACGCCGGTCATGCGCACGCGCTGCGCCGTCCCGTAGACCAGCGACGAGACCGTGCCGTCGGGCGCCACCAGCTCCGAGCGGTCGGTCTCGGTGTGGCCCGGGTCGGAGCCGCGGGGCGCGTTGATCGGGTGCGTCGGCAGCCACACGCCGCGCATGTGCTTCGTGCCCGTGAAGGTCAGCGCGGCCGGGGTCAGGTCGGCGGTGAAGCCGAGCGCGTCGCGGAGGTCCGGCGAGGTCCATACCGCCGTGAACGTCTGGGTGGCGTGGGCGATCGTCACGAGGCCCGTCCCGCTTTCGCCTGTGCCGGCCGAGACGGTGAATGCGCCGTCGCCACCGGACGCGGCGTCCAGGGCCACCTGGAGCGCGGCAAGCAGCGCGGTCGGGAAGTACGTCCCCGCGGCGATCGTGCACGTGAACGGGCCGCCGATCGCCGTGATCGTCGGCGTGATCACCCACCCGCCGGTCGGGACCGTGTACTGCGCCTCGAGCCGCCCGTTAGCCATGGCGGATCCCCTCGGCGGGCGCGTACGCGTTCGAGCGCTCGATCATGCGGCGGAACCCTGCGGCGGCGAAGCGCGGCGAGTTGTCGCTCCACCCGTCGCCGATCGCGACGATCGTAGTCGTGCCGGTGCCGCCGCCTAGCGCGTTGTGCCCGCTGCCCATGCCGCGATGGTCCTGCGAGCCGCTGCGGGCACCTGCCCCGCCGCCGCTCACGCCCTTGCCGCCGAACTGCGACGCGATCTTCCCGAGGACGAAGCCGCCCGCCATCATGCCCGCGCCCGCTGCGAGGCCGGCAGGGTTGGTCGGGTAGATGCTGCTGAGGAACGTCGAAAGGCCCTGCCCCCACAGCTTGTGCGACTCGGCGCCGAGGATCGCGCCGACCGCACGGCCCGCCGACGCCTTCGTGATCTTCTCGCCCTTGATGACCGAGTCGAGGATCGCGTCGCCCGATGCCTTGACTGCGTCGGTGAGCGTGCGGAAGCCCTCCTCGTAGGCGTCGAACTCCTCGATGGGGCCGAACATGCGCTCGAGGTGGGACTTCTGCTTGCCCTGCCGATCCTCGGCGAGCGCGCGCTGCGCCTCGCTCGACGCCGCGGCGAGGCGGTTCTGCTCGTCCTTCACGCCGCGGACCGCCGCCTCCTGCGCGTCCGAGGCGTTCACGTCGCGTTCGATCTGCGCCTGGTAGTCGGCGTATGCGCGCGCCTCACCGTCGGCGCGGACGGACGGCGGGCCGAGACCGAGCGAGGCGAGGATCCGGTCGGACTCCGCGCGGTCTTTCTTCGCTGCGAGGTAGTCCTTCGCGCGCTCCTTGCGCAGCGTGACCCCGGCGTCGTAGTCCGCCATCACCTGCTTTGCTACTTCGTCCTCGGCCTTGATGGCAGCGCTCGCGGCGTTGCCCATCCTGAAGAGGTTGCGGATCGTGTCGGCGGAGTCGCGCTCGGCCTGGGCGGCCTCCTCTCGGCGAAGTGCACGCAGCCCCTGCGTCGTGCCGAGGTTCACGCCCTCAGTGATCGAGGAGTCCCCGTTCAGGCCCGAGAGATCTCGCTTCAGAAGCGCCGCCGCGATCTGACCGCCCTTGCGCGCGAGGCCGGCTTCGCGCTCAGCCTCCATGCCGATGTAGTTCTTCAGTTCGTCGACGGCGCCGCGCAGGTTCGTGCTCGTGCGCTTCGCTTCGTCACCGCTCTTGCTCAGATCGCCGCCGAGATCCTTGACCTCGCCGCGCAGTGCGTGGAGGAGGAGCTTCAGATCCGCCGCCGCGTCGCCGGTCGACTTCAGGCCAAGCCCGAACTTGTCGAGGCCGTTGATCTTGCCTTCCTTGATCGCCTTGGTCAGTTCGTTCGTGACCTCGGTGGCGTCGAACCCCTTCTTCTCGAGGGCGCGCATGCCCTCGGTGACGATGACCATCTGATCGGTCGTCAACTTCCACGCACCCTGCGACCCTGCCGTCGCGAGGGTCAGCAGTTCCATCTTCGTCTTGAGACCGCCGGCCGCCTCGTCGAGCCGCTTCAGGTTGATCGTCGTCGACGCAGCGATCATCGTCTGCCGCTCGTGGTACGAGTCGAGCGACGTCTTCAGAACCGCGTAGCCCGCGACGATGATCGCGGCGCCTTTCGCGTACTGCATCGCCGACGACTCGGCGGCCTTGCCCTGCTTCTCGAGCGCCTCGGCTTGCTCCTTCGCCGCCTTCTTCTGCTCGCCGGCCAGTTCCTTGACCTTTGCCTTCGCCTGCTCGACGTCGGCCTTGTACTTCAGGACGGTCGTCCCGATGAGTGAATCGAGGAGCCCCATTACCGCTGCCCCCGCGCTCGTTCCCGCTCGTCGTACTCGGCATGCTGCCGCTCGTTGATCCCGGCCTTGCGCATCGCGAGCGCGTCGAGGAGCGCGCGCGACGGCGCCTCACCTTCCATCGACGCCACCCACTCGGTCAGCGTGCCGGCTTCCCACTGCCCGTACGCGTACGTCACCTCGACGACCTCGGGGAGCGTCGTCGAGTAGCCGGGGCAGATCGACGCGTCCCATCCCTGCATCACCCACCAGTGCGGCGTCCACGGGCGCGCGGTCCCGAGCGCCTCGGGGAGCGGCGCCTCGTATCCGCATCCCATGTGTTGGCGCTTGGTCACGGTCTCTCGCTGCTTGCACGCGTCGCAGTCGCGGAGGTGCTTCGTGTCTTGGCTGGCTTGGAAGTGAGGGAGCAGCCGCAGCCCCTCCATCAGTTTCCCGAGGACGAGCCTCGCCGGTTGAGGATCTGCGCGCCGAGATCCTTGATCAGTTCGTCGGCGTCTTCGCCCGTGGCCGCGACGTAGAACGACGCGATCACATCGAACGGTGCGACCTGTCCGAGTCCGCTCGGGTGGCCGTCGAGGTCGAGATGCTCGACGGAGCGGCCGACCGCGAAGCCCGGCGTCCATCCCTCGGCGCCGAGGAGCACGCAGCGGATCGCGAGGGCGGCGCGCTCGAGCGGCGACAACTTCGCGACGACGCGATCCCACTGGACCCACATCGACGGCGGCATCTGACGGACGCGGAACCGGGTCGGCGGGTTGCCGTCCTTGAGCACCGGGCCGAAGTTGCCGGTCTCGCGCGCGGTGAGGAGTTGCCGCGCGAACTCATCGCGCTTCGGGTTGAAGTCGCGTTCGAGTCGCGCCTTGTAGTCGCCATCGGTCTCGCCGGTCTCGCGCGTCGGCGGCTCGGGCCACGCGAGCGAAGGATCGTAGGTCGAGATCAGGTCGAACGGGCCGACGACCGACGGGGGGTGTTGCTTGATCATCAGCTCATCCCGATCTTCATCATCGCCGCCGTGAGGTCCGTCGTCGTGATGAGGTTGTCCGTCACCGCCTTGAACGACAGCGCGATCCGGTTCACGCCGCCGCCGTCGATCTGCGTCGGGCGCTTGCCGGTCCAGAGCAGGCGGGGGAAGTAGAAGCCGATCGCCGTGGTCGCCGCCGTCGAGAGGCCGGCGAGCAGGTGGTAGGCCGCGTTGGTCTGGAAGTTGTCCCACCACGTCGAGGCGGTGCCGACCGCATCGATGACGAGGTCGACCGTGCACGTATCCTGCGTGCGGGTCGCGCCGACGCAGGTCTGTAGCGCGCTGACGCTGTTGTAGCCGACGATCGGGACCACGCCGAGGGTGAAGTTGATCGCGAGCGAGCGGCAGGCGATGACGTTGCGGGTCGTGGTGCCGTAGACCTGGAGTTGCACCTCGGCGCCGCCGACGGTGGCCGGGCGCGAGGTCGTGGCCGCCGTCGCGTTCGGGAAGGTCACCGCGACCATCTCGACCCACGACACGCCCATCGTGATCGACGCCTTGGGAACCTCGCCCGGCATCAGGCCCGAGAAGCTGACCGACTTCGGGTAGCAGCCGTGGCAGAGGAACTGCCCGTCCGCCGTCTCGAGTTGGTAGCGGAGCGACTGCAGCGCGCCGCCGGGGTACGCGAACAGGCACGTGCTCTCGACGGTGCTGATCGTCGCGGCGCCGTAGACCACGTCGGTGCTGACCGTCGCGCCCTGCATCGCGTTCTTGACGGTCAGCGTGGTCGTGACGTGCGAGGTCGTCGCGAACCACTGCCCGTTGCCCTTCGTGTCACCGGCGGCCCCGGCCCGCCCCATCTGCCCGGCCGAGAACGTGCCGCTGCTCGTGGTCGTGATCGTCGTCGTGGTGCCGGTGCCCGATGCCGTCGTGCCCGCCCCGCCCGCCGTGACCGCGCCGATGATGTAGCCGAGCAGGTTGATCATGTCGGTCAGCGTGACCGCGCCGGTGGTCACGGCCTCGGCGCCGAGGAGGTCCATCTCGAACGTGAACGAGGCGTCGGTGCCGAACGGACCGGGCACGCCGCGGTGCTGCTCGTTTTTCCACTGCACGGCGCGCGGTGAATCGATCATCACCGGCGCGAAGTTGGTCAGGTCGATCATGCCGTTGTGCGGCACGACGAAGGGCGTCGTCATGGTGGCGACGTTCTCGCCCCATGTGGCCTCGGTCTTGTAGCCGAGCCACTGGAGGCGGGATGAACAGGCGGTCACGAGCGGACTCCGTACTTCGCGGCGATGGTCTGCGCGAGATCGAGCGGGGGAGTGCGACGACGCGAGACGATGGCGATCATCGCGACCACGCTGTCGAACTGCCACGCGATGAGGTGGCCCACGCAGGTCGTCCCGTATGCGCCGGTCGGAGCCGGACGCACGCCGTCGCCGCGAAACATCATCGTGCAGGGCGGGTCAGCAGGTCGCATGCTGACCTCGACGTCGGCACACGGGGTCGGGGCGGCGATGCTGGAAGCGAGCATGGCCGACTCGACGTCCTCGATCTGGGCGCTCTCCAGCCGATACTCAAATCGCCAGTTGGCATCGCCGCCGCACCCGGCGGTGCGGAGCGCGGTCTGCGCCATGACGAGGAACGGGATGGTCAGCGGGTCGTGAGCGACGCCGATGGGCGGCAGGATGTGGATGCTCATAGGAGGGTCCTCCAGTATTCGACGGTGAGCGCGAGGGTCGCGAACGTGACGACGGGGCCGCGCTCGACGACATCGGCCGAGTCACCGAGCACCGTGCACAGCGAGCCGTGCTGCGCGTAGGTCAGCGGGAAGCCCGCGTAGCCGATCGTTCCGCGGATCTTGCGCAGGTCCGCGGCGATGATCTTGTCGAGGCCGAGTAAGTTGACGTAGCGGTTGGTGTTCGGGTACGCGATGACGACGTCGATCGTGTCGCGCACCCGCTCCTGATTGCCGTCGCACACGTCGGGGATCGTCGATTCGAGGCGGGCGCGGATCGAGAACAGGCGAAGGCAGGCGAGCGGCTTCGACTCGGCGAATGCGCGGATGTCGGCGCCGGTCGCGTCCTCTCGGTGCGGCCGGAACGCATCGGCCGTCGACAGGTCGGGCGTTGCTGCCGCGGTCAGGTCGATCAGGACGTCCACGATCGCGCCGGGGGTCTGGATGCTCATCGCAGCACCAGCGGCATGGGCACGACGGGAGCCGACCCGCCGCCACCCGACGGCGACACCGGGGCGACCGGTGCGCGGATCATCGAGTTGTAACGCTGGTCGTAGATCGCCTTCGCGAGCGACAGCGCGCGCTCGTCGACGGTGGAGCTGCGCATCGCTTCGTCCTCGAGTCGCAGGAGTTGCGCGCGGGCGATGACCAGCTCCGACATGATCTCGTTCGAGCGGATCGCGGTGTCGGCCTTGTTGTCCTGGTACAGATCGAACTTCACCTCCGCGGCGGCGCGGTCCACGAGCGAGCGCCCCTGGTCGGCCTGCCGGTCGACGGGCAGCGAGTCGAGCCACCCGGGAAAGCGGTCCTCGACGTCCTGCGGGGTGACGCCGTGCGAGGCCGGGTAGCGGACGAGATCGAAGTAGCGGTCGTAGACGCGTGTGACGCCCGCGATCACGACGACCCAGCGCACCCGGTAGCGCGCGTTCGGGCCGAACTGCGGGCTGAGGTACTGCGTGGCCGCGACGAACGTGGAGTCGACGGCGATGGTTGCGCGGAACGCCTTGAACGTCGACGTGGTGATCGGGTACTCGTTCTTGAGCGGGCTGCGGACGGTCAGCGCGACGCCGTTCTTTCCGACGACCTCGACGACCTCGGACTGCCCCGAGGCGTTGGCGATCTGGTAGCGATGATCGATGAGGATGCCGGTGGCGCTCGTGACGGTGACGAGCGTCGGGTCAGCCGCCGATGCGCCGGCCGCGGTCGTCGCGAGCGTCGTCGAGACCGCATCGATCGTGGCGCTGCCGGTCGTCGCCACGACGGGCTGCGCCGTGTCGTCGCTCGACGCGTAGTAGACCGTCACCGACGTCACCGACGTGATCGGCCCGTCCTCAGCGTCGAGGTCGAGCGTCTGTCCGGTGACGCCGAAGATGATGTCTTGCGCGGCGATCATGGGGTCACTTCGGGACGAACCACGGGCCGAGTTGCCCGGTGGTCGTGTCGCAGACGTCCTCGATCTTCCGCCACAGCAGCCGGCCGCAGTCCTCCTCGCTGAGACCCTCGTACGGGTTCGCCTCGTCGATGATCTTGCGCTTCATGTGCCGGATCGCGAAGTCGGCGTAGATCCGCCACAGCGCGAGCGCGGCCTTCGGATGCACGCAGGTCGAGGTCATGATCTCGGGGTTCGTGCTGACCGTCGCGCCCTGCATGATCCACTGCGCGCGCCCCCACGCGAACGCCTGCCGGTCGTCGGTGGCCGGCATGTGCGCGGCCGGGACGATCGACGACACGACGCGATCGGGCGTGACCGACACGGCGCCGCCGGTGCGCGCCGCCTCCTCGTCGCGCTCCTTCTTGCGAATGGCGCGGACATCGGCGAGCTGCGCGTCGGTCTGCTTGACCACGAGCGGCTGTGCGCCGGTGACGCGGTCGTACACCTCGCAGTCGCTCACGGCCTGCCGCTCGATCTGCCGCGGGTCGATCGCGATGCCGGCGCGCGCGTAGGCCGCCGTGTGGTCGCGGATCGTCGCGTCGCGGAAGGCGAGCGGCGTCAGGAGCGGCTTGAGCGCGGGGATCGGCTTCACGGCGCGGCGCTCGCCTTGGCGTTGGCGGCGTTGATCGCGGCCATCATCATGCGCAGGGCCTCGCCGTTCTGCCGCGTCGCCTCGAGCACGGCCTCCGTGTGCTTCTCGGCGTCGCTCTTGTAGGCCACCTCCTTGACCGCCGTCTCGACCTTGCGCTGGTCGCGGCGGGCCTTGCGCTCGGCGAGGTAGTGCGGGCAGGGCGGGTTGCCGGCGCCGAGGTTGCCGACGGGGCACGGGCGGCCGGTGACCGCGTCGAGGAGCGCGCCGGCCTTGTCGACCTTGTGGTTGACGGCGCCGCGGTTGACCTCGGCCTTCATCTGCTCGGCCCGGAGCTCGCCGCTCATGACCATCAGGCAGGGGCACTTCCCCTGCTCGATCCAGCCGAAGTGCTTCGCCTTCAGCCGGGCGTTGCGCTCGTTGCTGGTGTCGGAGAGCGGCACGTGCGCGGCGGCGCAGGTCAGCACCACGGCGACCTCGTGGCCGTCGTCGCGCAGGAACGTCGCGAAGCGGTTCGCGGCCTCGGCCATCGGGCGCTGGAAGTGGATGTCCGAGCCGACGTAGCCGAAACCGGGCAGCTTCTCGATGAGGAACAGCCCGGCGTCGTTCTTCGGGTTGTCGACGAGCTTCCCGGCGTCGTCGTACATCTTCGGGCGGCGCTTGCGGCCCTCGAACGGGGTCTTGCCGTCGGTCTTGATCCAGAGACATTCGTTCGCCATGGTCGGCCTCGTCGGTGTGAAGAAGTGGTGGGCGGAAGTCGCCGCCCCGATCGGTCGCTACGTGGCGGGCGTGCCCTCGTCCCACTTGACGCAGAAGTCCCACCGGCCCACGCCGACCGCGCCCATCACGATCGTGTTGCGCAGGACGAAGCCCTCGTCTTGCGCGAACACGATCGGATCGGCGTCAGGCGCGCGCGCGTCCCACACCGTGCCGAACCCGCCGCCCTGCGGGGTCGCGGCGAGGGGCACGGTGTCGCCGATGGTCCCGCCCGCCCACGCCGACAGGATGCCGACGGGGTTCGGGTCGAGCGTGTGCGTGCCGGCGGTGAGTGCCACCGTCGACGCGATCCGGCACGCGTTCGCCACGATGAGCGAGTCGTTCAGGCTCGCCATCAGGTTGTTCGTGTTCGCGACCGTCGACCCGAGATCGATCGCGGTCGCCGCCGAGTGGCTCGCCGTGTACGCGCGCGCGATGTACATGTCGACGCCGGTCTCCTGCGGCGTCGTGTAGGCCGTCGTGGTCGTGAACCGCGCGCCCACGTAGCGGAGGAAGCAGCGCGCGGACGTCGCGCTCGACCACCGGAACGAGAAGATGTGACCCGCCGTCGCGGTGCCGGCGGCGATGACGGTGACGGCGCCCGTCGACTTGACGAGATGGAACTTTCCGCGCAAGTCGTACGGCGCACCGAGCCGCTCTGCTCCTTGGATGAGCGGCATGTCAGACCGCGATGATCCAGTTGATGGTGTAGAGCTTCGTGTCGACGGGGAGGATCGAGTGCGTCCACGTCACCGCCGTCGAGGTGACGGTGGTGTTCGCGAACGCCGACGCCGCGGTCAGCGAGTTGTTGTTCGTGGTCGTGGTGAGGATCGCTCCCGGTGCCGCGCCCCACGGATCGGGCCACGTGAAGATCACGGTGGCCGTCGCCTGCGCGGGCGTGGTCGTCGCCGCGGTGATGACGGCGGAGCCGCGCCACTGCGTCGAGCCGGCGGTCACGGCGATGGTCGCGCCGCCCGCCCATCCGGCGCCGAGGGCGAACATCGCGGAGGTGACGGCGGTCCCGGAGGAACCGTCGAGGATCTGGTTGGTGCGTCCTGCTTTGACACCCATGACTCAGCCCTCCTTGATCGTGTCGGGGTTGGTGATCGCGCCGAGGCCGAGCGGTCCGGTTCCGACGGCGGGTTGCACGTTGGTCGGCGTCGGCTGCGAGTGGCCCGGCGTGATCGCGCTCATGTCGTGGACCGCGGG
>ERZ1292629.1426-Hain-H43-01um-R1-1426-length-23251-cov-14_pt1 | contig 23251 bp, 25 predicted proteins | sample MGYA00564399_ERZ1292629 | MGnify/ENA primary metagenome ERZ1292629 (study PRJEB36523, sample SAMEA6512636) | groundwater metagenome | collected 2019-01-08 | study: AquaDiva: Metagenomics assemblies of 32 groundwater samples | reverse complement strand
ACGGTTGGAATGAGATCCTCGTGCTGCCTCCCGTACAATCCTTGGCCCCGCCGCCGAGGTTGCCCGAGCAACCCGTCGAACCGTCATAGGTATTTCCCATGCGCACGGAACGGGCCATGCCGTCGAGCGCGATGTTGAGATTGTTCATGACCGATTGCAGGGACTGCGCTTTTCTGTTGGCATTCACAAGTGCTAAGAGCGCACCGACGCAGACAACCATGACGACGGAGAATAATGCGATGGCTACAATCATCTCGACGAGGGTGAATCCGCGCTCGGAGCTGGTAGCAGAATACGGAGACGCAAAGAACGCTTTCTTGCATTTTTCTGCAAGCTGCAAGCTACGAGCTATAAGCCGATTTTTCATATTATTGTGCCGCTTCCCTCTGCACCGATATCTGACCGTTGGCGCCGACCAGCACGCTCATTACATCGCCGCGCGGCGAAAGGAGAACGATGCGAACGCTCGCGGCACACGTCCCTGCCCCGTATGTGCACCCCACACCCCCCGCGCTTATCCATGCGTCTGCCTCAGGTCTTTTGAATGCGATATCCAATTGTGTCACGGGTGTCGCGCTCACGCACGTAGCGGCATCTTGCCCTTGCGGAGAGCAGAGCCCGGCTATCTTAAAGCCGCTCCGGATAGTATATGGCGACGGTGGGACGTTCTCGCCCGGGTCGAAGAATCCGTCTTTGTCGAGATCCGCAAAAAATTCATAATGCACGGGGTCGCCCACATCAAAATGCATGCCGTATCCGGATGTGAAATCCGCACTCGCCCCGCTGCCGTAGCGCTGCACCGACACGCCGAATACCTGCGCCTGCCGGACCGACAACGCCACATCGTATGCAAGATTCTCGAGCTGTACGACGCCGCCGAAGCGGTTGTTGTTGACGAGCACCACCGACGTCACTACCAAGATGATGCCCGTTACGACAACGAGCTCTATCAGAGTAAAAGCCCGAAGACGCGAAGACTGTCTATTCCGTAGAGTGATGCGAACCATATGATGATGCAACTAAATATGAGAAACGGACCGAACGGTATCTCACTTTTCATTGTAAACCCGAACACTAATAGTGTCTTAGTTTTTTCGTCGATTCTGGGTATAAGGGTGTCAGTATCGACACCGAAGAAACGCGATGCATATCGAAAAAGCCTTTCAAAAAACAGAGACAAAGACACTATTAGTGTACGGGTAAACCCCTTCCAAACCCCCGATGAAAAGAAGACGAGAATGAGAGACACGACCGCACCTATCACGAAAGCGCCGAAGACGGCCAGTAATCCGGGTACGGGGCCAAGCAGCCACCCGATGCCGAGCGCGAGCTTCGCATCGCCGAGACCCATCCACGCTCCGCGTGAGAAGAGCCACAAGCCGAAAAGCGGCGCGGCAGCGATAGGGCCGGCGAGTATGAATTCCCACGCACTCAACCCTGCGGAAAACGGCGCAAAAAACCCGGACACGAAGGCGAGACCCGCAAATAAGTACGACCACTCGTCGGGAATAATGGTGTGAAGAATGTCGTATGCGGCAATACAAACGAGGAGTGCCGCAATGCAAAGGTATAGAGCAATGAGAGTAATTCCGGACGCCGAAGGAACGGACGTCCCGGCGCTAACCCAGCAACCAAGCAGCGCGAAGGCGGTGCCGGTCGCGGCTTCCACCAGCGGATATTGAATTGAAATGCGTGCGCGGCAAAAGCGACACCGTCCACGCAGTGTAAGCCATGAAAAAAGCGGGACCATGTCGTACCATGACAACTGCGCGCCGCAACTCATGCAGCCGCTTCGTCCCCCGATAGAACGCACGCCATGCCGCAGAATAATGACATTAAGAAAGCTTCCGACGATAAGCCCGAACACACCGAAAGCGAACACGAGCATTGCAGAAGTATAACGCACGAAGCCCCGCATTTGCGGGGCTTCGTGTTGCTGTTCACTGCAAACTGCTAACCGCCAACTATTTTACGGCTTCACGTCGTAGACCAGGGCTGCAGTACCGTCAAAGTCGGTACCGCCGCCGGTGCAGATTCCCGCTGATGCCGCCGCGTCGATATCGGCCGACAAGGCGGAATGACCGGTAGTTTCAAGCGTCGCACCGAGGTGATAGCTAGAGCATGTCGTGCCGCTGCCGAGGCCTGAATACGAGTATGATGCGAGTGTCAGAGGGTCCGTCGGGACCGCGGAGATAAAGCCTTGGCTCACGAGATTCGCAGCATATTGCGCGGCGGTCGGGTAGTTGCTGTTGGCGTCGTAGTAGAGCTCAAGCGCGAGCTGGATTTGCTTGATGTCGGCGACACGGCGGGCATCACGGCCCTTTTTGCGTGCGCTGTTGAGAGATGCAAGGACTACCGAGGAGAGAATGCCGATGATGGCAATGACCACCAAGAGCTCAATCAGGGTAAAACCCCTCTTATAAGATGTCTTCATAAATATAGAATAAGCCTTACTTGCTAAATTACCCTGGTAACGAGTATGTCTAACATTGTATACCCCCACGCCTCCGCCTCCGCAGGGGGTGTGGATAGGTGACCCCATCCGAGAGGATGCCCGAAGGGGCCGAATGTCGGCTACTGCCGATATGAGGCGGGTCACGCACGCGCGAGTACGCGCGGGCGGCGTAACGAAGCCACGAAATCTAGAAACTGGACGCAATATTGTAAATTGGCAGCAAGACGGAGGCGAGGAGTACTGCCACACCGAGAGCAAGGACGACTATCATGAGCGGCTCAATGAGCCCGACTAGCGTGTCAACGGCATTATTCACTTCGCGGCGATAAAAGCGGGCCATGGTCTCGAGGATGCTCGACATATTTCCCGTCTCTTCCCCGATTTTCACCATGGCGACGACGATGCCGGGGATTTCCGGGTGTTTGCGGAGCGCCTCGGACAGCGGCATGCCTCCCTTCACGTCCGCGGCGGAGTCCGCCAAGACCTTCTCATAGACCGCGTCCCCCACGACCAATCCTGTGATTTCGAGTCCCCGCAATACCTGGATGCCGCTGCGCAACATCGTCGAAAGGTTGTCCGCAATGCGGGAAAGATAGATTTTGCGGTAAATACCGCCGATGGCGGGCGTTTCGAGGCGCGCGCGGGAGAGCATTTCCCTGCCGTGCGCTGTACGTGAGAACCGGTAGAGAAAGACACCCCCCGCCACAAGGAGTGCCAACATGAGGAAGATGTAGCGCGTCATGAACTGCGAGAGCCCAATGACTACTTTTGTGTAGAACGGGAGTGATTGCCCGACCTCTTCGAGCATTCCCGCGAGTTGCGGGATGACGAGCGTCATCATCAGCACCATAACCACTACGAACGTCATCATGATGAACGCGGGGTAGACGAGCGCATTTCGCGCCTTTTGGGTCAGTTCGAAATTCCTGTCCAAATAGTCCGCAAGGAAGGAGAAGGTTTCGTCGAGTTTACCCGTCTCCTCTCCCGCCCGCACCATGTTGACGTAAAATGCGGAGAAAACGTCCGGGTGACGCGCGAGGGCGGCGGAAATAGTGCTGCCGCTCTGGAGGTCGTTGCCGATAGCGGTCAGTTTCTCTCCCAAAGCGGGCGTCCGCGCCTCCGCGGCGAGCAGGCGAAACGCGCGAAGCGCCGATACCTGCGCCTCGAAGAGCGTCGTTATCTGACGCGAAAGCATGACCACATCCGCATTGCTCACGCGATCGAAGAAGGAGAGCCGCACGGAGAACATGGTCGGTTTCTCCGCGGGGTCGATGCCCGAGATTACCAGGCCCCGCCGCTGCAGACCGGCGATGGCGATGTCCATGTTGACCGCATCAATGGTCCCCTGCCGCTCATTGCCTTCGGCATCAAGGGCAGTGTAGGTAAAAATAGCCATAGGTTAGAGGAGTTTCTGGAGGAGGTTCGGATTGAGGGAGTGTTGGTATGCGCTCTCCGGCGTTATCTCACCGCGCGATACGAGCTCGGCGAGGCAGCGGTTCATATCTATCATGCCCTCGGTCGAGCCGGTCTCGATGACGGTGTTTATCTCGTGGGTACGTTTCTCGCGGATGAGGTTGGCGACGGCTTTGTTGTTGATAAGCAGCTCATAGCACGGGATGCGTCCGCCCGAGATGCGCGGGATAAGCCGCTGGGAAAAGATTCCTGCGAGACTCGCCGCCAGCTGCAGACGTATCTGGTCTTGCTGCCCACCCGGGAAGGTGTCGATGATGCGGTCGATAGTCTGTGCGGCGTTGTTGGTATGCAGGGTGGATAAGACGAGGTGCCCTGTCTCTGCGGCGGTCACCGCCGCCGCCATGGTCTCAGGGCCCCGCATTTCGCCCACCAGGAGCACATCCACGTCCTCGCGGAAGGCCGAGAGGAGCGCGGAAGCGAAATCCTTCGTGTCGATGCCGACCTCGCGTTGGTCGATGAGCGATTGCTTCGGCTCGAATATATATTCGATGGGGTCTTCTATTGTGATGATGTGTTCCATCCGCTCGACGTTGATGAGCTCGATGAGCGACGCGAGCGTCGTCGTCTTTCCCTGCCCCACGGGCCCCACGACCAGGAAAAATCCCTGCTCCTTGCGGGCGAATGACGTGAGAATGTCGGGAAGATTGAGGTCTTTGATGGTCATGATCTGCTTCGGAATGAGCCGCAGCACGATACCGACCGCGGCGCGTTGGATGAAAGCATTGCCGCGGAAACGGAACATATCGGGGCTTTCGTATGCGAAATCAAGCTCTTGATGCTCTTTGAACCGGGCAATGAGCTCGGGCGAGACGAGCGCTTCCAAAAAACCCTGCGTGTCCTCCTTGGTAAGCACGGGCTCTTTGAGCATCGGTGAGAGCTCGCCTGACACACGGATGGTCGGATGCGCCCCTGTCGAGAAGTGCAAATCGGAGCCGCCCTCATGCACGAGGACGTTGAAATATTTTTTTAGTAGTCCGGGATAGTCATTCATCTATACCATTGTATCGCGCTTTTCAAGCCCTTTGTCCCCTATCCACATTTACCTGTTGCTTAAGTCTCCACGCATTCCCATGCGAAAGCATTCCTCGGTACGAGGCGACCCGCTCGTCCGACGCATCGTTGTCGAGATTCCGGAACATCCTCCGCTTCGTACTTGTCCGCAGCACGCGGTGGTCGGGGAAATGCACCCAGCCCAAGAAATCAACTCCGGAGGCAAAAGTGGCGATACTCACTTTGTCGGGATGCAATTCGAGTTTCAAATGCTCGCGCAGGAATAGGGCGACATATCGCCCTATTGATAGCAGCCACTCTCTGTCGGGCGAGAGAAATACGAAATCATCTGCATAGCGCACGTAGTATTTCGCTTTGAGTGTGTGCTTCACCCATTGGTCAAACTCGTTCATGTAGACATTGACGAGTAGTTGCGAGGTTAGATTGCCGAGCGGCAATCCAAGAGGTGTCACCTCTTGGATTTTCGTGTGGAAGCTGCTGACGACTTCGGCGATGAGCGCCTTGATGCGCTCGTCGGGAATATAACGACTTACGATGTCGTTAAGGGTGCGGTGGTTAATGGAGGCAAAGAACTTGCGGATGTCGCACTTGAGTACCCAAGCTGTGCGCGTGTGATTACGGGAGACTTGGTACGCGAACTCTCTGAAGCGGTCCATCGCCCTGTGCGTTCCCTTCCCTTTGCGGCATGAGTAGGAGTCCGCGATGAACGTGCGGTCGAAGAACGGATAGAGTTTTCGATAGAGCGCGTGGTGCAAAAGCCTATCGCGCACGGTCGCCTTGTGAATGTCGCGTGGTTTCGGGTCGGATATTTTAAAGGCTTTGTAGCCGCCGTGTTTGTACGTTCCTGCTGCAAGGTCGCGATGGAGCGTGAGAATGTTGTCCATTAAACGATACTGGAATTCCTGTACGTCTTGCTTCTTCCGTTTGTCGCGCCCGAACTCCCGCCACGCAGCGAGCAAATTTTCTATCGAGATGATATCCTCGTATGTATGAGCGAACTGAATTCTCCCAGAGTGACCCCCCCCCCAACGGGTTTTGCCTGTCGTTGAGCATACGAAGGGATTATATCTTCTGTGGTTGCCGGTGCGCCGCAATATGGCGCGCGACGAACGATTCGGAATTGGGGCAAAAATAGATACACTATTTCTTGATCTTCTCGAGACATTGCGAGTAGCAACATATGCGGGAGCGCGGGAGAAAATTCCATTCCTCACGCGGGCAATTGGCATAACCGATTCACTGCGCTTTTTTGTTCAAATCGCTTGGGAGGCGAAACTGATAGCGAACAAGAACTTTGAAGAACTAGGTGTGCGTACTGAAGAGGTCGGACGCATGATTGGCGGATGGCGCAAGGGTTTGCTTGCAAAAAACCCCGCCCAACCGAGATAGTTGGGCGGGGGAAACGCAGGGTTGCGGGAGACGAACTCGTTGCCAGCATTCCACTCGTTCGGGTTGGACACCGAGTTGGCCTCGACGTTCCAGCCGCCGTCGTTCCAGTTGCCGTTGACGGGCCAGAGCACTTGTGCACCGCGCCCTCTATGCCACCGCCCGTTGAATACTCTCCGGGCTGTATCGTATCTCGAGCATCAAAGCTCGTTAGCGGGGCACACCGATCCTATTTTTTTTTTGAACATCCGCAGACACTCTCGCGCACGGCATGCCGCTCGCGATTCTCGCCTGTTGACATCCGAGGCGCTGCGCGCAAGCCGTAGCCGACACGCCAGAGCATTCCTCGCGTTGCACTATATCAAAAAATCGACCCTCCAACTTCCTGCCTAAGTGGCAAAAAGTCAGAGGATCGAAAAGTCTAGAACAGATTTTCTTAGGGTTCGCGGGAGACGAACTCGTAGCCAGCATACCACTCGCGCGGGCTGGACACCGAGTAGGCCTCGACGTACCAGCCGCCGACGTGCCAGTGGCCGCGGACGGGCCAGAGCACGCTATTGCCGTCCTCGTCTTTGAAGAGGACGTAGCCGACGGTCGGTGTTAGGTCGCCCATCGCCTGCTTATAAGCGAGTGTCTCGAAGAACTCGTACAGGCCAGTGACGGCCTTCGAGGTCCCGCCGAGACCAGCGATGGTGCCGGGATTCTCGTCGTCCAACGGCAGATCGTGCTGGCCGCGGATGAGCCCCGACAGCACGAGGTCGCTCGGCGCAATGTCGTGCTCGACCAGAGGCAACAGGTACTTCTTGAAGTTGTTGCCGAGGTACGAGATCCGCACGCGCGTAGTCTCGGACGTATCGACGACGTAGTTTTTCTTGGCGACGAACTCTTTCGTTCCTTCGGTCTTGAGGCGGCCGACGAACGCGAAGAGAGGGTCGGGCGCTTTGGTACCCTTCTTGACCTTCTTAGGGTCCACGAGCACCAGCTCATGCGCGAGCAACTTGTCGGCACCGTCGTCCCCGCCGAGACAGATGAGTATCGCTTCGAGTCGGCCGAGGTATTTCGGATGCTTAATCTTCATTGTCATCTCCTTCCGGCTAGTCGCCGGTCGGTTTCTAGCTACCCGCTAGCTGAGGGGCATGCGGCAACGGATTTGCCGCGGCGGAAAAGGGCCTCATTTAGAAGCCTCTTTCAGCCGTGGCAAAATTACTCTCTTTCAAAGAACAAAGACTGAAATTATACTACATTTCTTTATAAAAGCAAGGTCTGCGTTTTTCAGCCCGTCTTATGTTTTGCGAGCTCGTCGCTCACCATGTTGACAACTTCCGACGGGATCATGCTCGCCTTCACGATATATTTTGTCGCGCCGAGCTCCGCCGCTTTTGCTTTTTCGGCTTCATCGCTCTGGTTGGTGAGTACGATCTTGAGTGCGCCTTCCGCGAGATGTTCGTCCGAAAGCATCTTGAGAAAAGCAAAACCGTCGAGCTCCGGCATCGTGAGATCGAAGAGAATAACGTCGGGTTTGAATCCCGCGCGTAGACTTTTCAATGCCTCATTAGCCGACAGGCAGGTTTCGACGGTATAACCGTTTTGGGAAAATTTCATCCCGTACATGTCCAGAAGGAATTTGTCGTCGTCGGTAAGAAGAATAGTGCCCTTCTTTGCGGCGGGAGCCTGTGGTGTTGTATCTGCTTGGTTCATACGATGGTGGCGGGCGGTTCCTCTTCGAGCGGGACGTCTGCTGCCGGGGCGACCGGCACTTCGGGGTCTTGGTCGCCTGCGAGCAGAAGCGTGCTGAGCCCGCTCACTTCCGAATACGGGACCTGCTTATCGAACGCCTTAATCATAGCATCCTCCTGCATCGTGAGCATGCCTTCTTTGCGCGCCGCGGCCCAGAGTTTCGAATCGACGGGGTTATCGAGAACAATCTTCTCAATGGTGGAAGACATTTCAAGTACCTCAAAGACCGCCATGCGGCCGCGCAGTCCCGTCGGACACGTCGGGAGGCGCTTCGCCTCGTACACCGTGTCGGGAATTTTAAAGCGGTATTTCTCCGGCAACGAATCAAGCTGCTTTTCGATGCCTTTGCGCTGCGATGCGCCGAGCGGGACCTCGCTCTCGGCGCCGGGGCAAAAGGTACGCACCAACCGCTGTGCTATCGAGAGGATGAGGACCGGAGGAATAAGGTACGGGTCGACTCCCATGTCGATGAGGCGCGGAATGGTTCCGACCGCATCGTTGGTGTGGATGGTCGAGAGGACGAGGTGGCCCGTAAGCGCCGCCTGGATGGCGAGCTTCGCCGTCTCTCCGTCGCGTATCTCCCCGACCATGATGACGTCCGGGTCCTGACGCAAAGTCGTGCGCAAGCCGTTGGCGAAGCTGTAGCCGATTTCGGGACGCACCTGCGATTGAATGACGCCTTCGACGTAATATTCGATGGGGTCTTCGAGAGAGAGCACGTTTTTGTGCTCACGGTCGACTTCGGTCAGCATCGAGTAGAGCGTCGTCGATTTTCCCGAGCCCGTAGGACCGGATATGAGCACGAGTCCATGCGGTGCGTTCACGGCCTTGCGCATCAAATCGAGATTGCGGGGCGTGAGACCGATCTGGTCGAGCGGGATGAATCCCTGCTCACGGTCAAGAATACGGATGACGACCTTCTCACCGTTGTACGAAGGAAATGTCGAGACACGGAAGTCTATCTGTCGCGTATCAATGGATGCGGAGAAACGGCCGTCCTGCGGTTTGCGCATTTCGTCGAGACGCATCGATGCCAAGACCTTGATGCGCGCCACGAGCGCGCGGTGTGTGCTCAAGGGCAGAATCACACTCGTGTGGAGCTCGCCGTCGACACGGTAGCGCACGCGCACGCCCGATCGTTGCGGCTCGATGTGTACGTCGGACGCCTTACCGTCGACCGCATACCGCAGGATGGTGGAAACAATTTTTATGGTCGGGGCGTCTTCTTGCAGCTTCGGCATGCCGGGCGCGCCTTTGCCGATAGAAGGGTCTTCGAGGTCGAGCGATGAGCTCTCGCGTTCCGCGACTTTTGCCTTCTCCTGTTTGTGTTCGGTCTCGAGGTCCGAGACGGCGCGTTCCACCTCGCCGCCGAGACCGCGGTACATCGCCAATACCTTATCGAAATCCTCGCGTGCTACCCGGAATATCTTAAAGGGCATCCCGCTCGTGCGCGCGATGAAATTGAGCGCGTCGATGGCGTCCATGTTGTCCGGATCGACCATGCCGACCTCAAGCACGCCTTCGGCAACGCCCAGCGGAACGAGCGCATAGTGAGCCGCCGATTCTTCGGGAATGTATTTGAGGACCTCGTATGGGACCTTCGAATCGCCGAGTGTACGGACGGGCACATCACCCCCGCCTTGGGCAGTGCTCGCGGATGCCGGTACTGTTCCCTCTCCGGGCATATGCTAGATTTTCTTAGCGAGTGATAACGAGCTTAGAGAATCTGCACCCGCCCAAATTTCCTGAAATGTGTGCGCTGAAATACCGCAAGAAGAAGGTAGGCCTTCTGTTCCGAGCGAGGCCGTACTCAATGCCCGGAAATTTAGGCGGGTAAGTAATCTGTAATTCACCTTGTTCATAACAGCTTACTTAGCGGTTCGCGGGGGTGAAGTTGGTTTGTGTGCTTGTACCCGTAGTCGTGCGGGCGGAAAGCGGTGCAAAAGGATTCGGGCGGCCGACCGGCTCCTCGATGATATCCGTCGAAATGTCTTTCAGCCGCGTGAACGCGGGCGCCGAGAAGATGGTGCCGTCGAGCTTGACCGCGCGCAGCGTGAGCAGTGTCGGGACGATCCCCTGGTCGACCTGTGCGCCTTCGCTACCGGGCGAAGGGACGAGGTCCCCTTCCGGTGCGGCCGGGGACAGGCCGTACCAGATGAGACCCGCCAGGGCGAGCCCGGAGAGGATAAGGATGAGTTTGTGTTGAAGAAGTGCCTGCATATTATTTGAGCCAGTACGTCCGCAGTGTCATATTGAAGGTGTACAGCGGCTCCGCCCGCGTAGCCGCCTGATTCCTCGGGCCCGTAGGGAACGCATTGGTCGCGCTCGCGACCGCAGCACCGCTTCCCGAAGGATTTATCGTGAGCGAGACGAGATCCACGATGCGGAGGCTCGACTCGAGGTTCGTGAGGAATTCGATGAAATCAGGATAGGAAGCGATGGTGCTGAAGGTGAGCGTAAGAGAGTCGTACTTCTGATTTGATGCCCCGATGGCACCGAGCGCCGTTTGGCTTTTTGCGGTCTGTTTTTGTGCGCTCGAAACATCGACGTTTTGGAGTGCGAGGCCGCCGTCCTCCGCAAGATTATCGAGGTCGAGAATGAGCCGCACGTTGTCCACGTGGTCGGGCAGTAATTTTTGCAGCTTATCGAGATCACCTGGGTCGAATGTATTGAAACGCGAGAGGAGCGTCTGCCGGAGCTTTTGCAGCTCCGCCGTCTTGTCGAGCGCCGCATCATTTTGCGCGATGCTCGATCGAAGCGAGAGCGAGCTGTCGTACGAGGGTTTCGTGTACCAGAAGAACATTATTCCCGAAAGGACGACGGCGACGATTGCAATAATGAGTTTCATACGGTTAGTTTGCCGGTGTCTCCGAGGCACCTCCTCCCGCGTCTTGCCGGAGCGAATCGAACGGCGATGTACCCGCGGGCACACTCGTGTCTGTGCCTCCCGCTGCAGCTGCGGACCCCGCGAAATTTATGGCCGAAGGATTCACGACCGCGGTCAGATTGAAGTGAACGCCGTCCGGTTGGCGGGCGATATTCGAGAAAATCGGGTTTGTGACGACGCCGTTCTTACTGAAGAGGTCGGCCTGGAGCGCGATGGAGTTGACGCTTTCCGCGACTCCCGCTATTTTCACCGTCAGGTTCTGGTTCTCGGCCACCTGAAAATCAAGCGACTGGAATGCGACGGTTTGCAGTGTTGCTGCCTCAAGAGCCTTGAAAAAGAGCGAGGGTGCTATGTGCGCGGAAAGCACGCGGTCGGCGGCATGCATACGGTCGTCGAGACGGGTGAGCTGTTGGATAAGCGCCGGCTGGAACCCCGCTTTTGCACGCTCGAGTTGTTCGAGCTTTGCGGTGTTCTCCGTGACCAGGTATTGCCCGTAGAGGAATACTCCGATGGCAAGCGCCGCCGATGCGACGAAAATGACGATTGCAACGAGTAACAAAAGGTCGTTGAGTCCCCCCCCGCCGCCGCGCAGCCTAGGCGCTGCGACCGACGTGTCGTGCGGTATGAATGAAGATGGTATGCCGGTATCAACCATACCCGGTTAGTAGAATGTGCCTTTGCGGCAGGCGGCACGCCGTCCTGCCGCGGCTTGGTACATATGCTCCCGACTGGAGCACTTTGGGAGATTTTTGTTGTTTGTTTTCATAGGTTGTTTGAGCCGAAGGCACATTTCACTACCGGGCATAGATTAACTGCTCTTGAGCTTTCGCAATGCAACCCCGACCGCAACCACAAAACCGGGACCTATTTCGCGTAGCACAGCTTCGAGAAATGCCGGCGCTTCAGTGTGGGAAAAGGGATTTGCAATCTCGACTTCCACCGACAAATTGCTGTGCGCCACATCCTTAAGACCCGGAAGTGACGCCCCGCCGCCGGCGAGGACTACGCGCGACACATTTTTATTGTATCGCTGCCCGTAGCTCAATAGTACCCGATTCACTTCCGAAAACACACGAGAGAGTGTTGATAACAAAGCGGTCTTTATCTTGTCGTTCTCATCGGGACTGTACGCATTGGAATCAATGAGCCCGCGTTCGCGTTTGATGCGCTCCGCTTTCTCGAATTCCCATCCGAGCGAGCGTGCGAGATTCTCCGTCATGTGCTGCCCGCCCGCTGATACGAGGTGCGAGGAGCGCACGATGCCGCGTTCTATGACGTATATCTTCGTCGTGGCGGCTCCGAGATCCACTACCAAAACCGGCGCGATTCCATGCGTCACGGCCGAGCGGATAGCGCTGAATATCTCTATCTCGTAGAAATTTATTTTGAGCGCGGCGGTCTGCGCCACCGTCTGATAATTCTTGAGGACGTCGTTGTGTATGGCGACGAGAAGGACTTCGTCTCCCGCGGTCTGCGGCGATTTTTTGGTCTCGAGCCGGTCGAAGGCGCTGTCCTCGCCTTCTTCGTGTGGGATGACGAACCAATCGAGCGTGACTTCGGAGACCGGTATGGGGATGTACTTGCGCGCTTCGATGGGAATCATCCGCTTCAATTGTTCGGGTGCTATGTGCGGCATGTCGATGACCGACACGAGACTCGATGAGAACGGTATCGAGAGTCCGCCGACGCGGGCCGTCACGTTGGCCTCGCGCATGAGGTCCGTGAGCGCCTCCGCCGTCTTCTCGGGTGTGAGCTTGACCGCTTTGCCTATCGGCTGTTGCGCATAGGGACCGAGTGCTATCTCTCCGTAGGTTTCAAGGATGGCGGCGCCGCGCGAGGTGCGAAGCTGCACGACCTTGGCGCTCGATGCACCGATATCAATGCCGAGCACGCTCACGTCGGCCGCTTTTCCGAACCCCTTGAGAAAACCTCCGATAGAGAACGCCATTCAAAAATTATATCACGCCCCTGAGGCCATTTTGTCTATCTTGGCGGCCAAAATGAAATCATTTTCGGACAATCCTTTGATGGCGTGCGTGGTGAGCTCCACCTCCACTCTTCCCCATCCGACCGAGAGATCGGGATGATGTCCTTCCGCCTCGGCAATCGGGGTAATCTTCTGCGCAAACTCCATCGCTTCCACGAAATTCTTGAACGTAAACTTCTTTGATATCTTTTTGAAATCTTTGGCCAGTGTCCATCCCTTGAGGTGCGTCAAAAGCGCCGTCGCCTCCATCGGGGTCATCGGCTGCGCGCCCCCTTCGCACGCGACACACCGTTTCTGCGTCAAATCCATGAGAAAATCATAGCATGCGACATCTGCTTGCCGTACTAGAAGTGATATTCGATACGATACTTCCCTTGCGCGCACGCTCGGCGCGGACAAAAGCGCGCACCGCGGACGAAATACCCCTTTGTCCCACCGTCCATGAGTTGCTTCAAGCGCGCATCACCACGCTGATGGACTACCGGCAAAACGAGGTGCAAGACCTTATACGCTCGCTCAAATACGACGGCTCGCGGCATGCCGCGCAGCTTGCGGCGCAGTTGCTTGCCGGCTACCTGCGGGAGGAAATTTCCTCACACCGCTCTTTCTCGCAGCGCAAAGTCCTCATCGTGCCGGTGCCGCTTCACTCCGCACGAGCGCGCGAGCGCGGATTCAATCAGATAGAGCTGGTGCTGCAGAGCTTGCCCCAAGAATTCCGCGACGGCACACTCTCGACACTGATGCCGGGTGCTTTGGTCCGCATTCGTGCCACCGAACCGCAAACCCGTCTCCACCGCTCTGTGCGATTGAGCAACGTCGCAGGCGCATTTGCGGTATTTGAGCCCGACTTTGTGAATAAGAAGCACGTATTTCTTATCGACGACGTCACTACCACAGGTGCGACGCTCGTAAACGCCGCCACCCCGCTCCGCCGCGCGGGCGCGGAAGTCACCCTCCTCGCGCTCGCCCGTGCGTAGCGCATGTTTGAAAACGTTTAACCGGAACGAGGGGCGGGCCTCCCTGCGGTCTTCGCAGCCGCGACGGCGGCGAGACCGAGCGCTGCATCAGTAGATGCAGATAGCGACCGCAGGGAGGATTGCCCTGAAGTGCAGGTCTTCAAACATGCTCTGGCCGTGCGGCGTATTAATCTCATGCTACACTTTCTCGGTGAATTCAGGCCATAAAATTTTTATACTTGTCGGACACTCGAATCTTGCGGGGTTTACCGGTGAACTCGCCGCTGCCTATGAGAGCGCCGCGCGTGCGGCGGGCCATGAAGTGAAGCGGCTCAACATCGGCGAGCTGAAATTCGATCCCATTCTGCACAAGGGATACAGCGAGATACAACCGCTTGAGCCCGACCTCCAAAAGGTGCAGGAATATGTCCGCTGGGCCGACCACTTCGTCGTCCTCTATCCGAATTGGTGGATAAGCATGCCGGCGATTCTCAAGGGCCTCTTCGACCGCATCTGGCTTCCCGGCTTCGCGTTCCATTTTGACAAAGAAACTCACTCGGTGATTGAACTGCTCGAAGGAAAAACGGCGCGCGTCATCATCGTCGACGGCTCGCACAGCCCGTTCATGACACGCCTGAAGTACGGCGACTACACCAACGAAATAGCGCGCGGCATCCTCGGATTTGCCGGTATGAAAGTGCACGTGACGACGATGGGCCCGTGCGAACACGCCGATACGGCGAAACACGACGAATGGGTCGCTGAGGTGCGCGAATTCGCTACGAAGGGTATTTAAACAAACAACTCCCCCACCCAGTCGGCGCTGACTTCCGTCGTGCCGTCGGTCCTGAATACGAGATACCGCGAGCCGAGCGCCTTTGCGACTGCGGCGTGTTCTTCGATATCGGATAGAAAGAGCGCCGACGTGGCACAGTCCGCATCCCATGCACAGCGCGCAACCGCCGCGACGCCGAGCACGCTATCTATCGGCGCCCGCGAGAGCGGATGCACGATGTGATGCCAGCCGCCCCACCGCCGCCGGAGCGTGTCGGATACCGCGATTCCCTCATTTTTGAGCAGCACCATCCCCGCAGCCGTGTCGGCTCTGCCCGGATATTCGAGCGCGACGCGCCACGGCTCGCCGCCGCGCTTTGAGGTGCCGTACATATCTCCCCCGCCGTCTACCAAATAGTGCGCATATCCGTGACTCGCAAGCATTTCCGCGATGCGGTCGATGCAATATCCCTTGCCCATTCCGCCGAGGTCGAAGACGACGGGTCCGTCGATTTGAAGCACTTGGCCGCGTATCTCCCACTTCGGCAAGACGAAGTCGGCGGCGTCCTCGCGCGGCACCATGCTATACGCGGCGTCGTAGCCGGCGCGCTCAAGCAATCCTCCCACCGCAGGGTCGTAGAGTCCGTGCGTGAGCGCGCGCAATTCGTCGGCGCGTGAGAGAAGCAGTGCGAGTTCTTCCGACACCTGGTACTCGCCCGCGGAGGCCGCACGAAATGCGCAGGCTTCGGAATCTTCAAGAAAGCGCGAGAAGCGCTCGTTGAAGACCCGCATGTATTCAAGAATGTCCGACTGTACTTCCGCGCGGATTTCTTCGCCGTCAGCGAGAATGCACCACTCCGTGCCGATGCCGGTAAAAGTAAATTCTTCGCTTTGACTCTGCATCCTGTTGAGACGTCTGCTTACAGTTGAGCTTTGAGAGCAGGGAGCGATGCGTTGAATGCGGCTGTGGTGAGGGAGGATTTACCAATTTTGTCTACCGCACTCAGCTCGCTCAATTTCTTGCCCTTGATGACGAGCAGCAACCCGTCCGAGAATTTTGTAAGATTGTCGGTCACCGTATCACCCTTCAAAGCATCGGTGGATTTTACGGAAATGACTCTCCCTCCCGTATCGAGTCCGATGGTGAAGCGTACTTTGTCGGTGCCGCTAGGCGCTTCGTAGGTGGCGATGGTGCTTACCTCGCGCGTGGCGACATTCTCCGAGCCGTCCGCGGCGCGCGCGCCATCAGTGCGCGCCGAAAGCAGCGCGGGCAAGAAGCGGTACGAAAGCAGAATTAACGCGACGACGGCGATTGCGGCGATGATAATGTTGCGCCTGTTCTTGAGAATATTCATGAAAGAATGATACCGCCTGTGCGCTGGAAGTAAACTCGGTTGTCCACCTTTGCCTTACCGGCCCGCGCGTACTCGCGCGGGCACGAACACTCTCATGTCGACAGAAGTCGACATTCGATCCCGATGGGCGCCTCTCGGCGTGTTCGGTTATCCCCTCCCTGTTTGGCCTGTTTCCCGAATTGCTGCTAGATTTGGCCTATGTGGTATGAACTCCTCATAATCATGCACATCATCGGCACCGTCCTGGGCGTCGGCTCGGCGACCTTTGCCGAGATTCACTACACGCGCTTCAATAGCGACGACATCATCACCGACGACGAGAAAAAGACGCTCGCGCTTACCTACACGGTGATGCGGACGGGCCTTTTCCTCCTGGTCGTCTCGGGATTCGGGCTTTTGCTCTACCTCCGCCTCACCGAATACACCGACCTTCTCACGAGCGCGACCTTCTTGGCCAAGATGACCGTCATCGGCGTCCTTGTGGGAAACGCGCTTCTCTTGCAGGCGCGCATCATGCCGTTTGCGGTCGGCGCTGCGCTATCCCTCACCTCGTGGTATACGGCGCTCGTGCTGGGCTCGCTGCGGGATGTCGACGCCTCCTACATTGAAATACTTATCTACTACGCGGGCGCCGTCGTCGTGGTCGGCGGTGCGCTGCGGCTCATCCGCGCCCACTTCCACGGACCAAAAAACGTATGACACCTTTCCTCGCCACCATGCTCGTCATCCACGTCATCGGCGGCGTCATTGCTATCGGCATCCACAACGTGACCCTGATGCATCTCCTCAAGAAATCGCCCAACTATGTATTCCTCTCGCGCATCGCATGGGCGGCGGTCGCGCTCTTCTTCCTCTCCTGGGCGACGTCGGCCTACTACTACGTGACGTACTACGGCACGGCGGTCAAGCCGCGCATCCTCGCAGGCGCGCTACCTGCGGGGCATATCTTTTTCATGGAAACGAAGGAACACATTTTCCTCGTACTCCCCTTCCTCGCGCTCTCGATAGCGTTGTGTATATCGTATTTGCGGACGAATCCCGATGATGCGCTGCGCAAGAGCACCGCATTCCTCACCCTCATCGCACTCGGCATCGGCGCCGCGACCGCAGGCGCGGGCATTATTGTCTCAGGCTCCGTATGACCACCTCACTTTCATCATGGGTACGCTCTGTCGCCATCGCCGCAATGGTGACGGCCGTCATGCTTGCGGTCATCATCGTTGCCGCGGAAGAAATCCCCGCGCTCAAGGATTGGCTGAAGGCGACCTTCACACATCACTGGCTCGGTAAGGGCGCGCTCGCCATCGCCGTCTTCGTCGTCGTCACCATCGCGGCGCGCTTGCAGGGCAAGACCGACCCCTCGCGGCTCGCGAGCGTCATTTTCGCCGAAGCAATCGTCGCCGCCCTCTCGGTATTTGCAATAGCGGGATATTTCCTCCTTCACTTATTGAAGTTGGTATAGGAGGAGTTTGAAAACCTCCGCTTCTGGAGCGCGCCTCTTTGGGGTCGCTATCTGGCACTGCTGTGCCAGCGCTCGGTCTCGCCGCCGACGCGGCTGCGAAGACCCCAAAGAGGCGCGCTCCCTCGCTATGGTCTGATGTTTTCAAACACTCACAACCCTCGGCCTCGCCATATATTTCTCTATATCTGAAAGCGTGCCCCCTACCTTTTTCCCTGGATTGAATATATTTTCGGGGTCGAAGATGCGCTTCGTCTCGGCGAAAAGTCCGAGCACTTCGGGGCTGTACATGAGATTGAGATAGGGTGTGCGGATGATGCCGTCGTTGTGCTCGCCTGTGATAGAGCCCTTGTATTTGGCGACGAGCTGATAGACCAGCGGCGTGAGCTCCAGTATCGCTTTGCGGTGCGCGGGATTGGCGAGGTCCACCAGCGGGATGATGTGGAAATTCGCGTCGCCGATGTGCCCCGCTATCGTATGCATGAGGTCGAAGCGCGCGAGGAGCGCGTTTAATTCGGGGATGAATTGCGGATAATCATCAGGGTGCACGACGATGTCGTCGATGAAGGGCGCTGCGTGGAGGCCGTGTACGTGCTTGCGCAGAAGGGCGAAACTCTCGCGGCGTATCTTCCAAAATTTCTTCTCCATCATGCCGAGTGCGAATTGCGTGCGGACATTGAGATCCGTGAGCGATGCCTGCGCCGTGCGCGCCTTGATATGCGCCTCGTTGTCCGTGTCTTCGGCAAATTCTGCGAGCAAGACGAGCTGTGGAATGCGGTGCGTGAGGAGCGCCCAGAGTTCGGGGATAAGTGCCAGGCCAAGTGTGAGTGTCTGCCGGAAACTCAAATGATGGAGGAAGTCGTACCCGTAGCGGGCGGCGAGCTTGAAGGTGTGGTTGTCGTAGGATTCAAATGATTCGGGGTCGAATGCGCGCACGCGCCGCACTATCTCAGGCAGCTTTGTGAGATCGGTAAGGAAGACGACGAGCATCGCGTGATGCGGCTTGGTCTTGAGGAGCGACACCTTCGCCTTGGTGATGAGCCCAAGCGTGCCCTGCGAGCCGACGATGAGCTTCGAGAGGTCGAAGGTGCCCCGCTTTTCATCCACAACGTCCCACAACGGGTAGCCTGCCGAATTCTTGGTGACCTTCGGGCGGGCGGCTTCGATGAGCGCGCGATTTTTCGTGAGCAGGTCGTCCATGCGGCGATACACTTCCCCTTCGAAGGTTTGCGCGGATTTCTTTGCGGCGAGCTCATCTGCGGTAAGCGGGCGGAATTTCACCTTTGAACCGTCGGCCAAGACCACATCGACTTCCTGCACATAGCGGTCCATTTTGCCGTAGCGGAGCGTAAGCTCGCCGCCCGCATTGTCGGCTATCATGCCGCCGAGCGCGCACATTTCGCGCGAGGCGGGGTACGGGGGCAGAATCGCGCCGGTCTTTGCCAGCGTTTCCGCTTCGAAATCGCGGTAGTAGATTCCCGGTTCGGCAACGGCAAAATCCTGGCCTACCTCCCGCATCGCATTCATGTATTTCGTAAATGAAACGACTATCGAGTCGGTAAGCGGCCCTCCCGACATATCGGTGCCCGCTGCGCGGGCGGTGAGTGAAATCTTCTCCCCTCTTTTTTTCGCCTCCGCGGCGAAGCGCACAAGCGCCGCCACATCATCCGCATCTTTCGGGGAGACGACAAGGCTCGGCTTCCGCTCGAAGATGCTCGTGTCGCGGCTGCACTTCCGCAAAGTTTCCGCATCATCTTGAGCATCGCCCTTGATAAGCGGAGCGATAGCGGTACGCAAATCCATCGGCAAATTATATCATCTGCGCTGCAAACTCTTCCTTCAAAAAGGAAATTCCTTTATTATCACTTGCGGTTAATTCCCTCCCCGTCGTTCGCAATATAATTTTCATATACGCGGAGTATAACAAAATTAAAGATCGGAAGTACCTTCTAGTTGTGGAATCTGACAGAAAAAATCCACTTGATGATGTTCCCATATTGAGCGTTGCGCTCGATTGAAAACATACGATTCATTCTGCATACACAGCGCGTGATAATGCCTGTCTTTTCTATCGTCACCGGCGTTCTGTGCTCCATAAAAACACTGACCCCTATACTTACCGTAGTAGTTAGCGAAGGTGCAAATCTGGCCGTTGAAGTTCGGACACTCAATACCACAACGGTATTTTCCGTCGGGCTGCAATCTGCCCCACAATGTCCCTTCTGCATAGTGCTTGATAACTGAGTCACAATAGAGAATGTTTTCCCCACACTTAGGGCATCGATTATGCATGTGATTCGCCATGTCTATCGCAAATGTCGGTATAGAGGTTTGCGCGCTAAATTTCCGACTCTGCCCTTCCTTTTCATACCCAACTTCTATACCAAAAGCTTCTCTATTTCGTTTTAACAAAAGAAAGTCGGGGGGTGCAACTTTTTCTGTACCGCCGAACAGGCGCTGGATAAGAAGAAGTGGTATAACCAGCCCCTTCTTCATTCTGACGAGCTCCAAAAAGACTACGAGCTCTTTCGGGCATCCGAGCGTCTTAGGCAGGAGTGAATCAACAAAACGATCGTATTGTTCCCAACCCGGTTCCCAAATGCGAATGCTTGATGCCTTTAGTGCAGTTGCCAGAGCTTCATCCTCAGCTTTCTCGTAGAGAATTGCAGGATCAATTGTCTGTTCAAGGCGCTCTATGTAGGCACGGCGAATGGTAGGATTTATTGTAATGGTATCGAGCAATAAAAGCTGATTCACACAGTACAGGACAAGCACAGAAAATTTCTGAAAGTTTTCTTCCGAACGTGCGGCGTAATAATAAGCACGGCCAGTAAAAATATACTCGATAACGTCTCCTAAGATCATTTGCCGGTTTAATGCGTTGCTCCCCCTTTGCTTACCTCCGGCGTATAACTCTCTTGCAATCGTTAGATACTCCGGCCCAAGTTCACGAATCATATTCTGCTCCATTTGATTGTAGAGCGGCGAATGAGCCCGAAACACCTCGTCGAGACAACGAAGATGCTGGACGGATGTGTCGAGTCTTTTGAGTAAATCTTCCATGACGGAAGGCTAACACTGGGGCACCCAGGTGTCTATTTCGTTTAAATTAGGCTATTAATGCTAAGGAATAAGACGAAAATTACCGGACTTCTCCACTAACGATTAAATCTCTTGAAATATTCATCAATCTCGTCTCGCAGCTCGACACCCACTCTTTCAAAACAACTCAGAAGATCTTGGTATGTCCCTTCGCCTCCAAGAAAATTCCAAAATTCTTCGGCAACCTTAAGCTCGTTTGGCAGATCGAGCATACCTCGCATAGTCCAGCGGTTGTAAGGCTCTGGTTCATATGGATTATACGGAATTGCTATGAGTGTATTGATTTGCGCATCAGAATTGTTTGCAAGCACTGCTGCTACCCATTCCAACAGTGTACGCTTAAACTCCTTGAAACTCCCCGCATTGGGTTTTGCGGTTTTGATATCAAAGAAATAACGCTCATCTTTTTTCGAAGTCACCGTGAGATCAACTTTTGTCAATTTCACCTTGATCATTTTGCCCTTCTGAGCAACTTTCCTTATCATCGCAATTTCGTCAACTTTATTAGGGTTCGTTGAACCCGTGGTAAGTCCATCAATGATTTTCTGAATGACCTTTTGCGCCTCATCACTAATTTGGCCACCTGCATCAATGTGCGCAGCAGCCTCTTTGAAATTCGCCTTTCCTAGCGCAAGGCCAACTGGCTCAAATATGGTGCTACCAAAATTAGTGTTGAGAGAGTGAATGAATGCATAAAGCGCAAGACGATCTTTTCCTAGAAGCCGCGTATGAAAAGGCATTGACGCCGGCTCTGGATTGTAATTCTTAAACTTCTCTCGTAAGCTCGCTTTTAAAACACTCTCTATTTCGACTTTTTGTTCTGCGGATAGGCTCATATTGCTCGAAGATGGAAAATAATCTCTGAGTACGGGTTCCTGTCTCTCTCTGTGCGATTTAATACCGGCCGCTTAAATTGATTCACAATTTTCATTCCTGATTTCTGGGCGATTGTTGGATAAAGATTGTACTTGTCATTAGCCACAAGAAAGACGTGGAAATCATCTCTCAGGTATTTCTTGCAGTTGATTAAAACATCTACAATGCCCTGCACGTAGGAATCTCGGGCTTCTTTCCCTTGTCCTTTGTAAAGCGGGCCTATCTCAGAGGCGTCGTTACGCCTAAAACCCAGGAGATCGTACGCGTAGGCGTGCTGCTCATGATAGTCAATCTGTCCGACGTAAGGTGGTGAAGAGAAGATGCCGGCTATTTTCTGTTTTTGTAACATCTTAGAAAGTTCTGGATTATGTTTTTCCACGCTCTCAAAAATATTCACTACCCTCGAATCTCCGGCTATCGTGGAGTAATAAGCTGCTTTGCGCAATTTTTGAAACTCTCGGATGCGATTTAGGGTATCAAATGCATAGCGATTAAGCATGGCCTTGATTGAGAAAAGGGGCTTGCAAATCTTCTTGTGCTTATAGCAATAATAGGTGCTGAGCTGCGGCTCTTTCAGAGTCGCCAGATCACTGTGCGTAGTGGCGCGACACGAACGAACTGTCCGACTTAAAATAAGTGCAAGAATTTTTCGCGTTTTGGCATCTTTTTCTTTTCGTATCGTCTGGAATACATGGTCAATCTCCCGCCGAACACTGTCCATAAACCAAACATCAAGAAAGGACTCGGATTTGTCTTGTTTTATTTTTATCGAATATTTTTTCAGTAATTTTTGATAAATGGGTAGAAATTGGCGTTCCTTCTCGATAGCGAATTTCCCTTCGTCTATGCGTCTCTGATTTAATTTATATTTAAAATCGTAACCCGGAAAATGCGTGTTGTTAAATTTGGACAGTTCCGCCAGAAGTTCGTTTTCGAAATCTTGTATTTTGTTGTCATGCTCAAACGCATCAAGTGTCGCGAGCATTTTCTTAATCGCCTTTTGTATATATTCATCGTCATAGAGTGCCGCCTTACAACTTGCGATCATGCAGTTAAATTCGGAGATATCTATACCGATAGAATGAATGCCCATCTCAAGAGACTGGATTATTGTGGTACCAGAGCCTAGAAATGGATCGAGTAAAACATCACCAGGATTGAAGTAGGTCTCCTTTTTGAAATCGTCTTTGTGTAGATCTATAAAGTACTCGACGAGCTGAGGGATATATTTGCCTTTGTATGGGTGAAGTCGGTGAACGTGTTTTGTTGTGTCCTTTTCACGCAAATGGTCGAAAGAAAGCGTCCAGTTTAAATCGTTCCCGAGATTCTTCTTCCAGCTCACTTCCCGTTTGCCCATCCAGGATTCGTAATATTTCTTCAGGTCATTCAAGTCTACTTTTGTTGAGCCATTTTCACCCTGTTTTCTAACTTTCCCATATTGAACCAGGTAGGAAATATTTGTCGGCGAAATATCTTTCTTGAGATAGTCTGATGCCCACTTTGATGCTTCCTGAATACTCGCCAACGCCATGAGGAAGATTATACCTCATCAAAAATCATCATTTTGGGGAAACGAGGAGAAGTTTAACCTTGGGCGGAGGGGGTGGGATGTTTTGGCCACACTGCTTCATCTCCCTTCCCTCCCACTTCTATTGCAGTCTTTTGCAAAACACTAGTATAGAACTTGCCGCACAAATCTTCATTTCGGGGAACCCGCGCCGAATTGGAAGTTTCGATTTGCGGAGAGGGAGGGATTCGAACCCTCGGAACCCTTTTGAGGCTCAACACATTAG
>ERZ1292629.1425-Hain-H43-01um-R1-1425-length-23255-cov-8_pt1 | contig 23255 bp, 22 predicted proteins | sample MGYA00564399_ERZ1292629 | MGnify/ENA primary metagenome ERZ1292629 (study PRJEB36523, sample SAMEA6512636) | groundwater metagenome | collected 2019-01-08 | study: AquaDiva: Metagenomics assemblies of 32 groundwater samples | reverse complement strand
ATAAAATCAACCGCTGGAGCGGCATGGATTTAAGCGAGAAAATGATTGGGGCGACGGCCGGGGAGAAAACCGCTGCCAGAACCGGTCGAGCCGGTTTTGACAAGCCGATGACTCAAATAACGAGCCGCCCGCCGGCAGCTGTTAGTCGCCCGGCCAGAAAAGAAAATCGGGAAATCAAATCAAGCGACAATAAAAACAAGTTTTCGGCCATTTGCGCCGCTTGCGGTAATGAGACGCTTTTAGGATTCAAGCCGGACGGCAAAAGGCCGGTCTTTTGTGATGATTGCTTTTCCAAGATGAGTGACGAAGAAAAAAAACAAGCCAAGAATTTTTTCTTTGAGGAAGAAAAACCGGTTAATACGGCGCCGGTGAGATTGGATGAAGCGCTAAAAAAAGGAGTGGTCAGTTTTGACGGCCATCGGCACGAAGAAAAAGTAACGCCGAAAAAAGATGATGATAATCACTTTTTAAGACCAGGACAGATGGTAAAACTGTAAAATTTTTAATTTTTAATTTTGTAATTTTTAAATAATGATCTAATTTTTAATTTTTTAAAACGGCTGTCATTAAAAATTAAGACATTAAAAATTATTTATAAAATTAAAAATTTGAAATTAAAAATTGACAACATTTTAATCCAATGTGGCTCTTAGTTTTTAAGTCTTTCTATCTCATTCTACCTGCCTATCTCGCCAACATGGCGCCGGTGATTTTTGATAAGCTTGGCTGGTTTCGGAGCTTGGCGAGGCCGGTTGACGGCGGCCGTAAAATCGGCCGTGATTTTGTTTTTGGAAGAAGTAAAACTTGGCGCGGCTTTGTGGCCGGCGCGATTTTCGGCTTAGTTGTCTCGTTTATCCAGTACCTTTTGACAGTAAACGATTTTTTTGCTTCAATCTCCTTAGTTGATTATCAAAAAGATTTTTTAATTTTTGGCGTTTGGGCGGGGCTGGGCGCGATTTCCGGCGATTTGGTAAAAAGTTTTTTCAAACGGCGAATCAGCATCAAATCCGGCCGGTCTTGGCCGATATTTGACCAGCTTGATTTCATCGCCGGATTTTTCTTATTTACTTATTGGCTCGTCAAACCGGATTGGGAAATAATTATTGCCGTCTGCCTTTTGACACTCGTTTTACACCCACTCACCAATGTCGTTTCTTATTTTTTGGGAATGAAGAAGGTGTGGTGGTAGACGAAGTCGAAAGTTGAAAGTCCAAAGTCAAAAGTCCGTTGAAAATATTATTTTTAAAAAATAAAACCAAGACTTTAGACTTTTAGCTTTAGACTTTTGACTAAAAAATCACAAAGTTAATCTTTATTCGGAATAATTAGGCGCTAATTGTTTTTTTATGAAGTCACTAATAATATTCAATCCCACCGCCGGCCTCTCCACCAAGCAGGATACGGAGAAGCTGGTCAGAGAAAAATTGTCTTCACTCGGATACCAATCGGAGGTTTTTTATCTTGACGAGAATTTTGAAAGAGAAATAGCCAGTCGGGATTTTTCCGAAATTAGATTGGTCGTGGCCGTGGGCGGCGACGGCACCGTCAAGGTGGCGGCGCGGACGATTTTGGCAAATAAGATAAAAGCGCCACTAGCCATTATTCCTTTCGGCTCGGCCAATGTGATCGCCGTGACTTTGGGCCTACCGGTTGGGATCGGCGGCGCGTTGAAGCTTTTGGAAAAAGCCGGCCAGACAATAAAAATTGATGTCGGCCTCATTAATAAAAAATATTATTTTTTAGTCGGCGCGTCCATCGGCTATATTTCCAAGGTGATTGTCGGCACCTCTAAAGAGCTGAAAAATCGGCTTGGTTTTTTCGGCTATTTTTTGAATTTGATTTTTAATAAGATAAAAATCAAAAAATATAAATTTCAGATCAGGACCAGAACTAGCGCTTTTTGGGTCAAAGGCAACAGTTTGGTTGTTTTCAACGCGCTTAATTATTTCGGCCTCAAACCAAAAAAGCCGATTGACCTCCAAGACGGCATTTTCAATCTTTATGTTTTTACCAATAAGACGTTTCTTACTTTAATTGAAGCTTTCTTCTATCTGCTGTATTTTCACCATCCGCCAAAACATGTTTTTTATCTTGACCGTGATTACTTCAAAATCGTTTTAAAACGGGAGTCAAAATCTTGCCAAATTGACGGCGACTTCATTCATCTGCCCAGAGAGATTGAGATTAAAGTGCTCTCTCAAGCGCTGGAAGTGGTCGTGGGAAAATAATAAGGTAAGATTTTATAATGAGATAGTGACAAAACTATTTTAGCTATAAATTTAGGATTTTTCGAGCGAGGCGAGGAGGACCAGCAAAAAGATTTGAATCGTAGCCGTAGCTACGGTGAAAATCTTTTTGCGCCAGTCCGACAAAGCCGCAGCTGAAAAAGACAAATTTAGAGAAAATATAGTTTTGCCACTATCTCAAAATAATCCGTCTCATAATCAATGAAGGAATATTTTAAAAAAAAGCGGTTTTTAGCCGAAATTAACCGGGGCGATAACGACGCTTTTCTTCAGGCGTATGATTATTACGCCCCGAAAATTTTTCGTCATGTTTATTACCGGCTTCACTCAAAAGAAACCGCTCAAGATATCGCCCAGCAAGTATTTTTTAAAACTTGGCAGTTTATCGTCGATTCAGAAAAAGAAATTGAAAATTTAAACGGTTTTTTATACAAGACGGCGAATAACTTAATCATTGACTACTCGCGCAAGGCGGAAAGGAAAGATATTCCCCTTGATGATAATTTGGGAAATAAAATATCGGTTGAGCCGTCATATATTAGTGAAGCCCACCATCGCCTGGAAATAAGCCGGGTGAGAGAAGCTCTTAATCGGCTTGAACCGGAAGAGAAGAAATTGATAATCTGGCGCTATTTTGACGATCTGTCCATCGCGGAAATTTCAAAAATCACCGGCCAGTCAAAAAATGCCGTTTATGTCGCTATTCATCGGGCGAAGAAAAATCTGAAAAAAATAATATGAAAACACCTAAAATAATCAATCTGATTAAACGGTCTAAAGATATTCCAGTTGACAAAAATTGGCTAAGGGAAGGAAGGCAAACCCTCCATAATTTTATTATTCAAAATCCGGTAAGAAAACCGGAACTCGGCCGTCAAATACTAAATAAGGGATTTTTTAATAAACTAACCTTAAAACCTATGCCCATCGTTATTATCGCCTTAATCGCCAGTTTGCTGACCGGCGGCGGCGTGGTCGCCGCCTCCCAGGGCAGCTTGCCGACTGACGCGCTTTATCCGGTAAAGATCGCCACGGAAAAAGCGCAGGAGGCAGTTACTTTTAGTCGAGTTAAAAAAATCGATTTACAAGCCAGATTGGCCGGCAAACGTTTGACAGAAATAGAGCGGCTTCAAAAGAAAGATGGAGTTGACCCGGCGGTTATTGAAAACATTTTGGAAAAATACGAAAATCATTTGGCTTTGGCCCAGAGTCAATTAGCCGATCTTAATTTAAGCGAAGCCGCGCCGAAAATCATCGCCACGGCAGTTAAATTAGAGAATGCTTTGGAAAGACAACGGGAAAAATTAGCCGTGCTTGGCGCTCAAGCGCCGCCTGCTCATCAATCATTGTTAAATGAAGCCCAAGTGTTTGTTTTAGCCAATTCAAATCAAGTTTTAAAAAAAATGGAAACGGAAATTCAAGAAACTGAAACTGCGGCTCAAGCCAATACCGCCACCGGAGTCGGTAAGGCTGAAATCAAGCCATCAGTAATAATGGAAAAAGTTCCCGCTTATGTTCCCGGCATTGAAGAAAAAGCCAAAAATCGGATTAACGCCGCTGAAAATAAAATCGCCGAAATCAGGAAAAAAATTGATGCCTTTGCCAGCCAAGAAGAGAATAAATGCGACCCGGAGGAAAAACAGGAATATATTAAAAAATTGGAACAGCACTATCAAAAAATGACCATGGCTTTGGCTGAAGCCAAAAGATTGTTTGACAACAAAGATTATTTAAACAGTCTAAGCCAAGCGAATTACGCTTTTTCCCTGGCTTTGGGTCTTGATAATATGATTGGCAAATGGCGCCGTGATTGCGGCGTGAATGAAGAAGTCGAGATGGTTACGGTCGGTCAAAAATTTGAAATGAAAATGGGCGAAACGGTTGAAGTTAAAAACGAAAAAATTCAACTTACTCTGAAGCGAATTTTCAGTGAATGTCCGCCTTGCCCCGAGGGGCAGGTCTGCGCCATGTTTTGTCCGGCATCAAGCGCCGACCTCACTATTATTTTTCCATCTCAACTTAGAAAAGAATTCAATCTTTCTCTTGGTAAAAACCAGAAAATCGGCGATACTCTTTATTTTGAATTATTGGAGATCTCCGGGAGTCAGATTACCGCCATTATCAATAAAAACAATAATAAACCAAATGAAAAAAAAGTTTCTCTGAATCAAGAGTTTGATTTAACAATCGGACAAACCGCGACTTTAGCCGATTACAATAATTTAAGAATAAAAATCAATGATGTGGCCATATCGTCGCCGATGTGCGTCCAAGGGACGCCATGTCCTTCCACCATCACAGTCAGTTTTGTTGCGAGTATTGATCAATGCATAAACGAACAAGCCGTTTCCACCCGTGTTAATTCCAATAATAACGACGTGCCTGTCTCATCAGTGGTGAAAAAATGCGGCGGCAGCAACACCTCTTTTTATCTGAATGTCGGCCAGAGCAAGATGATTTTCGGGGTGAAAATCACTTTATTGAATTTTGATAATAACACGGCCACTTTGATTATGACTAAGGGAACAACGGGTTGCTCCATTCCCAAATGCCTCAACGCTTATCAAACCGGCGAATACGACGATAATAACTGTCCGATTTATAGATGCGGCGGGCCGCAAACATGCAGTGTGTTTGTTACCTGTAAAGATGGCGAGGAAACATATTTTAGCGGTGATTATGACAGTAACGGTTGTCCGATTTATCAATGCCGCGAAAACAATGAAGAACCGGATGATTTTGATGATAATGTTACAAATCCAACCGGAAGAACTGGGGTATTTGCTCCGATGATGGAAGCGATTACTAATGTTTTAGAAAAAATAAATTTAAGATAACTGTCTTCATGAAAAGAGGCCTCCATCAAGGCCTCTTTTTTTATTCATCTAAATCGGTTAAGATGAAAGATAAGATTTTTTAAACCATTTTAACTATGAAAAAGATAAATAAAAAAGTCGTGGTCGCCATGAGTGGCGGCGTTGATTCATCGGTCGCGGCAGCCCTCTTAAAAAAAGAGGGCTATGATGTCATTGGCGTCTTTATGCAGTTCTGGTTTCCCTCGGGCGAGAAATACGGCGAGAACAGGTGTTGCAGTTTGAAATCATGGCACGAAGCGCAGGCCGTCGCGAAAGTCTTGGCTATCCCGATTCATAAAGTCAATTTCGGCCGGCAGTTTAAAAAATTTATTGTTGACGAATTTTTGGCCGAGTATGCCGGCGGCCGCACGCCCAATCCCTGCGTTAACTGTAATAAATTCATCAAGTTTGATTTACTCTTGAAATACGCGCGGACCGTTTTTGGCGCGGATTATTTGGCGACTGGTCATTATGCGTCTATTTCGTCATCCCGGCGAAAGCCGGGATCCAGGGTCAGTAAAAATAAATCCCTAATTAATTCTAAGATGGTATTTAGTTTGCGTCGCGCCAAAGACAAAACTAAAGACCAAAGTTACTTTTTATACAATCTCACGCAATCGCAATTAAAGTATCTCCTATTCCCTCTCGGCGATTATACGAAAGATGAGGTGAGAAAACTCGCCAAGAAATTCAAACTTCCTGTTTACGACAAAAAAGACAGCCAAGAAGTTTGCTTCGTCTCCACGACCGTTAATGATTTTTTAAAAAAATATCTAAAACTGAAAGCGGGGGATATTATTACCATTTTCTCCTCCCCTTGTCTCAAGGGGAGGTGCCCGAAGGGCGGAGGGGTCTTAAAACAAAATTATTTTAAGACCTCCCCCTTCCCCCTCCTTAAAACAAGGAGGGGGGGATATCGGGTCATCGGCCGCCATCAAGGCCTTCCTCTCTATACGCTCGGCCAACGAAGCGGCATTGGGCTTTCCGGCGGGCCTTGGTATGTGGCCAGTTTTAATCATAAAAAAAATCAGCTCATTGTCACTAAAAATCAAAAAAAGTCAAACATCTTCCAAAAAGAATTGAAATTGACCAAAGCGAACTGGATTTTTGACGAACCGCGGTTTCCTTTATCTTGCGAAGCCCAAATTCGTTATTACGCCAAACCGGCGAAGTGTGTGGTTAATAAACAAAACGGTTTAAGAGTAAAATTCGTCGCCCCCCAGCGCGCCATCATGCCCGGCCAATCAGTCGTGTTTTACAAAAACAACGAGCTACTGGGGGGCGGGATAATTATGTAGAGACGCATTGAATGCGTCTCAATAAAATTTTTATGTAGCATGCTACGTAACAAGAAGGCGTAGAGACGAGGCGTCGCCTCGTCTCTACAAATTATTCAGACATCCGCTTTGTTAAAAAAGCCGGCGTTTTTTCTGTCAAAATTTTAAATTTGACAAAATTCTAATTATTTACTAATATAGATTAAAGTTCTTTGACAAAAAATCAGTTAAAAAAGTAAAAACATAAGGAAATAAAAAGGTTTCTGGCGAGTGTTTTGGTGGAATTTCAAAACAAAGAAAGGAGAACGAAAATGAGCAGTATTGTGATGTTGAGAGTAGCGCTTGATACGCCTGATTTGATTGCTGATTTATTAAGCCAGCTGCAGGTCATCAATCCGGCGATGGCTCAATTTATTCAAAGTCTTGACCCGATTCCTCTAATCAAAGAATGCGCTCAAAATACGATTGATTTTTTGGCGAGCGAATCGCTGACAGGTATTAAAAAACAGGATTTTGTGTCAAACGGCAGAATCAATACCTCCACTTGGGATGGCGTCCCTCTAATCGGGGCGCTATCGCATTATAAATTTCCTGATGGCGTCGGCGTCTTGGTAATGGCTGACGGCGCGATTAAATTCGTGGCCGATGACGGTCGCGATTATTGTGGAAGAATCGATTATATCACCCGTCTGTTTAAAGAGGCGTTTACGGCGCAGGCGATTAAGACAATTTTGGAAATTATGGATTACCAAGTTGTTCTTAATCAGCGGCTTGAAAACAACACGGTGGTCGCTTCTTTGGAAGGAGTCAAGCTATGAAAACGATAAGAGTTGAGGTCAAGGGCGGCAAAGCCACTTTTGATTTTGAGGGCTTTGCCGGCGATTCTTGTTCGGATGAAGAAAAAACCATCCGCTTGTTTTTGGGACAACTGGGAGTGAAAACCGATGAAGAAAGCACGGAAAAGAAAACCGACCCCGAGGCCGTCCGTCTCGTCGAGCGGGAACGCGCCTAAGCCGAAAGAGCATCTTTTGGTGACGGTGGTTGGGGGACAAATCAATATTACCGACTATTCCCTAAAAGATGACCGCTGGGCGCTTTTGGCGCTCTTGGCAAAAATGGGAATTAAGCCGATTGAAATCCGTGAAAGCCATTGCGGCTAAAGGAGGCGAATATGGCGATTAAAAGAGTAAGAGTCATTGGGGGCTGGGATAATGAAATTGAAACCGATGGAAGCTGGCATAATTTTTTGGCCGGTGACATTATAACCGATGAAAGTCCGACTAGTGCTTGGCATAATCATCGCGTCTTAGTGGAAGGATTTGACGGAGGTGGCCTATATGGAAGGCGTGATGATTTAACAGCTTGTCATTACGATTCCAACCCACATGGTGGCAAAGATTTAACTCTCCTTGAACTGCCCGGTTACAAATTCAAGGTCGGCGATAAAGTGGTTTTTATCGGGTCTGGCAATAGACCCTCCGGTAAAAGAGGCAAGGTGATTGTCATCAATCCCGAGGTCAAGGAAAAAGCCAGATTTTTAGTGGAGTTTACCGAGTGGCTGGGACGGAATTGCGACGGCAATTGGGCTGATTGCTGGCAACAGCCCTGGTTTCCGGCTAAATATGAAAATTCCAGTCATAGCCGCTGGTGGTGTCACGAGGAAGAATTGGAAATTTTTATTGCCCCAAAGGAGGTGATGGCGGTGTCTGATAATATGCCGGCATGGCTCAAAGAGATGATTATCGCCCTTAAAGCCGAAGTGGCCCAGCTTTTCATTTTATTCGGCAATGTCGGCGACTGGCAAAAGACCGCTGACGGCCGCTATCTCTACCTCGGGGATTATTTGAATGAAATTTTCAAGCAACGGCTGGTGATGACTTACTCTGTTTCCGCTGGTCTGCAATTTGGCGAACCAGCCGAGGAAAGGGAAAAGGAATTCCGCCGGCTTTGGAAAAAAGTCGTTCAAAAGTCCCAATCGTTGGTCGGTCAATCGACGGCGGCCGGTCAAGCGAGACAGCAAATGTTGGAGGCGATGGAAAAAGCGCCTTTGGAGCAGCTTTTAGGCGGCCGGTCGCCGGATACCGTGTTTCCGATTTTGGAAAAAATCATTAAGGATGATGGCGCGGGCGACGACCTATCGGTTGAGCCGCTCAAAAAATCGCTCATCATCAATTACGCCCACAATGTCGCTGGCGCGGCTCAAGGAACCGTTTTAACAGCGGCTGACAAAGTGAATATTGAGACGATTGAACGTTGGGCGGCCGAAGCCAAAATAAAGGAAGCGGCAAGCGTGGTGATTTTAATCACTTCGCAATGGTCGGATTTGGCGCCGGCGTTACGCGCCAGCCAAGCCAAAATCAAAGCCATCAGATTGCCCAAGCCGAATGAAGAAGAAAGGACGGTTTACTGGCAACGTTTGTTAAGCGATGGCGTTACTATTGAAACCGGACTTGACGCGGCCAAGCTTGGCCGGCTGACCAGCGGCTTGTCTTTGACCCAAATAAGCAATCTCTATCGCGTCGCCCAAACCACTGACTCGGCTATCACGCTTTCGGTTCTTAAAAATCGGAAGCAGGAAATCCTCAATCAGGAATTCGGCGGCCAGCTCAAAGTCACGGTCCCGGATTGGGGCTTTGATTATTTCGGCGGCAAAGATGAAGTCAAAAGACATCTCTTAGAGATAAGGGATAACATCTTTTCCGGGATGACGCGGCGCTGTCCAATGGGCATCTTGGCTTGCGGGCCGCCGGGCACGGGCAAAACTTTCCTTTTTTCCTGCTGGGCTTACGAATGCGGGTTCAATTTCGTCACCATTACCAATCCGCGGAGTTTGTGGCTGGGAGAATCAGAAAGGATTATGGAAGAAATCCTGGCGGCGTTGGATGATTTGTCGCCGGTCATTGTCGTTGAAGACGAAGCCGACCAGTCAGAGACGCCGCGCGACGTGCCCAATGGCGATTCCGGCGTTTCCAATCATCTGCGGCAGATGAAATTCATGTTTTGCTCCGAGCCGAAACGAAGAGGACGGGTCATTTGGGTGCGCATTTCCAATCGCGACGACTTGATTGACGCCGCTTACAAGCGCAAAGGCCGGACTGACGACACCATTCCTTTTATTTTGCCCAGCGAAAAAGAGCTGGCGGAGATTTTTTCTGTGATGTTCGCTCGGTATGAAATCCCGACCGAAATCACCGATTTTTCTCCATTGGCCCGAAAAGTGGCGGCGAAAACCTACTGCACGGGCGCCGATGTGGAGTGGATGGTTTTGGAAGCCGACAAATTAGCCGGCCGCGAAAACGAAGAAAAAGTTCTAACTCGTCATCTTGAGGAAACGATTGATGATTGGGAAATGAATTTGGATCCTCGCGACATTGACCATCAAACCATCTTGGCGATTTTTGGCAGTTCCCGGCGGCTGCGGCCGGCGAATTGGCGGCAAATTGTCGCTGACGCCCAAGCTCGGTTAAGAACATCTTCGCCGCCGCCAACGCCGTTCATTGTTGGTTCTCTAACAAAAAGTTGAGAGAATGGTCGGCTCAAGCGGCTGATTCGCGTTCTTGACTGATTTTTATTAAGGCAAGGAAAAAGAAATTTTCCTTGCCTCTCTTGCAATGGCTATTTCAAAAAGGAAATCGCTTTTGCGAGGGAACGGACTTTGACAATAATGAGATGGTTACAAAACTGTTTTTCTCTAAATTTGTCTTTTTCGGCTGCGGCCCCGCCCCGTTAAATAGCGCCTTCGGCGCACTTTCGCCTTCGGCGAAAGTATTTAACGGGGTGAATCGGACTGGCGCAAAAAGATTTTCACCGTAGCTACGGCTACGATTCAAATCTTTTTGCTGGTCCTCCTCGCCTCGCTCGAAAAATCCTAAATTTATAACTAAAACAGTTTTGTAACCATCTCAATTTAAAGAAAGGAGATAAAAATGGGACGAGTGATTGCTGGACAAGCCATCAGCGACGCTGATTTGGGCTGGATTTTTTGGACGCTGTTTCAGGCGCTTAAAAAATCGGCCAAGAAAGGCCGCTATATTTCTTTCCAAGCCGAAAGTATTGAATTTATCGGCGAAAGAAAAATAAGATTTAAAACCGGTGACGATTTTTCCAATTTGCGCCAATCTTTGCGCGCTTTAGGCGTTTTAATGTATTATTTGGCGACTGGCCAGTCAGAATTGCATAATGAAAGCATTATGCTGGACGGCTATTTGCCATTGGCTTCTGAACATTGGCGAGCGATTTCTTTTTTGCTTTCCGGCCAGGCCTTCAGCTTGCCGCAATTAGAAACAATGTTAGTCAAGCCAAAAAGTCAAATTGCGGCGCGCCTCAAACTAATCGTTTTATGGCCGCTGTCGGTTTTGGCGCTGATCGCCGCTTGGTTCAAGAAAATACCCGGTTTAACCAAAAAAATAATGGGCTGGGCTAAAAATGAAAAAGTTGTGGTTGGCGGTAGGATCACCGCTTTGGCCATTCTAACCAGTGCGACGATAATAATAATCGTCTGGTACTTTGCTTTTTGGTTTAGCTTTTTTACCTCGTGGAGTTTAATTTTACTTCCAGTAGTAATAATTTCTATTTTTTTGATTATAGGAATAGTTATTGCTTTAATTTTTTTTAGCTCTCGCTTGGAACCGCCAAAATTGTTTCTTCCAGAAATTTTTTACTTTTTGTTATTGGTGATTTCGTTGGTTTTGTTTTCTTTTCATGTTCCTGTAAATAAAAAACACATTGCCAAAGAGGCGGTGTTAGTCAATCGCCAGACCGGCGAATTTGCCGGCCGGTTGGAATTAAAAAAAGACGATGAATTTCTCGTTTGGCCGCATTATTTTATTAATCCGCTGGTTTGGAAACTGGCTCCCGGCATTTTACCGGAGAAAAAATTGGCCGTCGCCAAAAACGGTTTTTCCTTCATTCTGGCTTATCAGATATTGACTAAAGAAAAATACATCGCCGCTTGGCAAAAATGGGGCGAGCAAGCCAAATTGGAAGCCGACCTTCAGGCGTTGTTTGATTCTTTAGAGGTTGAGGAAATGACGCCGTCTTATGAGGCGGAAGTAAGAGTGAAAAGCGGCCTTGGCGGTCCCAATGATCATCTTGACGAGGAAATCAGAACTGCGGCGATAATGATGATTGACAATCAAATAGAAGAATTGAGGGAAAAGTTTAAATCAGATATCAAAACCAAACAAGGATTGATTGCTGACGCCGTTAAGGAAAAGCTAAAGAGCAGTCCGTTGGCGGAATTTTTTCATTTTTCTTGTTCTCCGGCGCCGCCAGTAAATGCGGCGGCCGCCGGTTAAGCGTAAAATTCACCACCCCAGAAGGTAGAGACGCATAGCCATGCGTCTTTACAAAATATTTGTTACGTAGCATGTTACGTAACAGACAGGTGTAGAGCCGTAGCGCGCTACGGCTCTACAAACCATTCAGACGCCCGCTCTGTCAAAAAGTTGGCGTCTTTTTTTGCCCCACTTGACAAAAATAAACGATTTTTATAGAGTAAAGACGATGCGGGTGGTCCGCATTTTCGGCTTCCGGGAGGAGGCCAGTTCTCCGTGAGGAGAAAAGTTCTTTCAAAAGAAAGAGAAAGTGGAGGCTGGAAATGATAAAAGACAGTGTTTCAACAATTTTGTTCGGAGAAGGAAATTATCCTTTAGCCGAGGCATACCGGCTAATCGGCCAATCACATTCACCCGGTGGGGGATATGAAAAGCTCTTTGAGTTTATTGGCGAAAAAGCTGGTAAAGGGCAATTTTTTAGCTACGCGTCAACGGCTAAAATTATTGCCGCGGTGGTGGTGGATAACCACCAAATATACACGAATTTCCGAGGTCATGATGTGGCAAAAACATTGGTCCATTTTTTTGGTCGTAATGGTGAATGGCGCGATTCATTGCCGTTAGGAAGCTCTTACGACTTCTTATGCGGCATTCCTCTGGGCGTTTTTCAAGGGGTCGCTTGGCTTGACCGATGCTCCATTGCCAATGAATTTGAAAAAGTAATAGTCGACCGAAATATCTTGGTCGATTTAATTACTTGGAACGGCACGATTCCGGACATTGAGATATTAACTTGGTCGCCGAAAAAAGAGTATGAAGCCGAACTTTCGAAAGCAGTCAAGGCCTGTTTCCGGCCGCCATCGAAAACCGGAAAAATCAACCAACGGCTTGCCGCCGCTCAAGCGATTATGGAAAGGGTCGTTGAGCATAAAGGGACGCTGGGTGAGCTGTCGGCATTGGGCGAGATGGTTCTAAAGAAGATTTGTTTCGTCGTTGCCGGCTCGATGAATCCCGTGGCTTTTTCCGACGCCATTTCTTCTCATTTTCGTCGGGAGTTGTTTTCTGTTTCTGCGCCAAAGAAGGAAGAGGAAATCGCCAAACTCGAGTAACTATTTGTTTGTTCCAATCTCTGCCGCCATCACAGTAATGGCGGCTTTTTTTCTTGCCAAAATTCCAATTTTTTTATAAACTGAATTAGTATATATCCTATAAACCGACTATGACCGCCAAAGAACTCAAACAAAAATACCTTTCTTTTTTTGAATCAAAAGGCCACGCCATTGTGCCTGGCGCTTCTTTGATTCCGGAAAATGACTCGACCGTGTTATTTACCACTGCCGGCATGCACCCCTTGGTCCCGTATCTTTTAGGCGAAAAACATCCGGCCGGCGTTCGTCTCACTGATGTCCAAAAATGTATCCGCACCGGCGATATTGACCGCGTGGGCGATGATTGGCACCTGACCTTTTTTGAAATGTTGGGCAATTGGTCGATAGGAGATTACTTCAAAAAAGAAGCGATTGAAATGAGCTTTGAATTTTTAACCAAAGAATTAGATATCCCAATTGGAAAATTGGCTTTCACTTGTTTTGAGGGCGAGCCCAATAATAATATTCCCAAAGACGAACAGTCAGCCGGAATTTGGGAATCTTTGGGTGTTTCACCGCTAAAAATAAAATTTTTACCCCGCGAAGACAACTGGTGGGGTCCGGCCGGCCAAACCGGCCCGTGCGGTCCGGACACGGAAATGTTTTACTGGTCTGGCGAAGGTAGGGCGCCGGAAGAATTTGACCCCAAAGACAAGAGCTGGGTGGAAATCTGGAACGATGTCTTTATAGAGTACAATAAGACCGCCGATGGCCGCTACGAAGAATTGAAACAAAAAAATGTGGACACGGGCCTGGGCGTGGAGCGCGCCGTCGCGATTTTAAACGGCCAGAAAAGCGTCTATGAGATAGAACCGTTATCAACTTTAGTTTCGCAAATGGCGGCTTTAATCGGCTTGACCACCGAAGATTTAAATGGCGAACAAATCAAGGCGGTAAGAATTATTGTTGACCATCTTCGCGCCGCGACTTTTATCTTGGCGGAAAAAATCGAGCCGTCCAATGTGGAAAGGGGATATGTCCTGCGCCGTCTTATCCGCCGCGCTATCAGATACGGCCGGCAACTCGGCATTAAAGACCCATTTACTCACAAAGTTGCTGACATCGTGATTGCGGAAATGGGCGGATTTTACCAAGAACTCCGCGAAAATCGCGACTTCATCACCGAACAATTAATTAAGGAAGAAGAAAAATTCAGCGGCACGCTTGAAAAAGGCCTTAAAGAATTTGAAAAATTAAGCCAAGACAAAATTATTTCCGGCGCCGACGCCTTCAAGCTTTTCGCCACTTATGGCTTTCCTTTGGAAATCACGCTTGACCTCACCAAAGAAAAAAATATAAAAGTGGATGAAGACGGCTTCAACCGAGAATTTTCCAAACATCAGGATATTTCTAGAAAAGGCGCGGAGAAAAAATTCAAAGGGGGATTGGCCGACGATAGCGAGGCGACCGCCAAAATGCACACGGCCACGCATTTGATGATCGCGGCTCTTCGCCAAGTCCTCGGCGACCAGGTGTTTCAAAAAGGCGCCAACATCACCAGTGAACGAATCCGCTTTGACTTTTCCTATGGCAAAAAAATGACAGCCGATCAAATTAAACAAGTAGAAGATTTAGTCAATATTCAAATTGATAAAAAAATTCCAGTCATCGGCGAAGAAATGACTTTAGACGAAGCCAAAACCCAAGGCGCCATGGGCGTGTTTGAAAACAAATATGGTGAAAAAGTGAAGGTCTATATCATCGGCGACTTTTCCAAAGAAATTTGCGGCGGCCCGCACGCCAAAAATACCGGCGACCTTGGCCGCTTCAAAATCCAGAAAGAAGAATCCAGTTCCGCCGGCGTCAGGCGCATTAAGGCGATTTTGGAGTAAATAATTAAGCACCAAATTCAAAATCTCAAATTCCAAATTTGGAATTTTAGATTTTAGATTTGTAATTTTAGCATTTTAACCGCCCTTGACTTATTCTTGTTATTTTATTAATCTACGGCCAGATTGGTACTTTTAAACAAAACAAGGAGGAGTAAAGCATGAAAACCGTCCAAGTAAAAAGGTTGTTTGAAGACGCCCAAATTCCGAGGCGGGCGTCAACTGGCGCTGTCGGCTATGATGTTTATGCTTACGGACGATTAGATATTGACACTAAAGAATATCTGTCAGGTGAGACATTGCCCTTTACGCTTATGCCGGGAGAAAAAGTTTTAATCGGCATCGGCGTCCAATTCGCCACGCCCTGGCCGATTGAAATCCAAGTCCGCCCAAGGAGCGGTCTGGCCAATAAGCACGGCATTGAGCTCGGCAACGCGCCCGGCACCATTGACCCAGACTTTCGCGGCAATGCCGGTGTCTTACTCCGCAATCGAAGTGACAAACCGTTTGTCATCAACAAAGGTGACCGGATCGCCCAGTTAATTTTTGCCCAAGTCGAAATTCCAATTTTGGAAGAAACTGAAGGCGAGTTGCCGAAAACCTTGCGTGGCGCCGGCGGTTTCGGCTCCACCGGTCTTCGGGAAATTATTGAAGGCGACGCGGAATATCTGCGGCTCATCGACGAACAAGATCGTTTTTACATGAAAATGGCGATTGCCGCCTCCGACCGTTCCAACTGCGCTCGCGGTTGTAAAAAGGGGGAAGACGGCCAATATTTGCGCGACAAAAAAGGTCATCTTGTCGGTCAAACGCGGAAATTCGGTTGCGTTATCGTCAAAAATGATAATGTCATTTCTTTCGGCTATAACGCCCAAGCGCCCGGTTTGCTTCTTTGCGCTGATGTCGGCTGTCAGCGAGAAGCCGAAGGAATTCCGTCCGGCGAGAGAATAGAACGATGCCGTGCCATTCATGCCGAGGAAATGGCGTTTATGAAGATGCTCTCAACCGGCGTCGGCACATCCACTCAAGGCGCGATCATATATGTAACCGCCGAACCTTGCGAAGTTTGCGCCAAAACCATCACCGGCTCCGGCATTGAGACCCTGGTCGTTTTGGAAGGCGTCTATCCGCAAAACGGCATTGGTATCGTTAAAGGGGCGGGTATCAATATCCGCTTTGTGAAAAAGGAAAATATACGGTAAAAAGCTCATTCACCGCCAGTCGGCAACCCGACTGGCGATTTTTCTTGACTTATTTTGGGCTTTTCGCTAAACTTACTTTTAGCATTGACAAATAGAGACAAATTGCTATAATTAACTCATTGTTAAAAAAGCTAAAATTTGTTTTATTTTTAAGCAAAATTCTGGCTGTCTGGGGAAAACTCCAAGCGGCCGAGAATTTTATTTTGTCTTAAATGGCTAAATCACAAAACAGCACCCCTAATTCCAAAGATTTTTTGGAAGTGGACGGCGAAGTGGTCGAGCTTTTTCCCGCCGCGAGTTTTAAAGTGAAGCTGGAAAACGGCCATGAGATTTTGGCCCATTTGTCGGGCAAGATGAGGATGTTCAACATTCGCATTCTTCCCGGCGACCGGGTCAAAATCCAAATGACGCCTTACGACCTAACCAAAGGGAGAATCACTTATCGATATTAAACGGTAGGTTGTAGCTTTTTAGCTTCTTAGCTTATTAGGAAAGACAAAATCCTAGACTTAAGAAGCTACAAGCTAATAAGCTAATAAGCTAAATAATGAAAGTCAGATCGTCAGTTAAAAAAATCTGCAAAGATTGCCAAGTTATCCGTCGCAAAAAGCGCGTGGTGGTCATTTGTAAAAATCCGAAGCACAAACAGCGGCAGGGTTAGATTAGTCGAAAGTCAAAAGTCAAAAGTCTATTATAAAAATATATAAAATAAAACTTTCGATTGACTTTAGACTTTTGACTTTTAACTTTAGACTTAAAATTATGGCAACTAGAATCGCGGGCATAACTTTACCAAACGACAAAAGAGTGGAAATCGGTCTCACTTATATTTTTGGCGTTGGCCGGCCGCTGTCAAATAAAATTTTGGCCGAAGCGAAAATCAGTCCGGACATCCGCGTCAAAGATTTATCCGAAGAGCAGGCCAACACCTTGAGAAGTATCGTGGAAAAGAAATATCGCGTTGAAGGCGAGCTTAAAAGGGAAGTAATGGGCAACATCAAACGGCTCAAAGAGATTAAATCATATCGCGGTTCCCGCCACGCGAAAGGTTTGCCCGCGAGAGGCCAGCGCACCAAGACGAACAACCGCACCGTGAGAGGCAATGTGAGAAAGACGATGGGTTCCGGCCGAAAAGACGCGGCGCAAAAAACGTAAAAATTTAAAAATACAAGAATATAAAAATATAGAAATATAAAAATGGCTGAAGAAGTGAAAAATATTACTGCCGATGAAACTCTCGCGACTACTCAAGCCGCAGTGGCTGATATTGGCGAAGCCAAGACCGAAGTTAAAACAAAAGTGGCGAAAAAGCGCGGCAAAAAGAATGTCGCCGCGAGACAAGTCGCTTCCGGACGGGCTTACATCAAATCTAGTTACAACAACACTTTAGTGACTTTGACCGACCAAAGCGGCAATGTTTTGTCTTGGTCATCGGCCGGCCAATGTGGCTTCAAGGGCCCGAAGAAATCCACGCCCTACGCCGCGACTTTGATTGTCAAAACGGTTTGCGAGAAAGCGAAAAAATACGGCTTGAAGGAAGTGATGGTTTATGTCAAAGGCATCGGCGGCGGCCGCGAATCGGCTATTAGGGCTTTAAACGCCAACGGCTTGGCTGTCTCCGGCATCAAGGATGTCACGCCGATTCCGCACAACGGTTGCCGGCCGAAAAATCCGCGTCGCGTCTAAATTTTAAAAAAATAACTTATATTATATGATGCTAATATACGAATAAATACCAATTATACTAATGAATGCGAATAAATTGGAAAAAAGTCATTTGTAACCATTCGTATCATTGGTAAAAATTCGTATATTGGTATCATATAAGTAAAATTTTAATAAAAGATAATGTCACTGACTGATTCACAATGCAAGAAATGCCGGCGGGCCGGTGAAAAATTATTCCTTAAAGGCGAAAAATGCAATTCCGCCAAGTGTATTTTAGTTAAAAGGAATTTTCCGCCGGGCGTCCACGCCGCCAAAGGTTTTGGCAAATTGACCAACTACGGCAAACAGCTGAAAGAAAAGCAAAAAGCCAAGAGGATTTACGGACTTCGCGAAAAACAATTTGAGAATTATTTCCATAAAGCTTTCAAAAAAACAGGTAATACCGGCGAATTGCTTTTTCGCGCTTTGGAAACAAGATTGGATAACGTGGTTTTTCGCCTTGGCTTCGCTCGTTCGCGGGAGGAAGCGAGGCAGCTGGTGAGTCACGGCCATTTTTCCGTGGACGGCCGGAAAGTGGATATTCCTTCTTGCGCCGTGAAAGTTGGCGATTTGATCACCCTTCGGGAAAAAAGCCAAAAAATGAAACGGTTTGCCGACATTAAAGAAGAAGTCGCCAAAAAGCAACCGGTTTCCTGGCTGAATATGGATAAAGAGGAATTAAAAGCGAAAGTGACCGGCCTGCCTAATTTGGGCGACGGCGAGATGAATATTGACTGGCGCACGATCGTTGAGTTTTATTCTAAGTAAATATGATACCAATATACGAATGAATACCAATCATACTAATGGATACAAATGGAGCCGGAAAGAAAGTCATTCGCAATCATTCGTATCATTGGTAGAAATTCGTATATTAGTATCATATATCCAACAATCTAATTAAAGAATAATCCCCTATATGAAAAACATTTCTTTGCCGAAAAAATTCTTGGTTGAAGAGTCGGAAAAAGGAAAAAAGGCCAAAGTGACGATTGAGCCGTGCTTTCCCGGCTATGGTCTTACTTTGGGAAACGCTTTGCGGCGGGTGATGCTCTCTTCACTCCCCGGCGGCGCGGTGACGGCGGTAAAAATCAAAGGCGTCAGCCATGAGTTTTCCACTTTGCCCGGCGTCAGCGAAGATGTAATGGAAATGATTTTAAACTTGAAACAGCTAAGAGTAAAAGTAGAAGTTGACGAACCAGTGGTTTTGCGTCTGAAAGTCAAAGGCGAAAAAGAGGTGACCGGCGCTGATATTGAATCATCCAGCGACGCCGAAGTCATTAACAAAAATCTTTTTATCGCTTCTATCAACGGTCCGGATGGAGAGTTGGATATGGAGCTCACGGTGAAGAAAGGGATTGGTTATGAATCAGTGGAAGAAAAAGAAGAAAAGAGCCAAGAAACGAAAGAGATCGGCGTGATTGCCATGGACTCTTTATTCTCACCGGTGACAAATGTCGGACTCAACGTGGAAGCGACTCGCGTCGGCGAAAAGGTGGACTATGACCGGATTATTTTGGACATTGAAACCGACGGGACGATTTCGCCGGAAGAAGCGGTGCAAAAAGCGGCGGAGATTTTAGTTAATCAATTTAGCTGGATAGTGGAAGGCGGCCGGGAAGAAATCCAAGAAGTGGATATTGAAGCGCCAGTGATTATACCGGAAAAGCCGGAAGAAGAGATAGCGCCGGCCGAGGAAGCGCCTGCCGCTTCTGAAGAGATTGAAGAAAAAAAAGAAGAGGCAGAGCCGAAGCCGAGAAAGCGGGGCCGGCCAAGAAAGACGGAAGAATAAAAACCATAAGCCATAAGTTAAATTATGAGACATCGAAAGAAAGGAAAAATTTTTGGCCGGGAAAAAGCGCCGAGAGAAGCGATGCTTCGCAATTTGGCGACCAGTTTTATTATTTATGAAAAAATAAAAACCACCAAAGCCAAAGCCAAAGCCACCAGGCCGCTCGTGGAAAAATTGATTACTTTGGCAAAAAAAGATACTTTGGCCAATCGTCGGCAGGCGTACAAATTTTTGTATATCGACGGCGCGGTCAAGAAGCTTTTTGAGGTGCTCGGGCCGAAATTTAAAGAAAGAAAAGGCGGCTATACTAGAATCGTGAAAATCTCTCCGAGAAAAAACGACGGCGCGGAGATGGCGATATTGGAATTAGTGGAATAAAAATTATTTTATTTAAATGAAAAAAATAGAGAGAAAAACTCACCAAATTGACGCCACGGGAAAGATTCTCGGGCGTTTGGCGACGCAAATCGCCATTATTCTTCGCGGCAAGAATAAAGCGACTTTTACGCCGAATTTGGATGAGGGCGATTTTGTGGAAGTGACCAATGCCGGTAAAATCAAACTTTCCGGCAAAAAACTGGAGCAGAAAGAATACATCCATCACAGCAATTATCCGGGCGGTTTAAAGAGAAAAAAAATGAGGGATGTTTTGAAGGAAAATCCGGGCGAAGTCTTGCGCCGGGCGGTCAACGGCATGTTGCCGAAAAATAAATTAAGAGACGCGATGATAAAGCGGCTTAAAATAAAATCCTAATATGGCGGAAAAAGAAAAAAAGACAATTAAAAAATCAGTTCGCCAGCCGGCGGAAAAGAAAGCGGAGAAGAAAACCGAAGTCAAACCGGAAAAAAGGAGCTTGAAATACATCAACGCCCGCGGCGCGAGGAAAACCTCCGTCGCCCAGACGCGCTTGTATCCGAGCGGCAAAGGCGAGATTTTAATAAACGGCAAGCCGTACGGCGAATATTTCCCCACTTTGGAACAAAAGAAAATTGTTCTGTCTCCTTTGGAATTGGCCAATTTGACCGGCAAGGTCAATATTTCAATTAGAGTCAAAGGCGGCGGGATTATGAGCCAAGCCGGGGCGTGTCGGCACAGCATCAGCCGGGCGCTTTTGGTTTTGACGCCGGAATTGAGGAAGGTGCTTAAAGCCGAGGGATATTTGAAGCGCGACCCGAGAGTGAAGGAAAGAAAGAAACCGGGACTCAAACGCGCCAGACGCGCCCCACAGTGGTCCAAGCGGTAATTGTAATTTGTATTATAATATTATCAGTTGTAGAGACGTGGCGGTGCCACGTCTTTGTGAAATAAATGTAGAGACGCATTGTATGCGTCTCCGCAACGACTATTGGTCTTTAAAAACCCAAAGAGGAGAGAATAAATGAAAGACAGAATAGTAAATTTTCTGAAAAGCAAAGGTGAATTTGCGCTTTCTGTGATGCTCGTTGTCTTGGCAGTATCAGTGGCTCTCAAAATATTTTTCGCCTTTCTTTTCTTCAAAGATGCGGAAATATGGCGAGGGCTGGCAACTGTCGCCTTGATCAGCACTGATGTTCTTCCGGCTTGGTATTTCAACCGCCGATCCGGCTGGCCGTTTAGATACAGGATAACAACCAATGAAGGAGATGCGTCATGAAGCTGAAAAATTTCGTCCACTTTCTAATTATGAGGATTTTTGCCTTGATTATGATTGCTCTTTCAGTGATCATAATCCTCTTTATCCAGACGGGAGTTGAAATTTTCCTTATTGCCATCTCTCTCGCCTTTGTCTGTTACGTCATTTACCGGATCTTTAAATGGCTGTTTCACGCCGCTTGCAAGATCGGAGATGAAATAGGTGGTTTTTTCTAAAGTCGGCTAACCCCGACTTTTTTCTTTCCCTAAATTTCTGTTAAAATATCCTCATGTCCGAATTATTAACCAATCTCAACGAAGCCCAAAAACAAGCCGTTCTCCACGACCAAGACCCGCTTTTAATTGTTGCCGGGGCGGGCACCGGCAAGACCGCCGTCATTACCAGCCGCATTGCCAATTTAATTATTTCCGGCAAGGCCAAAGCCGACGAGATTCTCGCCCTTACTTTCACCGATAAAGCCGCCGGTGAGATGGAAGAGCGCGTTGACCGCCTGCTTCCTTATGGCTATGTGGATTTATGGATTTCCACCTTTCACGCTTTCGCTGAAAGGATTTTAAAAGAACACGGCTTGGAGATCGGAATTCCTAATGATTTTAAATTGCTTAACACCACCGAGCAGTGGCTGCTTATCAAAAAAAATCTGGAAAAATTCAAGCTTGATTATTACCGTCCCTTAGGCAATCCAACCAAATTCATCCACGCCCTCTTGCGTCATTTTTCCCGCGCCAAAGATGAAAATATCTCGCCTGCCGATTATCTAAAATATGTGGAGGATTTGAAATTAAACAGCGACAGCGCCGAATTCATTAAAACTGCCATTAGTGAAGAAGAAGCTAAAGAATTGTCACCGGCCGAACTTAAAGAATTTTTAGCTCAAGAAATCATCAAGCAGACCGAAATCGCCGAAGCTTATCATACTTACCAGCAACTTCTACTGGACAATAACGCGCTTGATTTCGGCGACTTAATTAACTATGCCCTCAAACTCTTTAAAGAAAAAAAAAATTTGCTCTTGAAATATCAAAAACAATTCAAATATATTTTAGTGGACGAATTCCAAGACACCAATTTCGCTCAATATGAGCTATTGAAGCTTTTAGCCGAACCAAAAAACAATATCACCGTCGTCGGCGACGATGACCAGTCCATTTACAAATTCCGCGGCGCTTCCATTTCCAATATTTTGAAATTCAAGGACGAATATCCGAGCGCCAAAGAAATATTTCTTAACCAGAATTACCGCAGCCGGCAGAATATCCTTGACTTGTCTTACGCTTTCATCCAACAAAACAATCCTTACCGTTTGGAAGTGAAATTGGCGTCGGAAAAGCTGACGAAAAAACTTGTCGCCCAAGTAAGTGGTGAAGCGGAAATCATTCACCTCCACGGCCAGAAACTCGCCGATGAAACACGGCTCGTGGTAGAAAAAATAATTTCTCTGAAAGAAAAGAATCCGGATGTGAGCTGGTCTGATTTCGCGATTTTGACGCGCGCCAACGCGAGCGCCGATGATTTTTGCTACGCCTTGGAGAAATACGGCGTCCCTTATGACTTTGTCGCTTCCAAAGGACTGTATGCCAAGAAAGTCGTCCTTGATATTTTGGCGTATTTGAAACTCTTGGATAATTACCATGAAGGACCGGCGATGTACCGCGTTTTGTCTTGGCCGATTTGGGGGATTGAGCCCGATGATTTGATAAATTTGAATTACTGGGCCGACCGTAAAAGCTGGTCGCTTTATGAAGCGCTCAAATCCGCTTTGGGCGTCAAAAATATTTCCGTTGAGGCCAAAGAAAAATTCACCGCGGTTTTGGATTTGCTCAATAAACACGCCGAACTGGTCAAAAGCGGCAAGAGCGCCACGGAAATGATTCAAAGTTTTTTAATTGACACTGGCTACTTAAAAGACCTGACCAAAGAAGATTCTTCGTCCAGTCGCGAACAGCTCAATTATCTCAATCAATTCTATAAAAAAGTCCAGAATTTTGAGCAGGAAAATCCGGAAAGAGGAATAAAAAATTTCTTGACGGCAGTGGAGTTGGAACTGGAGTCAGGTGAAGAGGGGAGTTTGGAGATAAATTGGGAAGAAAGCGGGCCGGACACGGTCAAGGTGATGACCGTCCATTCGGCCAAAGGTCTGGAATTCAAATATGTTTTTATCGTCAACTTGGTGGATAAGCGATTTCCTTCCATCTCCCGCGGCGAGCCGATTGAAATACCGGCGAAATTAGTCAAAGAAATCGTGCCCGAAGGCGACATCCATCTCCAAGAGGAACGGCGTTTGTTTTA
>ERZ1292629.1424-Hain-H43-01um-R1-1424-length-23255-cov-17_pt1 | contig 23255 bp, 17 predicted proteins | sample MGYA00564399_ERZ1292629 | MGnify/ENA primary metagenome ERZ1292629 (study PRJEB36523, sample SAMEA6512636) | groundwater metagenome | collected 2019-01-08 | study: AquaDiva: Metagenomics assemblies of 32 groundwater samples | reverse complement strand
AGTAATGTTTCAAGATTTGTGGTTTCTTTGCCAGTAGTGGGATCAGTTTTGGTTTCGAGCAGAGAACAGCCAGATGACGCTAACAGTAATATCAACAAAAATGGTAGTAATATTTTCCGCTTCATTTTGATTCTCCCTGTAAAATTATTGGTAAATATTTCATTAATCTGGTAAATCGTCCGGCGTGGGTTTGGTAGATAGATACTTTGCAATACTTACAATAGAGGATATACCAGCGGCATATAAAAGTTTATGTAATCCCTCTCCGAAATTAAATGTCTCCGGGGCAATTACCGCAGTAGAAATAGCTACAGTTCCACCACTTATACCAGCGTGAAGCAGTCCTTTTAACCATGCTTTCCAATCGTTTAAACTTAACATTGTTTCACTCCTTATATTTAGCGCACGGAGGGGAGAATTTTAGAGCCTCCGTGCGCTTCGTGCCCGCTTAGTGAGGAGCGGTGAAATAATATATAATTGCAATTAATGCAAAAGTACCTAAACAGAGAAACACGCTAAAATATTGCTGAGTAAATAACATATTATTTGAGCCTTGTCAACTGTTTTTAAGGATTCAAAACCTCAAGCCTATCATTGCAGTAATCAATCTTCTGCTGAGTAACCGTTCCAGTTGTTAGTAATTCCGTCAATGTACTCAAGGCAAATATTGTATCTAACTTTAATGCTTTCTGTGCCACCGTCATATAAGCAATCAAAGCATACATATCAACTGACTGTTTATCTTCGCCCCATACAACATCCGGCATTTCCTCTACCACAAATCCTTTACGTCTCATGGATGGGTTTCCGATAGGATTCCAACTTCTCGGTGTTACAGAATCAAACATTTGCCAAAAACTTTTTTCGTATGTCTTTTGCACATTCTCTGTGTAAGTATCTCGATTGGGGTCTGATGCCCATTTCAGTTCAATGTAATTATTATAATCTGATTCCATCGCAGGCAAATCAACTACAGTTACCGAACCTGTTCCTGTCTTATTTACTACAGTTGTGTAATTTACTCCGTTTGCCGTAATCCAAGCTATTTTGTTATTTGCTATGTAACTTAGTTTTGCCATACCTTCTGCATCAAGTAGATCTGGTTTAATTTTAATCGGCTTAACGTTTTCTTTTATTTTTTGACTAGAACCAATATCTACCCCTGTTACCCTAATAGGTCTGTCTGACCAACCAGCATATGCTCCAGACCCAGTTCCTGTAACCGAAGTAATTGTCCCTAGTCCCCACACCGTTGTTCTAACATTTGCAAGCATGTACGTATCAGTCGTGGCCGAACCGTTACTAACTATTTGTAACGCAGATGTTGTAGTGCCTGGCGGAATGTATTGTAGGTTTTGTTTAAGGTAAGATGTTTCGTTATACAAGGTTACAATATCGGAAGCCGACAATTCACGGTTGAAAAATATTACATTGTCTATCTTGTTGTTGAAGTAGATGTTACCGCCGGCATAACTCCTTCCGATTGTGAAGTTACCGCTCGGAGTAATAGGATTAGTTGTATACGTAGGGGAGCATTGCACCGAATCTATATAGGCTTTCCATGTTGTGGCACCTCTTGTAAAGCCCACGAGATGCCATCCAGTGCCTATTAGAGTGTCGTAATTATTCCAGTCCACCCCATGTATATGAGCTACGAGCTTATTACCAGGCGTTGTAAATGTAGACCCTGCCCCAACACCAAGCGCATAACCATTTGTATCTACACCGTCTACGCCGTTATTGAAGAAAGCTCCGCTTTCGGATGTTGAATTAATATAAACCCAACTAAATACTGATATGTTAGTTACCTGGGTTGATAGCACACTTGTTTGCAAATATTGAGTCGTACCGTTTAAAAGTACAGAATTATTGAATTTACCTTCAACAAAAGTCGCAGTACCATAGTTAGTAAGAGTATATGTGCCGTAAGAGTCGGAAGTATCTTCGAGTTTATAATAAGCGACTAACGAAGTTGTTGTGAATGTGCCTGCAACAGGAGTACCAGTTACCAAAGATTCTAGGGAATAGAATCTTCCACTACCACTTGTTCCTGTGATTGCAGTGGTTGTGCCTTGTAGTATAAGGGTTGTTAATTTCACATTGTCAGAGGTTAATGTCCCTGTAAAATTTGGATCGGCTGGCATTTGAGCAGATGTTGCCGAACCAGTAGTGGTAGAAAAAGAAGCCCCTCCCCCCGCCGTTGTCTGTTGTGTCCCATCCGAGAATTTAAGCGTAGAAAATTTACCGCTTGGATTAAACATATCGCTCAATCCCTTTTGTACGGCAGTAGTATATAATTCAGTAGCAAAAACAGAGGACGTAAAAAGGCAGGTAAGTAAAGGCAGGTATTTAAACAATTTCATAATCGTTTCCCCTTAAATAAGTTGTGTCTATTATTCAATTTATTTTTATTTTGTCAAGATAATTATTAAATATTAAGGCACATGCGCAAGCCAATGACCTACTGAAGGTGACGCTGGATAATAAACATTTAATCCGCTCTTACCTCCATCCGGGTTATCCAACACCCGCAAAGTTGAAACCCTGCTATCCATCGGACGCCATTCGCCTGTTGGCCCTATAAAATCCATTAAATAATTACCGGCACTGCTTGTGCCAGATACCCATGCCGATCTTGTCCCGTAGGTAGCGTATTCTGTTGTTTCTAACGCACCTGCCCAGTAACCTTTAGTTGCGTCACTACTATAATTTTCCTCAAGTGTTCCATTCCATTGGAATGCCCATTTTAAATCCATACGTCCAGTTTGAAAGTTCCAGATTCTTGTATATTCTTTCCACCATCCAGAAGTCGTTCCGACTGTTGTAGGCGCAAAAATCGAAACATTGTCAAAATACATTACTCTTTTAGACTCCGTTCCAAAGGATAGTTCTTCCGTATAGGGTAAAAAACTAGATGCAATCGAACCCGTAGTAACAGTACCGATAAATATTTGATTGAGAGATTGAGTAGTTCCAGTTCCCAACCTTGGATATGTGCCACTGGTTGTATTATCCCACATCAATAATGTGGTTTTATCGTTAGGCACCCATCTATATAATTTTAACCATGCCCGATATTGACTGTATTCAACAAGAACCTCGCTACCATATTTAGAGCCATTCGTGTGGGTATGGAAAACAATGCCCTTGTTATTTTGATACATACCATAAGGTTCTAATATTACATACCCGCGTATACCCCAGATAGGACGTGGACTTTTTGCGGAAACATTCCAGGTTGACCCTACCGAATAATCTCCGGCCAAAGTCTTTCCGGCGTGTACTCCACAAAGCATAACCAGTACAAATAATAAACGTTTAATCATTTTTAACCTCGTTATTTAATTAATAGTGTTAGCGTGACATACAATCTACTTCCAGTATCCGCCGTTCCATTAGTTAGCATTTCAATCCCATATCCAGTCGTTGCGCCCAGCCCTTTCATAAAAGTAGCACTATAAATAAAGCTCGGAACATCCATAACTAAATTCGTATTCCCTAACAAATTGGCTATTGGGATATCAAAAACACTATTTCCTGCTAAATCCCGAATAAGCATTGCAGTCATTGAGCCTGCACCGGAGGATGTCCAATTATCCGATCCGTTAATTCTAGCAAAAAATGAAATAGGATATACTTTCCTTGTGGCCCCAACGTCAGCATTCGTGACAAATACTTTAGCGGATTCCCCTGGTGCTATATCCTTAGTTATTTGTCTTATATCTGGAACTTGTCCAACGTTTGCAATATCAAGGGCTGATGTGCCGGTTGCAATTTGAGCGCGGCCATTTGAGTCTCTCAGGATCGGTGTATTTGCTATTGCTGAAGATGTGCCATAATGTGCGGTTACACTTCCGTCGTGTGCGGTAATACTATTATCAACATACGTCCTAGATGCTATTGTTTCAGAACCCACACCATGCACCTCAGTTGTTGCAACAACATGATCTACCCACTCCGATAGCATTTCAGCCTTTACGTCTACAAGTTGCCCGCCATTAATTAACGAGGTTGATCCAGAACCATCTGGGCAATTCCCTACAATCATATTGGCGGTAATAGTGCCAGACACCGTTGCGCTTCCTTCTACCTGTAAAGTAGCACCATCTGCCGTTGTTGTTCCAAGTCTGAGATTATAGGTAATAGTTCCTGGCCTAAGCGCTTCGCCTGTATCTGTCCATTTAGCATCGGATATACCCGTAAGTAATGAGCCATCACCCGCAAAGATTGTAGCCGTTATTGTTCCAGTTGCGGTTATATCGTCTTTAACAGTAAGCTTTACAGTTCCAGATGTCGTGCCGATGTATACCCTGTCGGTATCACCATCAATAATAATTTGATCGTCATTATTTGCCGTAAGGGCATATTTGCCATCCGAGAGATACCTAAAACCAGTATCGTTATCACCAATGGCTACATTTATTGTAGGCGTGCCACCAATAAGGGATGACCCGCCAGTTCCTATAGAGAGACTTCCGCCGACGTATAAGTCTCTTACGGTAGACGAACCCACAACGGTAAACTTTTGGTTTGCAGCGGCGGTTGTACTACCTAAGACTATATTTTGCGTAACCGTCCCTTGTGCTGTCGTAGAGCCGGTATTAACCCAAATTGTTTCCGTGCCACCGCCAGTTATCCCTGTCAACAAAGACCCATCGCCAACAAACTTGGTAGCCGTTAATGTACCATATATTCTAGCATCACCAGCAACGGCAAATTGATTACCATTTGTAGTTGTGCTACCAACAGCAACCTTACGAGTAATAGTATCAGGGTATAGAGTTTGGGTAGAAGAGCCGCTGTCTGTCCAATTACCTGAGCCAGTACCCGCCCCTACACCCGTGAGCAATGTACCATCCCCTACGAAGGTAGTTGCAGTTATTGTCCCAATTACACGGATACGGCTTGTTCCTGCTGTTGTAGTTCCTATCGAAAGACTACCACTTAGAGAAGATGCCGTACCAAAGGTGAGGTTGCCACCACCTAAATTAAGGGTGTCAATCGTGGCTCCGCCTTCTACTACAAGGGCATATCCAGACAAATAATCATCGTCTGTACCCACGTTAAGCTTTTGTGTAATCTTCATCTTCGCCCCGTGGGGATTAGATGAATCTGAGGCATGTTCCTGTACCGTAAGCCCAAAGGCCAACCCTGACCAGTAAAATAACAATGGGATGATAAAAACAAAACGCATTATCTTTTCTTTCTTCTCCTGTCTAATGTTACAGTTAGGGCAGTCGTTCCGGTTGCAGTGGTAGTTACCCCAGCCCTAAAAGCCTTTGCGGCGGTTTCACTGATATTCAGATTTCCAGTTGTTGTGCCTGTTATAACAATATCCGCATTTACGTTCGCCCAGAAATCTTCGACTCCGCTTTGAGTGTATAAACGAACTGTGTATGTGCCCGTGCTTGTGTATGTCCCCATGTTGTAATGAAGCAAAACTTCATCATATCCGGCAATAATAACCTTGCCAGCAGTCGAAGATGTGCCACCACCTTCAAATACGTATTGACTCGTGTCCGTGCAATTATAGGCATCGAATAGCTTCGATGTTACGACATCATAGTCTATTTCTTGTGCAGATTGCTCAGGCACGCCATAGTCGTTGTCTACAAAAGAGGCGGCATATACATTGCCCCCTATGAAACAACCAAAAACAAACAATACTGATAAAACACATTTCTTCACTTTGTCACCTCCATTCTATCTCTTAAATTTCTTTTCTTCCGGTATAAATTGTTTTGCGGCCTTCGGAATAAGTTGTTTTTCAAGTCCGGAAATGCCTTTCAATCCAGGCTTAGTCTTATATTCTTCAAGCAATGCAATAGCCTTCAAATTCTTTGCTAAATCAGTCATAAATGATAACGCCCTTATGGGTGTATACAATGTAGGATCAAGCGCACCAATAAGGGAAAGCGATTCCCTGTATAGTTTTCGTTTGAACGAACCCAAGAATGAGATATCGTTTTCATCGTCATCACCCGCCAATACCGCCCCCGTGATTATAATTGCCGATGACAGTCCCACAATCCTGTATAATTCTCTTGCTTCTTTTGTTGTTAATGCCTCATTAAAAGGCTTTTTGCTTAGGTCTGTAACAAATGTTGATATATCGCCTTTAAGCGTAGTAAATATAGGAATTGCCCAGGTCTTGTATTGTGTCAGTACACTTCCAAGACTTGTACTGCCTACAAGTGATTTACTTCCAGGCACAACCCGCATACGTCCCATTTCAAGCTGTAATTCAGCAAGTCGTTTGTCGGTTATGGTTTCATTATTGAATTCTTCCTCTGTTATCATTCCCAAGAGAAAATTAGTATTTGCAATTCTTGTGCTTTCACTGAAGCCAATAAACAATAGTTCGTGTATTTTTTCGGTAATCCCCTTTCCAGGCGCGGTGAATTCTTCCCACGGTGAACGCCCTAACCATGCCTCGTATTTCTGTATAATGGCTTTACCGTGTGGAGTCAATGCCCTTTGTGCGCCTTTAGTCATATTATTTAACCCAAGTTGTACAAAGTTTGTTACTTGCTCACCAACAAAGGCAGTTATACCCACAGGAATATTTAAGCCCAAATCAAGTAATGATGTTAAGCTTCTAATGGCTCGGAGTCCCATGTCCACAGCCCCGCCTTGTTTACCCACAAATTGGTCAATATGCCTGCCCTTTTTGTTATTGATATACTGATTTACAAACTTTTTCAGGCTTCTATCCATTTCGAGACCATGTGGTGTTAGCTTCTGCGGAGTCAAAGCCTGAGCGTAAATATCAAGTTTTGGTATGATTTTGTCGAAGCTTGCCTTTCGTTCAAACATCTTTGAATAGGCAAGGAATGCTTCGGTTACATTACTTGTAGGCAACAACCCGCCGGTACGATGTAACGAGAATTGAAAGAATTTCTCAAGTGGTAGAATATTTCCCGTGTCCTCGTCAAGGATGTTAAAGACAACTTCATCCTCTTTGTAATGCTTGAAGATATTTTTAACTGCGGTAAGTAAGCCTTCCTCTTTGACATTTTCAAGAAAGCCCTGCCGCATGTGAACGAAATAATTTTCACGTCCTTTGGTTAAAGATTGAGTTTCAACAAGATATTCGAGAGCACCTTCAAAATATTCCTCTATGAAATGCGCATAGTCAATTTCTTCCGTAGTCATATTATGCAGGAATATACCTTTCTGTTCGGTGGAAGCCTCAATATATCCCATGATAAGCTTGTTCTGTGGAATGAACTTGTGTATTAAGGTCTGTGGTCTTGACGCTTCGGCAGCCTTTGCCAATCTATAAGCTTCAAGTTTTACTTCGTGGTGTCTCATTTCGGCGTTCATCATTTCCCTGTGCATCTCAGTGACCAGCATTTTATAAAAGGAATTGCGTTGCATGAGGGCGGTATCATAACGGTATTTATCAAATTGACCAACTGTGATATCGCCGAGTTCCTCAACTGATATTCCTGCTTCTTTGGCAAATGCTTCTTTAGCTTCCCGCCAAGTCTTAATGCCTTTCAAGTCTGTTCTGTCCACAACTTCTAAACGTCTTTCAGAAAGAAAGACATCATCCTTTTTATATTGATCGAGGATGTCAAAGAAGTTATTGAGCTGGTCCAGACTCATTTTGTCAATCGATGGATACTTTAAAGCACGTTGCAAGTTCTCGACCTTTTGCAAATTCCGTGTTCGTATCAGTTCTTTCAATGCAATTTTAGCATTCTTTACAATCGTTTTCTCAAATGCCTTTTGTCTGACATCGTCAAGGTAGAGCTTGAATTCGTATTGAGACATAAGGAAAGGGTTTTTACGAGACACCGTTTTCATGTTAGCATAAGTAAGTCCAAAGAATTCTTGTACTGCTTTTATCTTTTTTGCTCGGCTGAGTAAATTTTGCATCTTTACCTTTTCAGCTTCAACGCCTTCTTTGTTGCCAGCACGGAAAGCCGCCCTTGCCGCCTGTTGTGCCTTTTTAAAAGCTGCCTCAAGTGCCTTGTCCTCTCGTATCATATTTGCTAAAGTAACTTGTCCTGTCGTTTGCCTTATGCGCTGTTTGATATTTTTAACACCCTTTGTTTCGGGAGTCACAACTTTAAAGCCTTCGGGTTTCTTCCCGCCTTCTCCTTCCGATGGAGGAATAGTTGGCGGTAGGGTAGGAGGTATTTCTGGTGGCACAATAGATTGTAAATCAGGATAATCTTTTAATACTTCGGGTGGTACTGGCTTCCCTTCGGAAATGGCTTGTTTGATTATTTGTTCATGCGATGTGTCTGCTGGTGATTCATATTCTTTAACTGGGATTTTTATATATCCAAGTTCTTTAGCTGCCTGAAATCTATGGTGTCCATCAACCACAAATAAACCATTTGCGTCTCGCTCCACAACGATAGGGGGCAAATCATTATTTGTGTCTTTTATAAATTCTTTTAATTCATCAACTTGTTCTTTTGAGACTTTTTCGGTAGATTCTATATCCTTAACATCAACAATTTTTGTTTTGCTTAATTTTCCCTCACCAGAAACATTACTTAAATAATCTCTATCCACATTAAGATCGCCAGTCCATGGTAATTCGTCTGGATTTATTTCTGATTCATCGTATATTTTTATTTGTCTTTCTTCGCCGTAATATTCATTGCTTGTCATCTGCCACGGTTCTTTTGAACCAGCAGGAGCTTTTTGTAATTGTTCCTCTGGTTCAACAATTTCTGATTCAACAAAATCCGTTATATCGGCTTCGGTCACGTCTTCGGTTTTTGGTGTTACTTCAAGAGGTGGTCTTACACCTTCAGTTATTAAATCCACTTCAGCTTTACCCGTAATATTCTGTGCCTGTTCTTTCAGCTTTTCTACTGATTCCTTAATTTCCTTTTCACCTTCTGGCGTGGATGCTATTTCATCCAACACTTTCTTTGTGGCTTCTTCAGATGTTAAGCCCTCGGCTTTCTTATCCTCAACCAAAGAATCAAATATCGCCTTCGTTTCTGGTGTAAAGCCCTTAACAACCTTATCAGCAAAGGCAGTATAGACACTTCCAGCACCACCTAAACCCACGCCAAAGATTGCACCTATGGCAGTGGCTTCATTCAGATTCGGATTGTTAGTAAAGAAATCGCTTATCTTTGCTTCTGGATTAACTGCCATTTCCTGAACTATTTGTTGATAGCGTTCTTCAGCCCCTTCCATTGCAGCTACGCCCCCAACCTTACCTAAAGTCGATAATATTCTCAATGCCAGTATATTCGTATTAAACTTCATCGGCATAAAGGCTGTAGCAAATTCTGCGGCATCTAGTCCGACAAGGGACATATTACCCTTAAATGTCTCATTGGCTGCCCTTCTGGCTTCATCCTCTGGCATTCCGCTATCAATCGCCTGTTGATACGTTCCAGATGCCTCCATTGCGCTCTCAAGTGGTCTGGATAGGGTTGCCGCACCTATACTGCCAAGTATGGTCTTAGTGAATGCCCCTAATGCCCTGCCGGTCATTACCGTGCCAGCGCCGATACCTAGCTCGGCACCGATTAAAGCGGCTGGTATCAATGACAATGTAGAAGGTACGGAACGTATTACAGACGTGGCATAGAATTCAGGTGATAGTAACTTATCGTAAGAGAACGGTTTATCATCGGCTGGTATGTATATATCTTCCATTTTCTTTCCGTAATCAATCCAGGTATCAGCGATACCGCCCGTTGGTATCTTTCCCCATTTCATAACATTCCCCAGGTTAACATATATATCGCCAAGGCCAGCAACAAAACTACGTCCAGCATACTCAAATAAACTTGGTCTCTTTTCTCTTTCGACAAACTCTTTCGTGCTATCATAAGCCGCATCAAACGGTATATCGTGTGTCGCAGATATAGACATAGCATTGCGGGTTCTTGTCTGTTCTTCTTGGGTTAAGACAGGAGCAACCGTGCCCTGTATATCTTCCCATGTTTTTACGATAGGAATACTTTTTGAAATATCATCCACTAAGCCGAAAACATCTGTCTTGTTGGTTTCTTGCGTAGGCAAATCTATTTCTAAGCCTAATAAATTTTTCATACGGCTTGTGCGAATTCCCCAAAATACTTTTCTTCGGCAATACGATATGCTGAATCTGCGTCACCTAATACATTGAAAAGCCCAAGATGAATTTGTTTACCATCGGCTTGTATTGTGGCACGGAACTTCCCTGTGTTTCTATTCCAGGAAACGCCCTTTATCCCAAATTTATTATTTTTGTTAAATTTTCTATTTCTACAGTTTTCCTGTTGTGTGCACAATCTCAGATTTTCTTTGCAATTGTCAAGCCCGTTTCCATCTCTATGATCTACGGGAATGCCTTTGGGAGCATTTATAATTTCTCGATGCATATAAATCATTATAGATTTACCATTTTTCTTTACACTTCTCGTCGCATACCAATGATGTCCATTCCAATGCGCACACCACTTGTATTGGTTTAGCTTTTCAAAGTCTTCATCATCTACGATAGCAACCTTCCCTTGTGTTAGTCGTATTTCTCTCATTTCAATCCTTTCAGGTAATCTATTGCTTGTTCCTGAGATAAATTAAAATTATTCTTAAGATATTGTATCAATTCACTTTGCTTTGTATATTTATTCTCTTTTATAACCGCACCAAGTTCGTCTTTTGTTGGTAGTGTTGGCTTTTCCATAATAGCCTTTCGTGCTTCCTGCGGTGTCTGACTCTCCGCTGGGGGCGAAGTAAATAGCGACACACCTGGCAATATCCTAAATAATCCTTTAATCCAATGTTCTTTCTTTGCCGTCAATACCTTCTCTGTAAATTCCACAGGGTCTTTGTCTGGATTTTGTATGCTCCAAAATCTTAAATCTCTAACCATTTTTTCACGTTCGATAGTGCTTTCCATACCATCGCCAAGTATTCCATTCTTATAAGCCACTTCTATACTGTCAATTGATTGTTTAATGGCCGCCTTGCGCTCAGGATTGCCCTTATCAACCTCTGTAGTATCGTTAAGAAGCTGTCTGGCTTTAACCGGATCAAGTTCCCTTCGAGCTACTCTACCGGCAATTTCCTGTTTGAAGGCCTCTTGCCCTTGTTGTGTTGATAATTGGCCACTTGTTAAAGCCTTAACATATAATTCAGATTCAATAGTCTTTGCCTTTTCTTCATCAACAGACTTCTTTAGATTATCTATTTGTGAATCATATTCTTTGACCCATGATTTATATTGTTCCGGTGTTAAGCTATCCCTGTGTTTGCCCAAAATATCAGTGGTTAAATTGCCATTAAGCAAAGAATCTGAAAGTTCTTTATTTGCTACGGCCTCCCTTTCTTCTTTTTGTTGTTTTATAGCTGCATCTTGTATTTTAATTTGCCTCGATGCTTCCTGCCTGGCTTCATTCGTATAGTGTTCAATGGTTTTAGAATCAAGGTATTTATTGAATACGCCCGATTTCATTAACTCAATACTTGCATCGGGTTGTCTATTTACAATACCAGCAAGAGTTCTTTCCGCAACCTTTCCTTCGGCATTAAGTAACCACGCCTCAGCAGTTTCACCTGAGATTTCTCCATTATCATGTTGTGTCTTTATAAGGTTACGTACCGTGTTCAGATTCTCTTCAAGATTACCAATTCCATTAAAAGCGGACTGTGAGGCAGTATCGAGATTCATATCACGGGTAAGTTGTGAAACAACCTGCCTTTGCTGTGACTCATAAGAGGCATAATCAATTCGGCGATTGTTTACCCGTGTCTGTACGTGTTGGGTAACGCCCTGTACTACGCGTGGATTGTCAATGCCCTTTGTAAGTTCTTTGGTTTTCCTATCCCGAAAGGCATCAAGTCTTTCCTGCGATCCATAAGCATTGTCGCCTTTTTGGTTGTGGTAATCAATATAATCACTGACAAGGTCATTATCGAATTGCATTGCAAGGTTGGCAATTTTATTATCCTCGTCTTGCTTCTGCATCCTGAGATTGTTTTCTGCAATATCAAGGCCAAGATTAAATACGGAACGCCCTATACTTGAAATACCTTGTCCGATACCAGATGTATTCGGTCGTTCAAGTGGGATACCGCTACTCCCTGGAATTTGCTCTCTTTGTTGATAGATAGGTATTTTCATTTATCCAGTAATTCCCTCTGTTTTAAATCTTATACCTTTTTGATATGCACTATATACTGAACCAGCACCGGAAAGCAATGTCGCTCCTGCACCGACCAGTCCAGAAGTCATAGCATTACCACCTTCCCATTTAGCCATTCTAGCCCTGTTACGTGCAAGTATCGCCGCAACATCGCCTCCGTATCTAATAGCCAAAGCATCCTTTTCGCCCTGAATAACGGTATCAGTAAGTACCGCCTTTACACTACCGCCTGCGCTGACATCGACACCGCTTGCACCATACCTGGCACGTTGTGTGCCAATGAATCTGCGGATGTTCTCACGGTGTTGCTTCTCCGCATATTCAGCCGTCTGCTTTTGTGTAACGGCTTCGGCTTCATAAGCCTTTGCCTGGTATTCAGAAGCTTTTGATTGCTGGATTCCGCCTATTACTTGTCCACCAGTAGCAATAACAGTGCCAGCAATTAGAGCAATTGTTACAGGATCAGCGATACGTGCCTCCTTATCCCGCCAAAGATATTTGGTATTCAGGATTTAAAATTTTTATATACATTTTCGATGAGTCTCTGGCAAATTCACCAAAGTATTTTAATTCGGCTTGCGTCAACCGAATTTCTCTCATTATATCTCCCTCGACATTAAAAAACTCTTACAAATCATGCCTTTGGATTCCCATAAAGGCAAAGTTTTATTGTAACATATCAATCTAATTTCCTTTGCCCCTCGTTTCCTACCCTCAGTTACTAGCGTATGGTAAAGCCTTAATGCAACCGAACCATCTCTGTATGAGGGATAGACGTAAAATTCAAGTCCCAAAGCCACGATACGGCTAAATGCGGGATCGCTGAATAACATACCTGTGATATATCCGCAAACATTATCACCATCGTAAGCCACATACATGGCGAAATCAGGGTGTTTCATATACGCCTCAATATGATTTATCCAAAGTTCTTTACTTGGCGACGATGTCGGCTCACATTCTCTGATCATATTAAACCACAATGTGCTCATTTCTTCAAGGTCTGATTCATCACATAGAAATATATCGATCATGTCGCAATCTCTAGTATTTGTACTATTGAATTTATAACTAAAGGTAATGGCGTGTCCTGGACAATGCATATATCAACCTCTCTATCATGCACGCCTGGAAAACCCATTGCATTGGCATTACCAGTAAACAGGGTATGTGTCGGAGTATCGTTTTGCAAGAACTTGGCTGCCTTCAGATTGCTTTCACTTGTGCCATATTTAAAGAGTCCAGAACCGTAAATCTGAATAATAATGTCTTTGACTTCACGGACAGCACCCTTTGTCGTACCATCTCCAAGTATAGCATCTTGTCTGGCAACTCTAAGCACACCATTATAAGCAAGTCCGACATGAACAACGGCATTTGCTCCCGTAGCTACCGCAAGGGTTATCTTCCCAGCGCTTACTGTGTACGGCCCCACAACACTGCCATTAACCACAGCATAAACACTCATACCATTAAGATGCCAGAGTCCGCTTATGGTTGTGGTTGTGGTTATTATATCTTGTGTGATACCAGAATCAAGGAAAAATGCGGATTTCCCATTTGTGTCTGTATACATATCAATGACATCATAAGGTACATAGTAGCCTTTTGTATAATCAGAACCAGTGACATTGTCAATAAATGTGTCAATGGGATCATCAAGCCAGTCGTCTAATTCAGTCCCATAAACAGGCTCGAACTTTTCTATATGCCGAACATTCGTACCGTTAATTTGTCGTAACACGCTTACCCATAATTGATCATGTTTAGAGCCTGGAATGACAGCAGCCGAATCGTAGAATCCAAAAGGGGTGGCTAGTTTATACCAACCCGCTACTTCTTGCCGTCTCAAATATGTGCATCCGCATAGTTCGCCTGTGTTTAAAATTGCCCATACAATAGGCACAGGCTTATCCTGATACACTATTTCTCTGATACCATACTTAAAGAGATGTTCAGCCCAAAGTGTAATTTCATTTGATATAAGACCATCTTCTTCAATGCTATACATGATTTCGCCGATTTCTTTACCAAGTCGGTGAATATAGAGCAATGCCCCCGGTGTGTCCACTGCAATAGAATCCGAACTACCACTTATCACCACTTTTTTATTATTAATGTTTGACGGTGTAATGGGTTCGCCCTGTCCCTCTATTTTCCATATTTCGCCAGTGGTGCCTATTATCAAGCCTTGTTTTGGCTCAATCCATCGTATTGGATTTATTTGACGGCTTCCTAAAGTAAATTGAATTGCAGCATCATCTTTGGAACCAATGCTAAAGTTCTCATAATCGGCGGTTCTGGATGCCCAAATAGTATCATCTTTAGCAACCCAAAGCCTGTCCTCAAAAAATGCCCCGCATGTAGGCCAGCCCAAAGCATCACTCCACAATTTCTGTTCGAGCGTCCACTCCCCCGCTTCGACTTCCCGCTCATCGTCTTTATGGATTGTATTTATAATGACTCCGCGCACTTCTTTATGAGTCGTATATGATTTAATTTCAACGTCTGTAAACGAACCACTATCTGACCGCGGGAATCTTATATGCTTCCCAATGTCTGCCTCTCTGAATGCCTTCTTATCAGCAGTAATTTTAACCATAGAGCCGACAGGTTTCCTCTTAGAAAAAGTCAGTTTAGCCTGTGGTGCGCCTATAAGATACCAAGCTCCGGCAGCTATCGTATCTGTATTTGTAAAATCTTCTGAGATGTCAACGGTAACTACATTTGTTGGGGCTATTCGCTGGCATGTAGGGCTCCCCGACACACTAGAGTCCCCTTCATCAGTAACTATAATAATAAGGGTCGTAGTGGATGGAACGTCTTTCACTTCAAAAGTACCGTTCCACTTACTTTCAGTGGCATCTTTAATCTTTACGATATCGCCATCGGTAAACCCATGCGTAGAACTAAGCGTTACTGTTGCCTCTGTACCGGAACGAGAGATCGAACTAACATCAAACACTTTAGGCGATTGATAACAAATAATATCCGTTTCGGTAGTTGCGGGTGTGTGCGGTTTATTACTTACGGTAAAATTAAATGTATTTGCGGCAACACCGGATATTTTAAACGTGCCATTATAATCTGCTTGTTTACATCCAAGTATTGTTATGTTATTACCATTTGAAAAGCCGTGACTTGTAAAAGTTGCCGTTGCCGTATTGCCTGAACGTGTAATTGCCCCGCCAGTTTTTATATTGCTATGAATTGAAATAGGATGGGTTTCGGTTATTGTTCCACGTGACACACCGTGTTTAATAATTCTTTCGACATCAGCATCAAAGAAAATCTCGTCGCCAGCAAGGAACACTGCCTTATCACCTGTAATTGATAATGGCTTTAATGTTGTAGATGATGCCAATATAGTACCTGTTGCGCTTGCTCCTGGGTCGGCAGTCATTACATAGGTGAATGTGTTTGCGCCTGTGTTTGTTATTACAAAAGTACCGTTATATTCGGTTTCGTTAGCCCCTGAAATTGTAACGCTCATTCCTGTTTGATACGCATGCGCTGTTACTGTGGCGGTTGCCGTAGTTGTAACCCTTGTTATAGAGGTTACAGTCTGGCTTATTTTTAAGTCAAAGTCCTGTTCTGATGTTGGGATTGATTTGAAGGAAATTGCCGTCAACGTCCAATCCACATGGCTAGTTCTTGCCAATTTCCGAGGTTGGTAATCATTATGCCAATTATATACCACATCTGCTGATTGACATTGTTTGATATCCAACAAGTCATCTTTGTCGTAAGTTGTGGTTAATTGTACAATTTCGAGGATATTTCCGCCGGATGCATAGGTTGTATATGCCGTGCTGTTTACTCCATAGAGTTCAAATGTTTTTGCCCCCGTGTTTACATTAGAAACTTCAAATTCTCGATTGTTAACCTCGGTCATTCCCAGCACATCTCGTATGATAAAACGATCTCCATTTGCAAAATTATTAGCCCCCATATATGTCACGACGGCTGGATTTGCCTTTGTAATTCCTGAAATTTGCTGAGATGCCTTTGTAATAATATCATCGTTGCGATAAAATCTGATATACTTATCACCAAATTCAAGGATGTATGCCTGTACTGTCGAGAATTTGAATGGGAATAATCTAACTTTCTGTGCCTCAGCAACTGTGCCGCCATAGTACATAACTGTGTTTACTGCTCCACTACTATCATCAGTTGCAGTTGCAACCAATCTGTCAAGTTCTGGGGCATAAACCACATCCCACCAACTTGATGCAGATGGTGCAGCTATTGTTGTCCACGTTTCGCTTAACCCTGTGGGTGATGACATTATTCTGTATGTGCCTGAAAAAGCAACAGCAATAAATAATCCCATCTCTGCTGACCATATAACTTTTTCCCAACCACTAGCCGAAGAACCTGTTACTGAAACCCATGAACCAGCTAGTCCTGTAGACGACTTCATTATTCTGCCTTCACCACTTGTATCAGTATTCGCTACTGCAATCAATAACGATAAATCTGTCGCCCAGCAAACAGATTTCCAATTATTTGCAGAAGCCGCAGAAACCCCTGTCCACGTAATACCATCTGCTGAATACATAGCCCTTTGAGTTCCTGTTTCAGCAACGGCAACAAATTTAGTCAATTCTTCAGCCCAAATAACCTCCTGCCATGCCGATGCTTCAGGAGCCGTTCTGGTAGTCCAAGTCACTGCGTCAGGTGATGTCATTATACAATTCGTGCCAGACGCATCGTCTGCAACTGCTACGAGCAATCTCAGCGATGCTGACCAACAAACAGAACGCCACGCCTTACTAACAGATTGTGTTTGTTCTGACCAGGTTAATCCATCGGGGGAGGTTATTACTTTTTTACTGTTAACATTATAAATGCTTGCTACCGCCACAAAAAGTTTAAGTTCTTCCGCCCAAATTACGGACTCCCAAACAGCGTCTTGCGTAACTGTAGAAACTGTAGCCGTCCATGTAATACCATCGCTGGAAGTTAATACTGAGCGTGTGCCAGTAGCCAATCTGGGTAGTAATACAAACAATCTAAGACTTGGAGACCATGCAATGGCAGTCCATGATCCAGTGCCTGGGTCAAGACCAGTCCATGTTGGATTTATAGAAGGTTTTGCATTTGTGACGTATTTTGAGCCGCTTCTAAATGTAGCGGGGCCTTGAGGGTATGTGATAAAATTGCGGAGTTCTATGCAGGAATTTTTGTACTTTTCGAGATCAAAACGGCAATAGAGGAGCGGAGAAACTTCTCCCGCATTAAATGAAGTTTGTACGAAACGACCCCTGTTTGTTCCCATTCAATTTATCTCTCCGATTGCCAGCTATAATTTCCCTTATCCATGCTTTGCATATCTTTTGGAACGTTGGGTTTTCCTTCAATAGCGTTAAGTGTGTACGCCCTTGCAATCTTCATATCAAAAATTGTTTCCAATTTAGCCATAGTATTGACATCGGACACACCTCTAATTTTGGGTAGCATCACTATTGCCAGTGCCACAGACAGGCATTGTCTGGCCGCCACCGGCCAAAGCGTGTAATCCGTTATTTGCCGGATGTATTTAATCAGTATTTTTTCATCTTCATCGCAAAGGATGTAGCCATTCTCTACGGCATGGACAAGATTTGCGGGATCATATAGTTCAAATAAGCGCAGATAATCGGATGGTAAGGCATAGTGATAGTCATACTCAAACCCTGGTACGTGCTGAATCGTAAGTGTACCTGATGCGTTTGCAGTAGGAGTATCATCCATCGTATAGGTAAATACATTTGCGTTTGTGACCGTTATTTGCCAGTCGCCATTGTATTCGTCTTGGTTAGCACCAGCAACACGGACGTACATATCGGTTGAATAACCATGTGTTGCCTTTGTAACTGTTGCTGTAGTGGTAGAGTAAGTAATTGAAGTCGGTGTTTGTTCGGCAGGAGGCGTCAATGTCTTACGTTTAATCGCAAAGTTCCACGGATAATCAACGAGAAGCCTGTCTCTTATCTCATCGAAAATAGTTGTCGCCGCTATCCTGGCAACAGTATCCTCAGACAATGTGACAATAGTTGTTTGTGTAAAATGTGCAAGCGCCAGATTTATAATATCTATTTTTACGGTATCGCTACTCAAGCGTTAGTCTCCGGTTTTGGTTCAATCGCATTCTTCTCCCCATATTTTTTCTGAATATTTATCAATTCATTTTTAAGTCTCCCGACGTCCCACCTACCGCTATAGCTTCCACCAAGTCTGGTTATTTCGGCGCGAAGTGCTCTTGCTTCGTCAGTTACCGGAGCTGGTCGTGGTGGCGGCTTAGGTTTTTCATCTGAATTTTTTACCTTTTCCGTTAATACTTCTTTCCCTTTTTTTTCTTCTTTGGCATGGACTTCCTCTCCTATAAATTCAAAGTGATGTGGCGGGTCGACGCGCCCCGAATCTTTACATAATTTACAAACTTCTATCCCACCATCTTTAACACCTTTGCAATCTGGACAGATAACCACCTCTTTGTTGTAATTCAATCTTTCATCTGGTTTAAAAACTCTGCCACCGTATTGGCACGCATATTTTGCCGTATAATTTCCCATAAACTAACCTCCATAAAGATTCGCCACTCCCTGAAAGGGTAAATATCAGAGAGTGGCTTATCCTGCTTGAATAATTAAACCGGCTGAACCGTTACCGGCCCAAGCCATGCCGTGACTGCACCTGCCGTTAAATCACCAGCAGCAACAAGACTTGTTACACCGAGATACCTGTTCATCTTCATTGCGGGTAATGGTAATGAGCATATCTGTGTGCCGTCTGGATAGTTAGTGGCACTAACGGTAATTGTAAATTCCATCAGCTTGCGACCGCCAGTCCAAGGCGTTGCAGTGGTGTGATCATAAAGACTGAACGTTACTGTGGTGGAACCGTTCCCTGCTAATGCAGTATCTTCTACGACGATATTAAGGGCAAGTTTTCCGCCAGCATCAATCACATGCTGTATTGAATCGCCCTTGTGGTCTTTGATAGCACCCAAATCAATGACATTGGTGAAATTTACAGCAGCATAGGCAGTCAGATCGCTAATATCTAACGCCTCTGCAAATAACAATTGAGAATCCATTATAGGCATTTTATACCCTCCAAAAATATTACTTTAAACTTAAGTGATGGCTGTTTCAGTATTCAAGAGAATCTGTTCATCAATCAATCTGACAGGTATTCCCCTGAATTTCATAAATGGCAAACCGCCCAGCCCTTCTTCTGCCGACCAGTTGACATTTGTCTTGTCCTTCAGCTTTATTTCAGCCTGTGTCAGGATAACTTGATTGGCGTAAATTCTTGTGCCTGCGTTCTTCTTCATGTAATTCAGCAGTTTAATCAAATCATCCTCGTCAAACGTATTTGATGCGCCAGCCGTTTCGATGTTCGCAACCCTACCGATACATTTCAAATTCTTCACAACAAAGCCACACTTGACTTGGAAATGGTCTCTGTATCCTTGATATTGTGACGTATTAGGCGCAGATGATGTGGCATCGGTCAAAGTGACTTCACCTAAATCTGTGTGCTGAATACCAAGGGTCGGACTGTTTTTAGGATAAATCAGGTATGACTCATTCGTACCAGGGGTTACAACAAAGATACTTGTAACATCTGAACCCGTACCGCCTCCATCAATCACATATTTGCCGTCAACGGTTGCAAGTCTTGGCGCAAGTCCGTGTAACTGGTCTGGGTCAGCGTTGGCATTGCCGTAAAGCAATTTAGACACAAGTGTTTGTCCTAGTCCTTCTAGGAACGCTCTGGCCTCATCCATTCTAGCCACCGCAGGGTTTGGGAAGCCGTTGATGTATTCCTTATCGTATTCGGCATAGGTTTCCAACATACCGATTACGTCCATAACTTCACTGGTCTTGCTGTTTTCAGTAGCAACGCCTGTGTTTAACTTCCTCCAAGCACCTGCTGGTAATGATGCCCTACGTAGTGTCTTGTTTGTCCAAGTATCGTTTGACGGTTTCCAAGGCCATTCCTGAAGAATCCCGCCCATTTCCAAATTCAGATTTTCAACTATAATTGAGAGCTTTCCATCGGGATCAAGTCTTTTCGCTTGTTCCACCAATGAATAGCCTGATGTTAATGTTGCCATATTTTAAACCTCCTTATGTTTTACCCTGCCTTCTTCACCATAGAGGGGAACATCTTGTTTGCATTTGCCTCTTCTGTGTCTGCGTTGTTTATCCCAGTTCCCTCTTTGCGAATAAGAGCAGAGTCATCTTTGGTTAATTTACCTATTTCGTAGAACCATTTCAAAAAGATGGGATGATCGCCCAAAGCCACGCCATCGAGCTTAGCATTCTTGAGTAATTCTTCAGCGCCTTCAATCTTGAATTTCTTGAATGCTTCAACTGCTACGGCTTTATTGGCTTCAAACTTATCACCAACCCATTCATTTTTGAGTTTGTTTAATACTTCTTCTGTCTTTTGCTTCTCAACTACTGCTTGCTGTGCTTCTTGGTCTTTAACCGTTTTGCTGGAATCTACGACCATTTGGTTATACCATTTGTAGATATCCTGAGCCAAAGACTTCGGCGCTCCCTTATCGTACAGGAATTGTGCAAAATCACCGGCAAGCTTAGGATTGAACATCTCATCCGGTAAACCCTCTGGCTTAGTAAATTCGTAGCCTTCTGGCTTTTCAGGCCGACCAAGTTTAGTAAAGTAGGCCGCCTTCTCTTCAGGTGTCGATTGCTCTGTTAGTGGCTTGATATACCCAGCAGACTCCCCTTTAATCTTGACGTATTCTCGGACGCAATCGGAAGGATTGCCAAACCCCTTGACTAAGTCATGATTTTTAAGGTCATCTTTTAAGGCCGCCCGCCATCCTAAAGAACTTTCATCCACTTTAATATCTGTCTTTACATCTGTACCTTGATCAGTTTTCACGTCACTTGGTTCTGTCATTTTCAACATCTCCTATTAAAAAGTTTCTTCTTTTATATCTTCTGGTATAGATTTATTCATCAATCCCTGTACAAATACATCAATAGCGTGCTGGCTTACTTCACCAGCGCCAAGTATTCTAAGGATTCTGGCTCCATAGTTTTTAAGTGCATAATCTTCTGGCGACATATCGGGCAAATCAATAAATGTTCCAAGTTCCATTAAAATATGAGCAAGAACGCTTTTGCCCTCAGAACCTGAAAATACATTTCGATACTGTTGAACCAATGCTTTGCGCAGTGGTATTCTAAAAGTATTGGTTCTATTTGACATTTGGCATTAAAGCCTTCGATAGCTTCCCCCCGCTCTTTACATCAGCTTCCACTATATCTTTGATAGGCTTTGCGCCTTCCATCATCATAGTCATAGCTTGTTGCTGTTGCTGTGCCTTTGTTCTTTGTTCTCGTATAGTTTCAACATCTGTTTCGTCGTTTATATTCTTTGCCGGGAATCCATTGCCATTTAATAAGTCCTTAGCTGTCTCGTCCCAATTCACAATATCCATTGAACCGGGGCTTAGTTCAAATATAGGCGCAACGGTTTCAAGCCCGCTTCTTATGCCCTGCGTTGCAAATAATCTTCGCTGTGCTTGTGCTAGCGGCCCCATGTAATTTATCTGTATGGGTTGCCCCTGTCGTTCTATAAGCTCTGGCGGTGGTGGCGGTATACGCCCCGCATTCCACTCAATATTAAATGCCATATCTATAAACTTATCGCTGCCTTCATTGTTCAGCCTTCCTACCATAGGGCCAAGAACATTAGCAAGTTCGGCTTTAATTTCAAGGGCTTCTGTTGCCGTCTTTGCTCGTTCCGACTGTGTAAGTAACAAGAAATATTGAGTCTTAAAATGCCGTTCTATCGCTGCTTGTACCCGTTCTTCTCTGTCGGTACCTATTGGATAATTAATATTTGGATTGACTCTCGAAACCAACCTTGCCTCATTATCGTAATAATTGTGTCCCCCTGGCTTTAATTGTAACTTATCTCGCATTTCAGACGGTATATTCCAAGGCGGATCAACTGACATCTGTGCCGCCCCAAGTATGGTTTTGCTAATTATATTGGCTTTCTTAATGTCTACAAGGGCAAGCATAGCGTTTGACCTGCCATAAGCTGCCTTTCCACACTTCATAAACCGCCATACCGAATAAGGAAATTCATCGTATCCGCTTTCTTGTGCTATGTGTCCGCTCCCTTTGTACATCCATACCGAAGCAAATTTCTTTTTTATAGCAAGCGCCGATCTATCGTCATAATCTTCCCTTGGGTAAACAGCGTGTATCCATTCCGATTCTTTGTATGGGTCAAGGTTGTATTGTGTCTTGACCGCTTCCGGTACGTTATCAATACCAAAACGTTCAATTGCTTGTTTTGCAGTAAGCTTTCTCTTGCGATGCAAAGTATCAACATAACCGTAAACATTTTCCTCAATGTAACATTCGCCTGGGTGTATCGCTTCCCATACGATATTACCCGTCTTGCCATCGGGCTCAGCATACATAACAGCCGTACCAATTACGCCGCCATCATAGATAAACTGCCAAGACATATCGTAAAAATTGCTACGACTTAATACTAGGTATAGGTGAGATGCTACATCCTGGAACCACTGTCTTACGTTTTTAATCGAATCAATTTCATCGTCTCCGCTTAAAAGGCTGAACCAAGGCGATACCCTAGAAAACAAATGACTGTGCACACCATCGGCATATAACTGAGCCGCTCCAACTGCCGTGCCATCATAGATACGTTGCCCTTGTTTTTGTCCAGGTAATAGTGTGCCAAGAATATCCTCTCGAATAGGGATAACAAAATCAGCGACCTCCTGCCAAATCGCTTCCCAGAGATTGCGCTTTTGCTCTAAGGCATTTTGCCTAGATACAACAAGTTTTTTAAGCGATTCTCTATCAGCCATTAGTTTAACGTTAATTTAAGAATGTCTGTGTTCGTACCAGCGTAACAGATCGTGGAACTGCCAGACGCAACAGTTGTTCCGGTTCCGTTTGCTATTTTAATAGTGAGAGTGTTCGTGGTATCGTTTACAAGAATATACACCTGTCCAATTGATGGAGCGGCAGTAATTGTAGTTGTTGAGCTTGTACCATAAGCCCTTAATACGCTCGCCTGCGATTCGTTTGTATCTAGGGTTTTGGTTGCAGATGAGCCAAAGTAAAT
>ERZ1292629.1419-Hain-H43-01um-R1-1419-length-23338-cov-8_pt1 | contig 23338 bp, 25 predicted proteins | sample MGYA00564399_ERZ1292629 | MGnify/ENA primary metagenome ERZ1292629 (study PRJEB36523, sample SAMEA6512636) | groundwater metagenome | collected 2019-01-08 | study: AquaDiva: Metagenomics assemblies of 32 groundwater samples | reverse complement strand
GCCGGAGTAGCTCAATGGCAGAGCAATGCTTTCGTAAAGCAGAGGTTGGAGGTTCGACTCCTCTCTCCGGCTCATAACGCTTTTAGGTTGTTGCATCCAATTTATTCTTTGGCAACGTTCTTTTTTTGAAATATCGTATCGCTGAATAAGCGATTATTAGAGCAGTGTAGTTTACGACTATGAACAGGGGATTTGCCCAAGCATATCCCTGGAACTTCCATCCTGCGATTGGCCAAAAAACGGGAGTCGGGTAAAACGCGTAGGAATGCGTCGGAACGTCGAGAGCTATATGGAGGAACCACCCGCCCATTTCCCAGGGAATTCGATTTTTTTTAAGGAAAAATTTTCTGAAAATAATTACAAGCGCTATAACGACGAAGAAAACGACCATGCTGTGCGAAATGTTGTAAAGCGACGCGGTCAGATAAGAAATCGATGATTCGGCCTGTCGCGTGTCGCCGTTGCCAAAAAGAAGTTTCCTTTCAGGTTCGTCTCCTGTCGGCGGATGTATATCCGAAAAGTTAACGTTGCCCGAAAGCAGATTCCCAAAAAGCCAGACGAATGGAATTGTGAAGGCGAATAAATCCGGGAAAACGCCCCAAAAAGCCGTCAGCCAGACGTTAAGCTTCCTTTTAGATTCTTTACCCTGAGCTTGTCGAAGGGCTTTTGCTGCCGCTCCGGCCCAAAGACCATGTGAAAGAATGTCCATTATATCTAGTCTTGCGTAATTTTCTCGGTGCCCCGCACAAAGTGGGCGGCATAGGATTCGAACCTATGACCTCTTCGGTGTAAACGAAGCGCTCTAACCAGCTGAGCTAGCCGCCCACTTTGTGCGGGATTGCGATTTGTGCATAAAAATTCTACGCGAGCTTGAATTTTTAGACAAATCGGAAATAAACTTACGCTCTACTGCCACTGCCTGTCCGCCTCTGGCGGAAGCTAATCGCGCTCTTACGTTATCTTAACGGAATTCAATTACAAGCGGCAAGTGGTCGGAAATTTCGATATCCGGCGCGCTAAACCCTAAAACTTCAATTTCCGGGGAAACGAAAGTATAATCGGAAAATTTTAATTCTCTCGGAGTCCCGTGCCACGGCGAAATTTTGCTTCGCGTTGTCGAGACGCCATATTTTTTTATAAGATTCACGAATTTATCTTCAAACATGATGATACTTTGAGTTTGAGGAAATACGTTGAAATCGCCGCAAATTATGACAGGGCCGTTTTCTTTAGTGGCGAATTCTTTTATTAATCGCGACTGTTCCAGTCGTTCTGGCGTGTCAAGCTTGTCATCGGGGCGAAAAGTCAGGCCGTGCACGTTTATAACGGCAATTACATTGTTTTTATAAGGTATTCTTAAATAGCCGAAATTGCTGGGATAGAATTTATTTTCTGCCGGATAAATATCCTTCTTCCCAGAACTTATCGGTATTTCTCCCGACGAGACGATTGGAATCTGTTTTTTGACAAACTCCGCCTGACCAGTTTCCAGTTCAAAATCGACAGGACCTTCGACATCAAAGCCGTTGCTGACAGGATGGAAGACGCTATTGAAATCAGGCAATGCATTTGTTATTTCGTCGAGAATGTTAATTCTGGTTTTTTCGGCTGGTTTCAATGTCTTTTCTAGACGACCTGAAAACTTCCTGAAAACAAAAAATGTCCGTGGAATCGGCTTGTCCGCGGACAAATTTCATAAGCGGTTCGTATACTCTCCCACCCCAGACATTTAGGCAAATAAGTTTCATTATGAAAACAAAGTTGATTTTAATCTATTTTCGCGATAATTTAAAGATACACTTTGGTTCGTTTGTGTGAATTTAAGCGGGCTTGCCCGCCATAGTTCGCACAGGTGAGCGAAGGCGGGCTGTCGTATACCGGTAGTACGCATACTTTGGGAGTATGTAGACTGGGTTCAATTCCCAGCAGCCCGACACGAATTTTCCCCAAGAGCGCAGCGATTGGTCGGAAAATTCAGTGCCCCGCCATCGGCGGGGCGATATCCGAAGTATGCCCTCGTAGCTTAATGGACAAAGCAGGACTCTTCTAAGGTCTTGATGGGGGTTCGATTCCCTCCGAGGGTACGTTACGAATTCCTACACCCGCAACTGCGAGGCTGTCGTGGTATAATTTTGGGGGAAGAAAATTTTTTAATCCTATGAACCAAAGAGGTTTTGTAAATATAGTTTTGATTTTGATAGGCGTCATTATTATTGTAGGTGGAATTGGCTATTTTGTTTTGCGAAACAATCAAACTTTGCCTACTACGCGAGGACCAGAGCAAGCTCCCTCCCCGACAAATACAATCACTCAACCAACATCTACTCCGCCTCAAGGGCAAATCCCTCAAAATCAAAACATGAGCATTTATCAAAATGTGACATATGGTTTTCGTGTTGAATACCCAAAAACTTGGGAAGCGATTGAAGCGACGATAAAAGGAGTGCCAAAGCAATCGACGTGGGCGGGCAACGTTCTCCAAGGAGATGAACTGCATAAAGTCACTTTTTTGGAAAAAGAATATGGGGTTTGGCAGGCTGATTTTGCCGTAAGAGTTTTGCCCAACTCCGAAAATCTTTCCATAAAACAATGGCGAGAAGCACAACTCCAAAAAAGTGATGCTGAACAAGTGCAATGCAGAAAAGAAAATCCGGAATCTCCCTGTCTCTCTGCTCGCGACCTGCAACGAGGCGAGGAACAAATCACCTTTAACGGACTTACCGCATATAAAATTAGTATCTTTGGCTTTGATCATACTCGTGAGTGCATTCAAGTGATTAAAAATAAATTTGTTTACGACCTATGTTATGATGGTGCCAACCCAAATGATCCTGATTTTGATAAACATCGAGAAATAACAACTGACATACTTGCTTCATTTAAATTTTTGAATTAAGAACTTGTCGCCAAAGAAAAATTTGTCTGCTTTACCGAGGTAGCAATATTTTATTTTTCCCCGTTGAGCGTATAAAAATTCTCGAACAGCTTTGCCACTAAAATAGGCCCTGTTCCGCCAGGTGTCGGAGTGTAAAAAGACAATTTGGATAAATCTCCGGAAGCGTCCAAATCACTGGATATTTTTCCGTTTTGGATGGAATAGCCGAAATCAATAACGCTGGCTCCGGTTTTCAGCATTTCCGGTTTGATGAGCCACGCTTTGCCGACTCCGGAAATAACGATATCCGCGTTTTTGATAACCGACAGGTCGTTGAACTTGTCCAGAAGTATTATTTCTTTTGCCTTGTCCATAAGCCAGACGCTTACAGGTTTACCTATAAGGAAACCGAGGCCAACCACGGCGACGCTTAAAGTTGAAAGTTCAAGGTCTAAAGTTGAAAGGATTTTTTCAACCGTTCCGACGGCCGGAGGAAGAACCGGATTCCGCCACGTATAAAAAGCTCCGAGCGCGCGTTCGCCGAGCACATCAACGTCTTTTTCGCGCGGAATGACGTTAAGAATATAGTGCTTATTTATCTGTTCCGGAAGGGGAAGCTGGACGATGACACCGCCGCAGGTTTTGTGTTCCGCGATTTTACGCACTTCTTCGCGGAGTTCATCGTTATTCAATCCTTCCGTGAAATTATAAAGCCGGAAATCGACGCCGAGCTCTTTTGCGGTTTTTTCTTTCTGTTTTATGAAATTCGCCGAAATCTCGTCGTTGCCGATAAGAACGGCAGCCATGAATTTTTCCGGTTTCGGTCGTGATTTTAAATCCTCAATAATTTCCTGCGCGATTTTTCTCCCGTTGATGATAGTCATTTTTTTAACAATTTTTTATCTTATTCTTTATTTAATTATTTACCCAATTTTCCCATTTCCGATTGTTCCCTTTTTAGATACAATCGGAAATGTGTCCCATTTTGATTATATTTTTCTTGGTTATACTCATGCTTGGTTATATTTCTAATATTGTGTTATTTATCCTTCTCAATACTTGTTCCCTTTTTAGCTACAATGCTGATTTTATTGTTTCTTTTATGATTTCATTGATTTAATTATGGCCCTGATTTCGTTGTAGAGAGGATGTTTTCGGTTAAGGCGAAAATATTTTTCACGGCCGCGCTTGGATGAAATAAAAATACCGTTGGCGGTAAGCGCCTTAAGTTCTCGCGACAGGAAAGACGCGTTAAAAGAAAGAATTCTCGAAAGTTCGCGCAAGTAATGTTCGGCGCCGGGATTGGCGAAATAATACCCGAGAAGTTTTTGGTCAATTTTTGAGCGAAAATTTATCGGCATTGATTTATTTTACTTTAATTATTTATGGATATATACTCAATATTAGCGGCGAGGGCATACTGGTCAAGCTCTCGTGTTCACTCTGGGATAAACAAACAGGCTGCGTGAATTCGCGTCTGGTAGTTCTGGAGATAATGCTAAGACCCCGCCAAGTAAGCCGCGTGCATACCCTAATTTAGGTATACGCCGGGACATCGCTCCCGATGATCGAAAAGAGCTTAGCATTTCTCGGCGGCTTTTTTATTTTAGTAATTACTTCTACCTCTCTAACGATTGTAGCTAAAAAGGGAACAATGTCAAAATAAAGTATTTAATAATAATTATCAGGCATCAGAAATCAATCGAACATTAAAAATTAGAACGACGAGGGAATAGGGAAGCGGCGGCATAGCTTTTTGACGCGCGGTTTCATGTTTTTGCCGTTGACCAGAATCTCTTTCATTATTTCGGCGACCTCTTCCATTTGTTTTTCTTTCATTCCGCGGCTCGCAAGAGTCGGCGTGCCGATGCGGATTCCCGAAGGGTCAAATGGCGAACGCGTGTCGAATGGAATCGTGTTCCGATTGACGATGACGCCAGATTCCTCAAGGCGGTCCTGGGCTTCGCGTCCGGAAATCCCAAGGTTTGTAAGGTCTATGAGTATTAAATGATTGTCGGTGCCGCCACTTACTAATTCAAAGCCGCGCTTAATCAATTCGCGCGCCAGCGTTTTCGCGTTGCGGACAATTTGCCGACCGTATTTTTTGAATGCCGGTTTTGACGCTTCAAAAAGAGCCGCGGCTATGGCGGCCGTCTGGTGGTTATGCGGGCCGCCTTGAAGGCCGGGGAAAACCGCTTTGTCTATGGCCGAAGCGATATCCAGTTTTTTAAGCTCGGCTATTTTTGATTTTTTATTCGCGAATATCATCGCACCGCGTGGTCCGCGGAGGGTTTTGTGCGTGGTTGTCATGACAACGTCTGCGTAAGGAAATGGCGACGGATGCGCGCCGGCGGCTATCAATCCGGCGATGTGCGAAATATCGGCAAGGAAATAGGCACCGACTTCATTGGCGATTTTGCCGAATTTTTGGAAATCAAAAGTGCGGGGATAGGCGGTGGCGCCGGCGACTATGATTTGCGGGCGTTCCTTTTTGGCAAGTTTCCTTACGGCATTGTAATCAATCAGTCCGTCGCGCCCGAGTTCGTATTGAACAGATTTATAAAATCTTGCGGAGAAATTTACTTTCCAGCCGTGAGTCAGATGCCCGCCGAACGGTAGACTCATTCCCATTATCTTGTCACCGGGTTTTAAAAGCGCGTAGTAGACGGCCTGATTGGCGGGGGAGCCGGAATAGGGCTGGACGTTTACATGCCAGTTCTTGCCGAGGCGGAAAACTTTTCTGGCCCGTTCCTGCGCCAGAGTTTCAATTTCATCAATTATGGAATTTCCCGCGTAATATCTTTTTCCCGGATAACCCTCGGAATATTTATTTGTCAGTTCCGAGCCGAGCGCTCTTAATACGTCTTTTGAAACTACATTTTCGGAAGGTATCAGGTCAAGCGTCTCTTCCTGCCGTTTGATTTCTCTTTTGATTAATTTTTCAAGAATTTTGTCTTTCATATGTTGGGAATTATGTAATCAGCATAACTCATAGGATTATGCTTTTCAAAATAATCTTTGTCGTTAAGAGACCATTTATCATCCCAAAATGTATCATGGTCGGCACCCATTCCCTTATCCCGTTTTCTTCCTCTTTCTTTAGCAATTTCAGGCTGAACGTTCACCCATATTTTATAGTCAAAAAATTTATTTAGTTTTTCTTGAATTAATCCTACACCTTCTAAGATTACATATTTTGAAACCTTAATTTTATTTTTTCTTCCAAGCTTATTATTTCCCCAATCGTAAATATCATATTCTATATTTTTTTCGCCGTTACGAATCGGCTCTAAAACCTGGCTTATAAGCCTACCCCAGTCAAAACCATCCCAATCCGCAGAACGCTTGGATAATCTATTTAAAATAAAATCATCCAGTTCTACTAAATTTGAATTTCCAATGGCTTTTGCAAGTTCCAATGCTACTGTACTTTTCCCCGCCCCTCCAAAGCCCGAAATTGCAATTACAAACAACTTTTTATTACCGGCTTTTTCCTTGATAGTTTGAGAAAGCTTTTCTATTGAAGCTGCGTTATTAAACATTGGGGTGCCTATCGGGATTTGAACCCGATCCGAGACTGCCACAGAGTCTAGTGCTGCCATTACACCATAGGCACCATTTATAGTGAGCTTCGTAGAACTATTATTTACGCCTTCATTTTAATGATTGTTGCACAAAAAAGCAAAAAGTATCGATACCAATATACTAATTTACTAATGATACCAATTAGTTGAAATTATTCGTATAATTGGTATTAATTTGTATATTAGCATCGATATAAATGATTAATCTATCCGATAAAAAATGCGTTGCGTGTGAGGGCGGAGTTCCGCCGCTCGGCGAAAAAGAGATAGGGGAGTATCTTGGCCAGATTAAGAAGGGGTGGGAGGTCATAGACCCTTCGACTTCCCTCGACGCGGCTCGGGATAAATCGCTCAGGGCAAGCGGCAAGAAAATCCAGAAAGAATTTAAGTTTAAGGACTTCAAGGAGGCGATGGAATTCGTCAATAAAGTCGCCGCCGTTGCGGAAGAAGAAAGCCATCACCCGGACATCCATATTTTTTACAATCTTGTCGAAATCGAGCTTTGGACGCACGCTATTTGGGGATTGTCGGAAAACGACTTCATTTTGGCCGCAAAGGTTGACAATTTATAGACGGACAGCTTATAATTTGTGCCATCGGTTTCAGATTGTTTAGAATGGTTCGACCAGGCTCCTTCGACCCTTCGACTACGCTCGGGGCAGGCAAGCTCAGGACAAGTCACCATAAATGAAAAATCACTGTTCATGGTAAACAACGGGCCGGATCCCAGTCGCCGCGAAGGGTTGGTTGAAGAAGCGCTTCCGGGAATGACTTTCCGCGTTCGTCTGGACGGCGACACTGAAACTGTCTTGGCTTACTTGAGCGGCAAAATGAGGATAAACCATATCCGCATAATGCCGGGCAACAGAGTCATCGTAGAGATGGGTCCTGACGGCCGCCGCGGAAGAATAGTCCGCCGCCTCTGAATTTATGCAGTTGAGCGGCATAGTTGGCGGGAATAATCGCGCCGTTCGTCTGCCGGCAGACAGGCGCGAAATTGTTTTTTTAACGTAGGATGAATAAAAAAATGAATCCCGTTAGAGACAATTAGAAATAGAAACAACACTTGCCGAATAAATCGCACAAAGTCGTTAAAATAAAAAATTAATTTACATATCACGGATGTGTTGAAAAACACATCCTGTCTTTAACGGGATGAAGGTCAGAAGTTCAATAAAAAAAATATGTAAGGGCTGCAAGATAACCAAGCGGCGCGGTCGCCTTTACGTCATTTGTAAAAATCCCAAGCACAAACAGCGGCAAGGATAACAAATAGAATCTAGAATATTTTTAAATAAATTACCATGAGACTTTTAGGAATAAACATTCCGGACAATAAAAGAATAGAAACGTCTTTGACTTACATTTATGGCATCGGTTTGTCGAGAAGCCGGCGCATACTCGAAGTTTCCAAAATAAGCCTGGACAAGAGGACTAAAGAACTTAGTTCGGACGAAATAAACAAGATTAAAACATTGATAGAAAAAAATTATCAGACAGAAGGAGAATTGCGCCAGATAGTCAGAAAAAACATACAGAGCATGAAAGAACTGCAAACGTATCGCGGAACAAGGCACGCGAGGCGTTTGCCTGTCCGAGGACAACGCACCAAGACCAATTCCAGGACAGTAAGGGGCAATGTGAGAAAAACAGTCGGCAGCGGCAAGAGAAAAGTTGAGCTGAAATAATCCGATATGGGAAAGAAAAAAGTAGTTCAAAAACCGGTTGACGGGGCCAAAAAAGACGGCGGGGCCGAACCTTCCGCCAAAAGCGTTTCCAAGAAATCCAAGGCCGTTCAAAAAGGAAGGATTTATATAAACGCGACCTACAACAACACCATGATTACGGTTACGGACATGAAAGGTAACGTGCTGGCCTGGGCTTCGGCTGGTTCACTCGGTTTTTCCGGGCCCAAAAAGGCGACCCCATTCGCGGCTTCCAAAATTGTTTCCGTTATCGCCGAAAAAATGGCTCCTTTGGGCATGACCGAAGCGGAGGTTTTTGTCAGGGGAGTCGGCAGCGGAAGAGACTCGGCTCTCAGGTCGTTTATAAACAGGGGGCTTAACGTTTCGCTTATTAGGGACAGAACGCCGATTCCGCACAATGGTCCTCGTCCGCCCAAAGCCAGAAGAATTTGATTATTGTTAAAGATTCCATATTCTAAACTTAATTATGAAAGGACCAAAAGAAAAAAAAGAACGCTCGCTTGGCGAGCATCTTCATCTGAAGGGCTATAGATGCCAGTCGCCCAAGTGCGCGCTCGTCAGGCGTCCTTTCGGGCCGGGCCAGCATGGGCAAAAGCATAAAAGGAAATCGCTTTCCGATTTCGGACTCCAGCTGAAAGAAAAACAGAAATTCAAATTGAGTTACGGGCTCGACGAACGCAACCTTAAAAGGATTTTCAAGGAGGCACAAAGAAGCAAGGGTTCGAACGTTGAAAAATTGATTGAACTGGTTGAACGCCGCCTGGACAATGTTGTCTTCAGGCTCGGCCTTGCTTCTTCTCGTTCGCACGCAAGACAGCTCATAATACACGGGCACGTTTTTGTGAATAAGACGAGAGTGCGCTCCCCGGGATTTTCAGTAAAGGTCAACGATGTTGTCCGGGTAAGGGAAGAATCAAAAAACAAATCGACCTTCAAAGACCTGAAGGAAAACCTCAAAAACTACGAACAACCCTCCTGGTTGCTTCTCGACAAAGAAAAACTTGAGGGCAGGGTTTTGGAGTTGCCGAAGGAAGCGGAACTTCCCGTCGAAGTAAATTTATTGGTCGAATCGTTTAATAAATAATAAAATAAACAAAAATTTTCTAGATTCTACTTTCTAGATTCTAGATTCTCGTCAATCATGAACTACACTTATCTAAGCGAAACAATAGGAATAAAAACGGTTTCCGAAGACGCAAAAAAGGGAATATTTGAAATAGAAGGCCTTTATTCCGGTTACGGTCTTACGATTGGCAACGCCATTCGCAGGGCTCTACTCTCTTCGCTTCCCGGGGCGGCGGTAACATACATAAAAATAAAAAACGCCCAGCATGAATTTTCCACCCTGCCTGGCCTGAAAGAAGACCTGGTCGATTTAACGCTTAATTTCAAAAGAATACGCTTTAAAATGCACACCGACGAGACTCAAATACTTACCCTTAAGATAAAAGGCGAAAAAGAAGTTACGGCGGGGGACATAAAAACCAGTTCCGTCGTGGAAGTGGCCAATCCGGACGAACACGTTGCCTCCATGACCTCCAAGAACGCCGAGCTCGATATTGAAATTACGGTTGAGAAGGGTTTGGGTTATTCGTCCGTCGAGTCGAGGAAGGAAAAAAAGCTGACTGTCGGCCTGATAGGAATCGACGCGTTTTTTTCGCCGGTCAGGAAAGTCAATTACACCATTGAAAACATGCGCGTCGGCGAACACACCGATTACAACCGTCTCCGAGTCGAGATAGAAACCGACGGCACTGTCAGTCCGTCTTCCGCGCTCCACAAAACGGCGAACATACTTAACGACCACTTCCAGAAAGTTTCAGCCGTTCAGGTTCAGGAATTTGAAATGGCCGGCGCAAAATCTTCAAAGCATACGAAGAAAGAAAAAGAAAACGAAGAAACTCCCAAGAAAAAAGGACGTTCCCCAAAAAAGAATGTAGAAAGTAGTAAGTAGAATGTAGCGGAATAAATCCCGTTTAACTATAAACTTCTACATTCTACATTCTACATTCTAATTTCTAATCTTATGCATCACCGCAAAAAGGGCAGAAAATTTCACCGCTTAACGGGCAGGAGAAAATCGTTTCTCAGAAATCTTGTCGGCAATTTGGTGCGCGACGAGAAAATTGAAACTACTGAAATAAGAGCGAAGGCGATTCGTCCGTTGGCGGAAAAAATGGTTTCCATAGCCAAAAAAGGCGACCTTGCCGCGCGCCGTCTTCTTTTGCGGCGCTTGCACGATAAAAACATTGTTGGAAAACTTATGGAAACCATAGGCCCACGCTATAAAGAAAGAAAAGGCGGTTTTACCCGCATAACAAAGTCGGGCAAAAGCAGGAAGCGCGACGGGACACGGGTGGCTTTGATTGAATTCGTGTAAATCTGGTAAAACATTTCAAATGGAACACGTTATCGACGCGAAAAACAAAAAACTCGGCAGATTGGCTTCCGAAATCGCGGTTATATTGCAGGGCAAAAAATCCCCTGATTACGAACCGCGGCTTGTCGGCGCGGATAAAGTCGTCCTCAAAAATTACCGGGAAATAACCCTGACCGGAAAGAAATTCAAAGAAAAAAAATATTATCGTCACACGGGCTACGTAGGACACCTGAAACAGCGAAGTTTTGAAGAGGCTTTCAATAAAGACCCGAAACAGGTTATCCGCGAAGCCGTACGGAGGATGCTTCCCAAAAATTTTTTAAATAGTCGCCGCATGAAAAAACTGGTGTTTGTCGAATCATAAAAAATGACCAAAAAACAAGAAATCGCCCAAGCCCCCAAAAAAATCGAGAGATATTTCGAGGGCGTAGGCAGGCGCAAAACCGCGGTTGCTCGCGTCCGGATAACCAAAGGCGGAGGAACGGTGGTTGTCAACGGAAAGAAAGCCGGGGAGTATTTCAATACGCCGCTGTTCGGGCAAATGGCTTCTTCCCCGTTGGACAAACTGGCTATTTCGGATAAGTTTAACGTCAGCGTCAAAGTTTCCGGCGGCGGAATTAACGCGCAAGCAGAGGCCGTAAGATTGGGCCTTGCCCGCGCATTGGTTGTTTTCGATTCGGAATTGAAGGGAAAACTCAGGGCGTTTGGGTTTTTGACGCGCGACCCGAGAATGGTTGAACGCAAGAAATACGGTTTAAAGAAAGCGAGGCGCGCTCCTCAGTGGAAAAAACGATAATTTTACTCCAACTTTTTTTCCACCCCGAGATTACCTGCCCTGAGCCGAGTCGAAGGGTCGAACGGGTGGAAGAAGAGATAAAATTAGCGAATACGGATATATAAATAAAAGAAGCCGTTTATATGACGGCTTCTTTTATTTGGGAAAAGCCAGTTTTCTTAATTCGTTATCTTTTATGAAGTAAAAGATATTCTGCCGCGGGTCGTAATGGGCCTGATTTCCGGACGCGATTACCGGAAAATTCTCCAAACTTTTGTCGTTAAGGTCCAGAAATCTCGTTTCTTGCGGATAGATAACGAAAAGATGGTTTTTGTCGGCGTACCATTCCAGCCGCAATATTTTTTCGTTTTCAGGAAGACGGAATCGCCAATAATTATTTTCCGAGTTTAGCGAAAAAATTTCCACCGCCTGATTTTCCAGTACGGCTGCCATGCTGCCGTCGGGCGAGAAAACGAAATTTCTGGCGTCACTCGCGGTTTTTTCGTGCTGGCCTGCCTGCGCGGACAAGCCTCCGTTCGAGCTTCCGATATAGAAACCGCCGTCGTCCTGAAGAATTCCCAGCCCTTCGTCGTTTCTGAAACCAAGCCCCACTGTTTTTCCGGGCAGCTCGAACGCGTTCCGGAAAGAACGCGAATCCCGCTCGTAAAACCATACTTTTGATTTTTCGTTCTTGGCATCTGAGCTCGACCAGGCTATCCAGGACTTGGAAACGGCCATTTTTGTTATTGTCGAACTGGAAGAGATTAATTGGGAAATTTCCCGGTTAACGACATTTAGTGAAAAAATTTTCGTTCCGGTTCTCAGAATGACATTGTTCGCCAAAGCGGGATCTACGGTTATTTCGTAAATATTCGACGGGTTGATTCCGGAAGCGCTCAGTTTTTGATTTAACGCGGTTGAAGTTGGGGTCGAACCGGAAAAATAATTTAGAAAATATGTTTTAGCCGCCGCGTTTTTTGTCAGGACGGTTTTTGAGCCGGAATTTTGCCACAAAACGTCGCTGCCCGAAATTTTTTCTCCGTTGAGAAAAAGCGACTTTCCCGAATCAATTATAATTTGGTCATTGTCGGCCCAGAATCTTTTGGCCGTACCGACATAAACCAATTCGGATTTTTTAGGAATCAAAACCGCATATTTTATTTCTGAAACGAGAGAAGAGTTGACCTGCACGTGTTCGACCCAGTCGAGGTAGCCGTCTTCCGAAAGGGACAGATTGTAATTTTTGGGGAATAGATTCCCGATAAACCTGCCGCGGTCAAGCAGTCCCGGTTTTTTGTCGATAAACTCGCCGTTCAGAACTATTTTGGCGTTATCGGGAAAGCTTCTTACGTATATTCCTCCAACCTTCTTTAATCCGAACGTTTCGTAATCGAAACGCCAGCCTTGGGCGTAAAGAACGGCCGTGACCCCGGCCACGACGAAAACCGCGCAAAGCCCGTAAAAAACCGATTTTCTGGTCTTTTTATTCATTAATCTACTGATAATAAACGTATTTTTATGTTTTGAAAATGGCTTTTATGCCAGGCAGTGCCTGCCTGCCGGCAGGCAGGGAAATTCGATTAGTTAATTATGCAGTATAATTTTTCCGCCGGAGGCGGATCTGCCTGAGGCATGACACTGCCTGGTATGCTATAATACAAACAGTCCTGCTTAGAGTTCGGATCAAACAATTTTGTCAGGGAGGGCAACAGCGCTCCGATGTAACGTCGGAGTTGAGTCCACCCACTTGGTTTTAAAGCCGGGCAAAATCTAAGCGGGACCACAAAAATCGTCCGTTGAAGCGGACGATTTTTGTTTTATTTCGCCCCGCCACGGGCGGGGCACTGAATTTTCCAGCCAATCGCTTCGCTCTTGGGAAAAATTCGTGTCGGGGTGCGGAGAATCGAACTCCGACTACAACCACCCCATGGTCGCGTACTACCGTTATACTACACCCCGGTAAAATTTAGGCTGGCAAGTGTCCTCGTACTGCCACTATACTACAGCCGCCAAGCGGCGCAAATTCAAAATCCGAAGCGCCAAATTACAAACAATATCTAAATCTCAAATTTCAAATGTTTGTGATTTGTAAATTTTGAATTTGTTTAGGATTTAGAAATTAGAATTTAGGATTTACGCTGCTTATGCAGCGTTCTAAGGCACTGGGTGCAGATAAGTTTGCGAACGCCGCCTGTTTTGGTCCACTGGAGATTCGGATACTTTCTCGATTTGGAAACGGGATTATAGTGGCCCCGGAGAAGTCTTCTTCTTCCTCCCATAATCGAGCCTTTCCCGCAAATTGAGCACTGTCTCATTGTTTAGAATCTAGAATCTAGAATTTAGAATTTAGAACATAATAACTTTCTACTACATTCTACATACTACTTTCTACATTCTCGTTTTTATTCGACTTTGACTTTAAGTTTTTTCGTCTTCTTTCTGGTAAATTTGGGGAGTTTTACTGTCAGAACGCCGTCTTTGAAGTTTACCGTGGCGCCGTCCGGGTCTACTTCTTCCGGAAGTATGACTGACCTTGAAAATCGCCCCCAGTAGCATTCCTGATAGAAATAGTCTTCTTCTTTGATTTTTTCGTTATGGCGGCGTTCGCCCCTGATGGTTATCGAATCACTGGAAACGTTTATATCCAGGTCTTCCGGTTTGACTCCGGCAATCGCGGATTCGACGACTATTTCCGTCGGCGTCTGGTAGACGTCAATGGTAAGTTTTCCCTCCGTTTCCGGAATGTTGTCCGTGAATTTAGGCGTTAACGCGATTTCTTCCGAATCGGCCTCGTCGTCGTTTTCTGGTGAAGCCGGCGGACTCGCCTCGCCGGAGCCTCGGCGAAGCGGGCGGCCGCCCTTGGTCAGATTTTCGAAAAATTGTTCTTCGGAGTTTGACATGCCAATTTTACCCAAGAGGGGTGATTAAAATTATAACACAGCCCGATTGGCTGTAAAATTGAGCACCGAGCACATAAATTTAAAACGATGACCGATTATAAATCGTACGTTGATGCCTGTAAATTCTTGATTATATGTTTTGATTGATTTCATAAATTTATGTGCTCGGTAAAGGTTTTGTCATCAAAAATTCTTCGGCGTTACCTCGAATTTTTGAACAAAGCCCTTTAAAGCCTTCTCCTTTTTAGCTTCTCGAAGTCGTTCAGCGTGAAGAAACCGACTATAGCCACGAAAATTATGGGGTAGAGGAGATTGCTGTAAATGAGTATAAGATAATTGAAAACGGCATGCAAGGCGGCGCCGAGAATCAGCCCGGAGATTATGAATTTCCCGCTCTTGAAATTCCTTATCTCAAGAGCCCAGAAATAGCCGACGATTGAAGCGGTCAGGGTATGAAGAAGAGTGGTCCCGACGAAACGGAAAGTCGCTATTTCGAATATATCGTTGAAAATTACCGGCGCTCCGTTGCCCAAGAGGGCTCCGATGTTTTCAACTGTGGCGAATCCCAAAGCCGCGACGGCCATGTAAATCATCGCTTCCACCGGTTCGTCGAAATATTTGCTTTTGGCCACGACCAAATAAGCGGCGCAAAATTTCGCCGTTTCTTCGACTATGGCGAAAATAAGTATCAAAAGAGGCGTGAGTTGTATTCCGTCTATGAATTTTTGGGAACATCCGTTTAGACGGTAAACAAAGGCGCAACTGATGAACAATTCGACCGCCAGCGCCGCGACCGCCGAAGCCGCTCCGGCGACAAACACGGTCGCTATCATTTTTTTCGGCTCGGGATGAACTTCTTCCTGGAGATAAAAAAGAAGCCACGTGAAACCGGGTAAAAATCCCAAAAAGATTATTACGAATGTCAGCATGCCAATGTTGTTGCGGTAATCTTACCACTCTTCCATCATCAAAAATCCGCCAGCGCGAATTTTTTGGAATATGGCTTCCGTGACGAACGGCATGAACGGATGAAGCATTTTCAGGCACTCAATAAGTATCGTTTCAAGCGTGGAGTAAGCCGCGGCGGCATCAGATTCTTCTTTAGCGCTCAAGCGCGCCTGCCCGCCGTAGCTTTGTCCGGCCTTCGCAGCCGAAGCGGCAGCTTCGGCGGAGTAGGCACGAAGGCGGGGCTTATAACTTTCTATTATTTTGTCGGCAAAATTGTGCCAGACATAGTGATAAACCGTTTCGGCGGCCAGATGGAATTCGTAGCGTTCAATGTGCCTGCCGACTTTCGCTTTTATTTTTTTGAGTTCGTTAATGTTTTTTTTGTCGGCTGCGGTTAATTTCACAATACTTCCGCCCGGTTTTTTCGAATTGTTTCGCCCCGGTTTATTCATAAGAATAAACCGGCTTATATTCCATATTTTTGTTGCGAAGTTTCTGTAGCCCCTTATTTTATCTTCCGAAATGACTATGTCTTTTCCGGCCGTGTTTCCTGCGACGAGCGCGATGCGAAGAGCGTCGCTTCCGTAAATTTCGGCGACACCGAGCGGGTCTATTACATTACCCTTGGACTTCGACATTTTTATCTTGTCTTTATCCAGAACCAGGCCGTGGAGATAAACGTTTTTGAAGGGAATCTTCCCAGTCGTGTAAAGTCCGAGCATTACCATCCGCGCAACCCAGAAGAAAAGAATATCGTATCCGGTTTCCATGACGTCGGTCGGATAGAATGTCTTAAAGTCGTTCGATGTTCGATGTTCGATGTTCGAACGCCAAACTTTTAACTTCGAACTTTGGCCGCTGGCCAAAAGCGTAGCGAATGGCCACTGCCCGGAAGAGAACCAGGTATCGAAAACATCACTATCCTGTTCATAGAAGTGATTTCCGCATTTCTTGCAAGGCTCAAGCATGTCGAGTTGTATTATCTCGGCGTTCTTTATGGAGGGCCTCGAAAGCGCTTCCTTTGGGTCAAGATTTTTTATTCGCTTATTGATCATGCGTATCGTTCCGCCATGCGTGACCAAAACAACGTTTTTGTGATTGTTTTTTAAATGATGTGAAGAAAAAGCTTTCCACGCGCGTTGTTCTACATCGTAATAACTTTCTCCGCCATTATATTTGTTTTCATACATATAAGGTTTGCGGCCGTGCTTGAATAGTTCTTCTCTATCCATTCCTTCGACTTCGCCGTAGGAACGCTCTCTTAAGTTCTCGTCGATTATAATCTCCGCTCCAGTTTCTTTTCGGATAACTTCGGCGGTTTGTTGGCAACGCGCTGAATCCGAGGTTATTACGAGGTCGATATTGTAAATTTTTAGCTTTTTAGCCGCATCTTTTGCCTGATCGAATCCTGTTTGGTTCAGAGAAATATCGGCATGTCCCATAACCCGGTTTTCTTTGTTCCAATCCGTTTCCCCGTGCCTGACCAGAAACCACCGCGATTTAACATCGGGGTTTATGCTTGGTTCGGAGCAGGAGAGGCAGTACCAGGCGGGGATTCTTATTCCCCAGACGATTTGCCGCGATATGTTCCAGTCGCGGATGTTTTTAAGCCAGTGGAGATAAACTTTTTTGCCGCTTTCCGGGCGGAAAGTTATTTTATTTGCGGCTTTTATGGCTTTTTCCGCGAGCGGTTTTGTTTTAACGAACCACTGCCGAAGAATTCTCGGTTCAAGAACATTTTGGCATTTATAACAGGTGGCTACGGAGTGTTTGTAATTCCGGTCTATTTTTGCGAGCAACCCTTCTTTTTCCATATCCTCTTCGATCAGTTTTCTGGCATCGGCTATTTTCAAACCGTGATATCTTTTAGATTTCTCGTTATCGGAAAACGCGCTTAAGTCCATGCGGCCGTATTGGTCGATTACTTTCTTGGGGGCGGGAATTTCGTTTTCATGCCTTTTCCATATTTCAAAGTCGTTCGGGTCATGTGCCGGAGTAACTTTGACCGCGCCGGTGCCGAATTTCATGTCGACTGCGTCGTCGGCGATAACTTTTATTTTCGCCGGTCCAAGAAGCGTTTTTATTTCTATTTCTTTGCCGACGTATTTCGAATATCTTTTATCTTTCGGATTAACCGCAACCGCCGTATCGCCGAATTTGGTTTCCGGGCGGACTGTTGCCAGCTCCAATGGGCCGTACTTTATATAATAGAGCGGGTCTTCTCTCTCGATATATTTGGTTTCAAGTTCCGAAAGTGTCGTCTGGTGTTTTGCGCACCAGTTGACTATGCGATTGTCGCGGTAGGCCAAGCCGTCCTTATAAAGTTTTTCGAATGTTTGGTAAACGATTTTGACTATATCCGGGTCGAGCGTGAATTTCTCGCGAGACCAGTCGCAGGAGGCGCCTAACTTGCGGAGCTGTTCCTCCATTATTTTTTTGTTGGATTGCGTGAATTCCCATATTTCTTTGAAAAGCTGTTCTCTCGGTATCTCGAACCTGTTTCTTCCTTCTTTGTCGAGTTTTTTGTCGAACACAACCTGCGTTTCGAATCCCGCGTGGTCGGCGCCCGGAAGCCACAAAGTTTTTCTGCCCTTCATCCGCCAGAAACGGATTAAAATATCCTGAAGAGTTATGAATACAGCGTGGCCGAGATGAAGCGAGCCGTTGGCGTTCGGCGGAGGCATTATTATGCAGAACGTTGATTTACGCGGATTTCTGCGCCGATTTGCGCTGATTTTATATCCGCGCTTATCTGCGTTTATATCTGCGCCCATCTGCGGCGAGTTGTCTGGATTAAAATACCCGGATTTTTCCCAGAGTTTGTATATTTCTCCCTCCGTTTTCCGGTGGTCGTATCTCGGTTCCAAAAGTTCAAGCATAAAACAATTCTATCGTGATTTCTGGTTTTATGTAAATCCATATGTGACTAGTGGAGCAATTGCGGATAATGCGGATGTAGGCAAAATAACGCAAGTAAGTGATAAGCGACAAAAGGCACGGAATACAGACGATGAACCATGAATTTTAAAAATCGAGCGGTAAAAACTAATTATATTATAGATGCTGTGACATATCACAGCACTTGTCTTTGTGTTAAACTATATTATATGAATAAAAAGTTTGTTGGTAAGAATAAATTACCAATCATGCCGAAAATTGGCGATTACAATTCCCGCGTCGAATGGGAAAATGCTTGTTGGCGCAAAATATCGGCGTCAAAAGATACACTTGAGTTACTTTCTACATCTAATGAAAGGCATAATTTAGTCATGCGCGTTACGGTTGTAAATGCTCTTGCTTCAGGTAAAAGCTATAGGCAAATCAGTAAGGAATTATGGCTTTCGTCGCAAACAATCAGCAGTATCAAAAAAGCATTAACTGAAAATAATTATAGAAGTTATCCGGAGCGCAGCAAAAAAGAACGGAAGAAAAAAATCTATAGCTATAGAACAAAAACTGGACGGTCTAAGCCAAGAGGCACGCCGCATCGGACAAAATATGGAATTTTATATATGCCATAATTGTGCCAATATATCCAAGATGCTGTGATATATCACAGCATCCAGTAATGCGGCGTTTTGTCCACTACTACATGTAGTAGTGGACAAAACTAACTGTTGCCATCAAATGTTTAAATATCCCTTTGCTTCGAGTTTGTATTTTTTCTTGCGTGAAAGACCAATATAAGCGGCGGCGGCTATCATGGCGGCGTTGTCGTTGTTGTATTCTAAATCCGAAACAATAAATTTTATTTCCTTGTCTCTTGCTCGCCTCGCTCCCGCTTCGCCGAATCGAGGCGAGTCGTTGGCGAAACGGGTCGCTTGCCGCAGGTTACTTCTTAATTTTTTGTTGGCGGCCACGCCTCCGCAGAGGATTATCGAGCGGGCGCCATATTCCTTTGCCGCGCGCATGGTTTTTACAACGAGAACTTCGATAACCGCCCGCTGGAACGAAGCGGCCACATCAGCGAATAACGAATCTTTTCCGAATTTACGAATTCGTATATTCGTATTAAATTCGTTATTCGTTGATAGTTTTTTATCTCGCAGATAATAGAACACAGAAGTTTTGAGTCCGGAAAAACTGAAATCATAATTTTTTTGGTTAAGCATCGGTTTCGGAAAATTTATTGAAGGTTTTTCTCCCTTCGGCATACTCAGGGCGAGACGCTCGATCTCCGGTCCGCCGGGATAGGGGAGTTCGAGCATTCTGGCTACCTTGTCGAAAGCTTCTCCTGCGGCATCATCCCTTGTTTCTCCGAGCTTTTTCCATACCCTTAGGCTTTTCATCGCAAGAAGAGCAGTATGCCCGCCGCTTACAAGCAGGGCGATTGCTGGGAACATGTTGGAGGTTCGAGATGTTGGAGGTTCGAGATGTTTGGAGTTCATAGTTTTACCCCGAACCCCGAACCTCGAACCTCGAACACTTTTTGGCAGTAAAAAACTGTAGAGATGTCCCTCAAGATGATTGGCGCCGAAAAGCGGCTTTTTATATTTTTTAGCCAATTCTTCCGCAAAATTTATTCCCGTCCAGAGCGCCGGTTCAAGCCCCGGTCCGACCGTTACCGTTATGAAATCTATGTTCTTCAAATTCGTTCCCGCAGTTTTTAGTTTTTTGAAAAGAATCGGAAGATTTTTCAAGTGCTCGCGCTTGGCAAGATTGGGAACGACTCCGCCGAACGGCCGGTGGATTTTTATCTGGGAGCTGACGAGATTTTCCAAAACTTTTATTTTGGGATTTGAAAATCCACCTCCTGCTTCGACAACCGCCAGCCCGGTTTCATCGCACGAAGTTTCGACTGCGAGTATGGTTTTTTTCATGTAATAACTGATGGCTTGCACTGAGCGAGCCTTCGACTTGACTCAGGTCAAGGCGGAACGAGTCGAAGTGCCCGCACTGAGCGAGTCGAAGTGTAGCCCCGACGGGATTCGAACCCGTGTACCAGGCTTGAAAAGCCTGTGTCCTAGGCCAGGCTAGACGACGGGGCCCTACTACGCTCCGATTTACATCGGAGCTTCGAAGGGCAGGCGGGCGTGATTGTTACCTACTTGTCCTTCCGAAGCCCTGATATAAAACAAAGGGGCGAAGGAGGAGACGACGGGGCCATGCGAAATATCTTTAAGTTTGGCTGAATATTACAATCAAACCCGGCTTTTTTCAAATTTGCATACTATACACTACTTACTACATACTATTTATCATCTGATAGTCGTCTTAATTATGAAAATGCACCGTTTCTTCGAAATACTTCCGGGAGCCCTTTCCTGGTTGACGCTGTTTTTGATTATTTTTCTTTCCTGGCGGCTGCCGGCGTTAGTTGCCGTCTTTATAATACTTTTCGACATTTACTGGCTTTTGAAAACGGTTTATCTCTCACTACACCTCAACTCGTCTTTTTCTGAAATGAAAAGAAATCTGAAAGTCGGCTGGCTCGGAAAACTGAAAGAAGAATTTCCAGAAGATTGGCAAAAAATTTATCACCTTGTCATCCTGCCAATGTACAAAGAGCCGTATGAAGTAGTCAAAGAAAGTTTTGAAAGCTTAATTAAGGCGAATTATCCCAAAGAAAAATTTATAGTCGTTCTTGCCGCCGAAAAAAGTTCCGGTGAAGAAGGCGCGCGCACTGCTGAAAAAATAAAGAACGATTTCGGCCAAGGTTTTTTCAAATTCATAATTACGTCCCATCCATACGGTCTCCCCGGCGAAATTCCCGGCAAGGGTTCGAACGAAACCTGGGCGGCCAGTGAAGCCAAGAAAGAAATACTGGACGAGCTCGGAATAAGTTACGACAACGTGATTGTTTCCGTTTTCGACGTGGACACCCAGATTTTCCCTGAATATTTCGGGCGGCTGGCTTACGTTTTTTTGAAATCTGAAAATCGTCAGCGTGCCATTTACCAGCCGATACCTCTTTTCACAAACAACATTTACCGTGCGCCCGCTCTGGCGCGGGTCATTTCTTTTTCAAGCACTTTCTGGCAAATGATGCAACAGTCGCGCCCCGAACGCCTAACTTCCTTTTCTTCGCAATCGATTCCGTTTCGCGCCCTTTTTGAGATCGGCTTCTGGCACACGGACGTCGTATCGGAAGATTCAAGAATTTTTTGGCAGTGTTATCTTCATTACCGGGGCGATTTCCGGGTGGAGCCGCTTTTTTATCCGGTTTCAATGGACGCCAATGTCGCCCCGACTTTTTGGGGAACATTGAAGAACAATTATCTGCAGAATCGCCGTTGGGCGTGGGGCTGCGAAAACATACCTTACCTTTTGAATGGATTCAGAAAGGACCCGCTCATACCAAAAATAAAAAAATTGTACTGGTCTTTTTATGCGGTTGAAGGCTTCCATTCTTGGGCGACGAACGCGCTGCTCATTTTCGCGCTCGGCTGGCTGCCGGTCGTTCTTGGGGGCAGCAATTTCAATGTCTCGCTTTTGTCTTACAGCCTGCCGTCCATTACCAAGTTCATCGTTGAGCTTTCGATGGTCGGCGTGGCGAGCGCCGCCTTCTTCAGCATTCTTCTTCTGCCGCCGCGTCCCGAACCGCTCCGCTGGCACGAATACATCTGGTATTTCGCGCAGTGGCTTCTTCTGCCTTTAACTCTTATCGTTTTCGGATGCTTCCCGGCGCTTGAATCGCAAACCCGAATGCTCCTCGGCGGCAAATGGCGCCTCGGTTTTTGGCCGACGCCCAAAAGTAGAGAATCTAGAATCTAGAATTCAGAATTTAGAATCCAGCAATGTAAAGACATGGTATAATAATTAATATGGTATAATAATTAATAATGTCCGGTGAAAAAATTAAATCGTTTCGTGATTTGATAGTTTGGCAAAAAGCCAAAGAATTTGCAGTTACTGTTTATAAAATAACTAAAGATTTCCCGCGGGAAGAAACCTATGGTCTTACAAGTCAAATAAGGAGGGCTTCAGTGTCAATTGTTTCAAATATAGCCGAAGGATTTCATCGCAAATATTCCAAGGAAAAGATTCAATTTTTACGGATAGCTTACGGTTCAGGGGCTGAGGTAGAGACACAGCTCGAAATTGCCAAAGATATTTCTTACATATCACCCGTTGTTTATGACAATTTAATCAGGCAGTTATCAGAGATTATGAAGATAATCAATGTTGTTATTAATAAGTTATAATATAAATACTATGAAAAAATATTTTTTTCGTTTGCTGGATTCTGGATTCTGGATTCTGAATTCTAGCCGCCTTCGGCGGCGGGGTTTTACCATCATCGAAATCCTGATTTTCTCCGCGCTGTTTTCGGTTATGGCGATTTCGTTCGTGGCGGCGCTGGTTTCGACAATTCAGGTTCAAACGAAACAGGTCGCAACAGCCGAGGTCAACCAGCAGAGCCAGCTTCTTTTGGACGCCATACAATACTACGTCCAGTTGGCCAGTTTGGTTGAATTGCCCGCGGACACCGCGACGACAACTTTGAAACTCAGAGTGTCGTCCTCAACCATCGACCCGATTTACATTTATGCGAGCGGAACGGTCGCTTATCTCAAACAGACCGACAGCGGAACTCCTCAGCCACTGACGTCGGACAAGGTCAACGTTTCCAATCTTACTTTCACAAAGCGCGCTAACACTCCCGGACACGACTTGGTCAGCGTGGCATTCACGGTCGCCTACAATTCTTCGAGCGTTCTCCAGTCGTTCCTGCAAAATTTGAGCATCTCGGTGGCGCGAGTCGGCGCGGTAACTTTCGATTCCAATGTCCTGCCGTCTGTAACCAATACCTACAATCTCGGTGTAACATCGCAAATCTGGCAATCAATCAACAGCACGATTTATTTCAGCGGCTCGAATGTCGGCATCGGGACATCAAATCCGAATTATGGTTTGGATGTCAACGGCACTATGCGTGTTTCGGCAACCTCTACCTTTTCAGGAAATGTCGGGATTGGAACAGATAGTCCCTCCAGTTCTTTGACAGTTGCGGGGGTCATCAGAAGTACGAGCGGCGGGTTCGCGTTTCCTGACAATACCACCCAAACGACCGCTGCGGCTTCGTCGACATCGGCGCCGTTCAATAATGTGCAAGTGTTTACAACCAGTTCAACCTTCACTGTGCCCTCGGGAATTACCAAGCTTTGGGCTGAGGTATACGGCGGCGGCGGTGGTGGCGGTGCTACTGGTGGTGGTTCCGGGACCAGTG
>ERZ1292629.1418-Hain-H43-01um-R1-1418-length-23386-cov-8_pt1 | contig 23386 bp, 20 predicted proteins | sample MGYA00564399_ERZ1292629 | MGnify/ENA primary metagenome ERZ1292629 (study PRJEB36523, sample SAMEA6512636) | groundwater metagenome | collected 2019-01-08 | study: AquaDiva: Metagenomics assemblies of 32 groundwater samples | reverse complement strand
TATAAAAATCATCCTGCATATCTCGTACTTTCACCAACCCTTCGCATTTTGTTTCCACTTCTTCCACGTACATACCCCATTCTGTGATACCGCTTATTACACCATCAAAACTCTGTCCCAACCTTTTACTCATATATTCTACTTGCTTGTATTTGATCGAGGCTCGTTCGGCATCGGAAGCCCGTTTTTCTTGCTCGGAAGAAAGAATGGCGATTCTTTCATATTCACGCAAATTTTCCCTGCCTACTTTTTTGCGCGCTAGATAGTTTGCAAGGAGTCTGTGTACTACTACGTCCGGATATCGTCTGATGGGAGAAGTGAAATGGGTGTAATGTTCGAACGCCAGCCCATAGTGCCCAATATTTTTGGTGGAATAAATTGCTTTAGCCATGGATCGAATGACCGCGCGATGTACCGTATTCGCCTCATTTTTTCCGGCTAACTTTTTCAAAAGATTGTTTATTTCATAACTGGGAATAATGCCGTTTTGGAGCGTTATTTTATATCCCAAGCTTCGCAAAAAAAATGCCAAATCTTCCATTTTTTCTTTGCTGGGAAGGTCATGAATGCGGTACAGAGAGATGCTTTCGTCTGGCAAATGATTTTTCTGCCCCCTCCCTTTTTTAGGTGAAAGTATTTCGGCCACCTTTCTGTTTACTAGAAGCATAAATTCCTCAATTAACCTATTCGAATCTCCGCGCTCTTTGGTCATGACTTTTATCGGTGTTCCGTCTTTATCCAGCACGAATTTTACTTCTTCTTGGTCGAGAGATATGGCGCCATCTTTAAACCTCTCTTCGGTCAGCTTTTTTGCCAGATTATTTAAAATAACAAGCTCCTTGTGCAGGGGAGCACTGGTTTTTTTGATGGACTCTTCCGCTTCTTCATAAGTAAATCTTTTTTGTGAATGGATCATGGTGCGTCCGTACCATTCACTTTTCACTCTAGCATTTTTATCTATTACGAAAACCGCGCTCATGGTTAGCCGATCTTTGTTTGGCAATAAACTGCATAAATCATTAGAGAGTTCTTCCGGTAACATAGGAATAGTTCTATCTACTAAATACACCGAGGTTCCGCGTTCTCGCGCTTCATCGTCTAAAGCAGTGCCCGGCTTTACATAATGCGACACGTCGGCGATGTGGATGCCTATTTCGTAAAATTCTTCATTCAACCCCTCCTGACCTCCCCTTATCAGGGGAGGCAGATGGTTTCCCCCTGATAAGGGGGACTTAAGGGGGTTTAAGGAATGCAAGATGCGAAACGAGATGGCATCATCGAAATCTTTTGCGTCATAGGGATCTATAGTGAATGTTAGAGTTTTCCTGAAGTCTCTGCGTCCCGCGTAATCACTTTCTTTTATTCCAGCTTTTTTTATTTCGCTAGCTTCATCTTCTACTTTTTCGGGCAATTCCGAATCAAATCCTTTTTCCATGGCTATCGCCTGCATTTCCACATTATTGTCGCCGGGTTTTCCGAAAATTTTGATTATTTTACCCTCCGGCGCTTTACGACCGTCAGTCCAAGAAATTATTTCGGCGAAAACTTTTTGTCCGGATTTCGCTCCTCCTAGCTTGTCTTCAGGAATCAAGATGTCCGTGTACATTCGTGTGTCGTCTGGTTTGAGAAAGAATACCTCACCCCCAGCCCCTCTCCTGTCAGGAGAGGGTGGCCAAAGGCCGGGTGAGGTTTCCAGTACGCCGGCGAAACGCATTTTTGCCCGCTTAATTATCTTTGATATTTCTGCCGTGAGTCTACCTTTACCCTTTGGATGTAAAATTATTTCCACCATATCTCCGTGCAGAGCGGTGTTCAGATGCTTGAAATCAATTTCCGGGTCTTCTTTCATTTCCGGCAGTTTTACATATCCAGTGCCTTTTGCCGAGATTGAGATAATGCCAGATTTTTTGTTTAGATTTTCTCTCACTCTTTTAATATAGCATACAAATGATGCTTGAAAATAGAGTTACAATATGCTATACATCATAATGTGAAATTCATCAGAGGCTTCATAGCCGAAGGTATACCTTCGGCAGGATGGTGGATTACGGTCGCTATTCTCATAGCGATTCTGGTAGGTGGAGCGATTTGTGTCTCATCTGGAATTCAGTTGTCCATATGAGAGACAAAAGGTTACCGTCGAGACCTAGATAGCGACGGTGAACTAGATGGGTTCATAGAAAAATTTAATTATCAACGATCGAAGGCGTTGATGGACCGAAAGGGCTTCCATCGACGCCTTTTCTATTTTCGAAAACAAGTTTGCCTTTTAAATAATTTATGTTAAGCTGAAGCCATGTTAAAAATAAGATTACAAAGGATAGGCAGAAAGAATGATCCGGCGTTTCGGGTGGTTTTGACCGATTCGAAAAATAGCACCAAGAGCGGGAAATTTTTAGAATTACTAGGCACTTACAATCCAAAAACCAAAGAGAAAAATTTATTAGCTGATCGCATGAAATATTGGATGTCTCAGGGCGCGAAATGCTCCGATACCATACATAATTTTTTAGTGCAAGATAAAATTATTGAGGGTAAAAAAATAAATGTTTTGTCCAAAAAAAAGCCAACAGTAAAGAGGAAAGAGTTGAAAGCGAAAAAGTAATTGTATACAATGACAGGTAGAGCAGTATATCAGGTCGTAAAACTGCCAAAATTAAAAAGTAAATTTACTGAAATATATGCAAGACGCTGACAAGGTGTTTCTGGAATACGTGGTAAAGGCTCTTGTGGACAATCCGAACGATATAAAGATTGATCGTACAGTAGACGAGATGGGAGTGCTTATAACTCTTACCGTCAATCCTGCCGATATGGGCAAGATTATCGGGAGAATGGGCAATACTGCCAAAGCTATCCGCACACTGCTTAGGATTATCGGCATGAAGAATAATGCCCGCGTGAATTTGAAGATTAACGAACCGGAAGGCAGCATGAGGCCGGAAAGGTCTGTGGATGGAGCAAGTGTTTCTCCTACCATGAAAACTGTCGATCAGGCGATGGAGGACCTGAAAGGAATATAAAAAAATCCCCCGAAAGGGGGATTTTTGTTACAATATACTCATGCGTTTTCATGTAATCACAATTTTTCCGGAGATGTTTGATTCTTATATGAAGGGGTCTATTTTAGGGCGAGCGATAAAGGACAAAAAAATAACTATCAAATTTTACAATCCACGAGATTTTATCAAGGCGCCAAAAAACAATTACCGACCGGTGGATGATAGGCCGTATGGCGGGGGGCCGGGGATGGTTATGCGGGCCGAACCAATATTAAAAGCGGTTGAAAAATCAATTTCAAAAATAAAAAGTAAAAAAATAAAAATAATTTTGTTTTCAACAAGTGGTAAAAAGTTTACCACGAGCTATGCTAAAACTTCTGCGAAGAAATATACCGACATTATTTTAATTTCCGGCCGCTACGAAGGCATAGACGCAAGAGTGCAAAAAATTCTGAAAGCCGAAGAAATTTCGATAGGGAACTACGTGTTGACCGGAGGCGAGCTCCCGGCAATGATTTTGATTGATTCCATTTCCCGTCAGATTCCAGGAGTCCTAGGAAAATACGAATCACTCGAAGAAGAAAGGATCTCTTCAAGCGAAGTCTATACTCGTCCGGAAATTTTAAAATACAAAGGAAAAAATTATAAAGTCCCCCGAATTCTACTTTCCGGTAATCATGCTAAAATCGACAAGTGGAGAAACAAAAAAAGAAAATAGCAATCTACGCTATAGCGTAAATATTAAAATATGAACGTAAAAATACTAGATAAAAGAATATCGGAAAAAGAGCTCCGCGAGATCGCCAAAGAGTTTTATGGCGATATGGTTAAAGGTGTCGTTGATATCGAAAATGAAATTCTAGCCATGGGTGGAGAGTATCATATGGATGCCAATAATGTACTTATAGAAAATGGCTCCAAGCAACGGGATATCTGGGGTTTCAACTGGTATTTTGATAGATCAGAGCAGAATCGCATTGAATATATTTCACTAATAAATATTCGTCCTGCTCAAGGTAATAGGACGATGGAGGTGCAGGACTTATCTTTACGTGATAAGATGAAAGAAGTTATACTAAAATACATATCATGAATACAGATCGCACGCCTCTATTCTATATGGCCAATCTGGGAAGCGAAGTGTCTCGCGCCCTTTCAGAGTATCAGAAAAGTGATTTCAAAAATATGCGCAATTCTATTTTTCGCGCGAAGGGCATAATTAAAAAAATAGAAAAATTTCCGGAAATGAAGGGTAGGACAGGCGAGCTTGAAATTCTCGAATCAATTATAGATGATTTAGACGCGCAAAAGCTTATGGTAGACAAAGATCAGCTACTAAATTATTTTACCCCTTTTGTCACGAGGCTGATGAGCTAAATTTATCTACTTGTAATCCCCAGCTCGAAGTTTGACAAAAAAGACGAAATAGAGTAGGGTGGGGAAGATTCATTGATTGAGTATTGTCTGGAATCCAGTATGTATTTGGTTCATATATTACTAGGGTTTTTAACTTAATCATACCTAAATAAATTTTAAGAAGCTAAAGAAAAGCATTTTTCCCTGTATTTTTTTTGGTTTTTCTTTTGTTTTTTCCAACTTTATTTAGGCTAAATAAATATGCATACGATCGCTAAGCGCCCGAAGAAATACTTTTCAAGATATAAAAAACCTCTCGTAGAATTTCCAAATTTGATTGAAGCCCAAATCAAGAGTTTTAAATGGTTGATAGAACAAGGAATTAGCGAAGTTTTTAAAGAATTTTCTCCCATTAGCGATTATTCCGCAAAAAAGTTTCAACTTGAATTTGCCTCTTTTTCTCTTAGTGAATCCAAGATAGATGAAAATAATTCTAAAATAAATAAGCTCTCCTATCAAGGGCTTCTGAAGGCTCGGGTAAAATTGACAAATAAAGTTTTAGGCACCGTCAAAGAACAGGAAATCTTTATGTCTGAATTTCCTTTAATGACTTCGCACGGGACTTTTATAATCAATGGAGTAGAACGTGTGATTGTGCCTCAGCTCGCCCGCAGCTTCGGAGTTTTCTTTACCGAATCTGAAAGCAAAGGCAATAGATATTTTGGCGCTAAAATTATTCCGGCCCGAGGAGTGTGGATAGAAATAGAATCGGAAGCGGATGGAGCTATTTATATAAGAATAGATAAAAAAAGAAAGTTTCCTGCCACAGCGCTTCTTCGGGCTATGGGTTACGAAAATAATGAAGCCATATTAAAGGCTTTTTCTTCCAGTCCTATCTTTCAAGAAACAATAAAAACCTGTTTGGCAAAAGATGGAGTCAAGAGTTTGAATGATTCTTATATTGAAATTTATAAACGTCTCCGAGACGGCGATATGGCGACAGCTGATAATGCTAAAGAGTTTATTAATTCTTTATTTACCGCAGAGCGTTATGATCTTTCTCCAGTTGGTCGTTTTAGATTCAATCAACGTTTCGGGAAGTCTATGGACGAAGTGGCGCTTGCTCGTCGAACTATTTCCAAAGAAGATTTGATAATGGTAATTATGAACATTATTACTCTTAATAATACTCCCGGATCTAAGAGCGATGATATAGACCATTTAGGTCAAAGACGGGTGCGATTTGTCGGTGAAATACTTCAGCAAAAAGTACGCACCGGTATGATGCAAATCAAGAGGAACGTTCAGGACCGAATGTCTATCATTGATGTGGATACAGCTATGCCCATAGCTATCATTAATCAAAGGCCGTTACAAGCTCGTATAAAAGAATTTTTCACCACTAACCAGCTTTCTCAATTTATGGCGCAAGAAAATGTGCTTTACGAAATAGAGCATCTGCGCACTCTCTCGGCGCTCGGACCCGGGGGGTTGACGCGCGAACGCGCGGGCTTGGAGGTTCGTGATGTCCATCCTTCGCATTATGGGAGAGTTTGTCCTATTCATACTCCGGAAGGTCCCAACATCGGACTGATTTTACACCTTGCCACTTATGCAAAAATAAACGATTTCGGCATTATTGAAACTCCATATATCAAAGTCAAAAACGGCAAGTTGACTAGCGAAGTGGTTTATTTAAACGCGCTGGAAGAAGAAAAATACAACATTGCGCACGCTGGAATTCCTTATGACGAAAATGGAAAAATCACGGAAGAGAAAGTGGAAGCCAGGATTAAAATAGAGCCAGGTTCAATTTCTCGCGAAGAAATTGATTTTATCGACGTTTCTCCCAATCAAGCTTTTTCCATCGCCACTTCGATGATTCCGTTTTTGGAACACAATAATGCCAATCGCGCCCTAATGGGAAGCAATATGCAGAAACAAGCGGTACCTTGCGTTTTACCTGAAGCGCCCTTGGTCGCAACCGGAACGGAAGAACTGGCCTCGCGAGATTCGGGCAGGTTAATTATAGCGTCCGACGACGGGATAGTTTCTTATCTAGATAGCAAAAAAATAACTGTCAAAGGAAAGTCTCCTTCCCGCGCCGGCGGGGAAAAAAATCCACTAAAAACCTACAACCTCATTAATTTTATGAGAAACAATAACTTTGCGGTATTTCATCAGCGTCCATTGGTGAATGTCGGCGATAAAATAAAAAAAGGCGATATCTTGGCAGACACCAGCAGTACGGTCGGCGGGCAAATCTCACTGGGGCAGAATATTTTTGTGGCTTTTTTATCCTGGTCTGGAGCAACTTATGAGGATGCGATAATTGTTTCTGAACGTTTAGTCAAGGCGAGCAAGTTTACCAGTATTTATGTTGAAGAATTCACCGCTATCGTGCGTGACACGAAATTGGGTCCAGAGATTACTACTCGCGACATTCCAAATGTTGGAGAACTTAAGCTTAAAGATTTGGATGAAGACGGTATCGTCCGCATTGGAGCGGAGGTTAGGGAGAATGATATTTTAGTCGGAAAGATTACTCCCAAGGGCGAGACGGAACTTACTCCAGAAGAGCGATTACTGCGTTCAATTTTCGCGGAAAAAGCGCGAGATGTGAAAGATACATCTCTGCGAGTGGAGCACGGCAAGCGCGGGCGTATCATTGGCGTGAAAATTTTTTCCCGCGACTTGGGGCATACTCTCGAAGCGGGCATTATAAAGAAAATAGTTATCGAAGTTGCTCAAATCAGAAATATTTCTGTCGGTGATAAACTTTCCGGACGGCATGGGAACAAAGGAGTTATTTCAACCATTTTGCCGGAAGAAGATATGCCTTATATGGCGGATGGCACACCGATAGATATCATACTTTCGCCACTCGGAGTTCCTTCTCGTATGAACTTGGGACAAATTTTGGAAATGCATCTTGGAATGGCGGCGAATAGTCTTGGTTATCAAGCTATTGTTCCTCCTTTTTTAGGAGCAAGACATGAGGAAATTAAAGAAGAATTGACGAAAGCTGGATTGCCAGAAAATGGCAAATTAAAGCTTTTCGATGGAAGGACAGGGGAGCCCTTCGAACAAGATGTTGCCGTAGGATATATGTACATGCTCAAACTTCACCACATGGTGGAAGACAAGATACACATGCGTTCAATCGGACCTTACTCACTTATTACCCAACAGCCCTTGGGAGGTAAAGCTCAAGGCGGTGGACAGAGATTCGGAGAAATGGAAGTCTGGGCGCTCGAAGGCTATGGCGCGGCTTATACCTTACGTGAGATGCTGACAATTAAGTCTGATGACATTCTTGGTCGATCTCAAACATTTGATTCTATTATAAAAAATGAAAAAATCAGGCCGCCAAACGCTCCCGCTTCGTTCAATGTTCTTCTGAACTATTTGCGGGGCCTGGCGCTCGATGTGGATTTAAAGAAAACCGGAGATAAATAATATGAAAACATTAAATACAACTGAATTTGATCGAATTGCGTTGCGGCTTGCTTCTCCAGAGCAAATTAAAGAGTGGTCTTTTGGAGAAGTAACCAAACCGGAAACGATCAATTATCGCACAGGCAGAAGCGAACGCGGGGGTCTGTTTGACGAAAAAATATTCGGGCCGGAAAAAGACTACGAATGTTATTGCGGAAAATATCGCCGAATCCGTTATAAAGACATCATTTGCGAGAAATGCGGAGTGGAAGTTACTCGTTCCATAGTTCGCCGCGAACGCATGGGCCACATCGAGCTCGGAACTCCTGTATCGCACATCTGGTTCTTGCGTGGAGTGCCCAGCCGCATGAGTATTCTCCTCAATATATCTGTATCTGACCTTGAAAAAGTTATATATTTTGCCGGATATATAATCACTAAAGTTCATGAGGAAGAAAAGGCGTCCGTAATCTCAGGTCTGGATAAGGAATACAAAGTCAAATTGAAAAATGCATCTGACGATGATACCCGAGAGAAGCTGAAGAATTTGCTTTCTATCACCAAAAAAGAAATTGGAGAAATTTATGAAGGGAAGGTTTTAAATGAAATTTCTTTTCACCACTACTCTTTGAAATACGGGACTTGTTTTGAAGCCAATATCGGCGCGGAAGCCATTTACTCTATTTTCAAAAATCTTGATTTAAATAAATTAAAAGTTCATACCGACAAGATGGTTGAGAAAGCAAGCGTGGCGGAAAAAGAGAAACTGCAGAAAAGACTCTCTCTTATTCGCGCGATGACCTATGCCGGCATTCGGCCGGAATGGATGTTTTTGACAGTCATACCAGTGATCCCGCCGGTTCTACGACCCATGGTGGCCTTGGACGGAGGTAGACACGCGACTTCTGATTTAAATGATCTTTATCGTCGAGTGATAAACAGGAATAATCGCTTGAAAAAATTGAAAGAAATCAATGCTCCGGATGTAATTTTGCGAAATGAAAAAAGAATCATTCAAGAAGCCGTCGATGCGCTGATTGATAATTCAATTGCCAAACAAAATGACTCGGCGGCGATGAGCCAGTCTCAAAAGCGTCCCTTGAAATCCCTTTCCGACAATTTGAAATCCAAACAGGGTCTTTTCCGCCAAAATTTGCTTGGAAAAAGAGTGGATTATTCAGGACGTTCGGTGATCGTTGTCGGTCCCGAACTGAAGCTGAACCAATGCGGATTGCCGAAGCATATGGCCTTGGAACTTTTCCGACCTTTTGTAATTTCCAAGATTTTACAGGCGGAATTGGCCTTTAACATTCGCGGAGCGAACAAGCTGATTGAAGAGCGAGGGGCGGAAGTCTGGGCAATGTTGGAAGAAGTTATCGCCGGAAAATATGTTCTTTTAAATCGCGCGCCGACTCTTCACCGCTTAGGAATACAGGCTTTTAACCCAATTCTGATAGAAGGCAACGCTATTCAAGTTCACCCTCTTGTTTGTCAAGCTTTTAACGCTGACTTTGACGGAGACCAAATGGCTGTCTATGTTCCTCTTTTAGAAGAAGCGCAATGGGAAGCGAAAGAATTAATGGCCTCGAACAAAAATTTACTAAAACCCCAAAACGGCGATCCCATAGTGCATCCCCAAAAAGATATGGTGCTCGGAAGCTACTGGATGACGAAATCAATGGACGGGGAAAAAGGCGAAGGCAAATATTTTTCACGCCCTAACACCGCTGTTACCGCCTATGATTATGGAATTGTTTCTCTGCGCGCCAAAATAAAAGTTCTCGCTATAGACAAACCTAAATATGCAAAATTTAACGGGGGAATTTTTGAAACTACTGTTGGGAAACTCCTTTTCAACATTGTTTTACCACGAGACTTTTCTTATGTGAATGATGAAATGACCCAAGACAGATTGTCTTTTCTTTTGGATGAAATCATTATTCACTCGGGTGTAGAAAATACTTCCCACATTCTGGACAAAATTAAAACCTTTGGTTTTAAGTATTCGACAATTTCCGGCACTACTTGGGGGTTGGACAATATTTCCGTCTCTCCCGAAAAACCGAAGATTATCGCCCAAGGCAAAAAACTTGAAGAAGAAATAATAGTGCAGTGGAAAGAAGGTCTCTTGTCGGAGGAAGAAAAATATCAGAAGATTATTGAAATTTGGACGCATACAAAAAAAGATTTGGAAAAAGTCTTGCCTAAAACAATTGACAAAAATGGTTCTACCTATGATTTATTCACTTCAAAAGCCAGAGGCACAATGTCATCTCTCATGCAAATGACCGGAATGATTGGGCTTATCCAGAATAACCAAGGCAAGACTTTGGAATTTCCCATCATTCCTTGCTACCAAGAGGGACTTTCTCCGATTGAATATTTCGTTATTACCCACGGCGCCCGCAAAGGCGCTTCGGATACCGCGCTTAATACCGCGAAAGCCGGCTATTTAACTCGAAGATTGGTGGATGTCGCGCAGGATGTGGTTATTACAGAAGAAGATTGCGGCACCAAAGAAGGAAAAATAATCACTCAAGAAAATATTTCTGGAATTGAAATTCCGCTTTCAAAAAATATTCGCGGACGCGTATTAGCGGGTGATTTAAAAGACAAAAATGGCAAGGTTCTTTTCAAAAAAGGATTTTTGGTTACCAAAGAGGAAGCTTACAATATTGAAGGAGCGGGTTTTGCCGAAGTGTTTGTTCGCTCTCCGTTAACTTGCCGCACTATTCATGGTCTTTGTCAAATGTGCTATGGTCTTGACCTGGGCCGTAATCATCTAGTCGACTTGGGTGAAGCAGTCGGCATTATCGCTGCCCAGGCGATTGGCGAGCCGGGCACCCAGCTTACTTTGCGCACCTTTCACGCCGGAGGCGTAGCTGGTACTGACATTACCACGGGGTTGCCGCGGGTTGAAGAGATATTTGAAAGACGTATTCCTAAAAATCCGGCCATTATTTCCGAAACAGATGGAGAAGTGATTGAGATAAGGACCAAAGACGGTAAAGAGAAAATAATTAAAGTGCTGTCTGACCTGCCCGACGATAAGGCGGGTACTAAAGCCGATGACCCGCTACGTCGGGGCGCAAGCGAGGCGAGCGAATCAAATGAGATAGAATATCTTGTGGCTTTTCGCAGAACACCGACAGTGAAAGTGGGGGACAAAGTGAAAAAAGGAGAGCTTTTAACCGATGGATCGGCTGACATTACTGAAATCTTTAAATTTGGCAATAAGGAATTAGTGGAAGAATATATCATTCGAGAAATAAATAAAGTTTATGAATTGCAAAGCGCTTCAATTTCCAGAAAGCATACTGAAATAATTATCCGTCAGATGTTTTCGCGCCGAAAAATAAAAGATGCGGGTGGCACTAATTTTTCGATTGGCGACATTGTTGAAAATACCGCCTTTATAGAAGAAAATGCCAGAGTTAGTGAATTGAAAAGAAAGGACACTGAAGGAGAACAGGCCAAAGCGGAAACAGTCGTACTCGGCATTACGGAAGTGTCGCTTCGCACTAAGAGCTGGTTATCTGCCGCATCATTCCAGAACACCAACCGCGTGCTAATTGAAAATGCTATTAAGGGTGGAGTGGATAATCTGAGGGGTTTAAAAGAAAATGTTATAATTGGGCGACTAATCCCAGCGGGGACTGGATTCAAAAATAAATTTAATGAACTCTCCCGTTCAAAAAATTAAGGAAAGACTTCCAATCGCTGAGCTAGTCTCTTCTTACATAAAATTAGATAGAGCAGGTGCAAATCTGAAGGCTAAATGTCCATTTCATAATGAAAAGACACCCAGTTTTTTCGTCTCACCGGAAAGGGGAAGCTACTATTGTTTCGGTTGCGGGGCTTCGGGAGATATTTTCACTTTCGTGGAAGAGTTTGAGGGGCTTGATTTTAAAGGCGCGCTAAAGCTTTTAGCCAACCGCGCCGGAGTAGTTTTAGATGCTTACACCAGAGAAAATAGAGAAACCGAAAACGAAAAGGAGAAACTTTATCGAATTATGGAAGAAGCCACGAAATTTTTCGAAAATAATCTAAAAGACAACAAGCCAGCGCAAGAATATTTGAAATCTCGAGGGCTTGTTGAAAAGACTATAAAAGATTTTAGAATAGGCTATGCGATACTGGATTGGAGGACGCTGTATGACCATTTAAGATCTATTGGTTTTACAGACAAAGAAATAGAATTGGCGGGTTTGGCGAAAAAGCCGGAGGGTTCTCAAAAAGGCATGTATGACCGTTTTCGTGGACGCATTATGTTTCCGATGAATGATTCAAGCGAACGAGTCATAGCTTTCTCTGGCAGGATTCTAGTCGATGACGGCAAGTCCGCAAAATATTTAAACAGCCCCGAGACTCCGATTTTCAATAAGTCTTCAGTGCTTTTTGGCATAGATAAAGCCAAAGAATCTATTCGCAAGAATAATTTTTCTATCTTAGTCGAGGGTCAGATTGATTTAGTTTTATCGCATCAGGCGGGCTTTAAAAACACAGTGGCATCTTCTGGTACTGCCATATCGGATTCAACCATCTCAAAAGAAAATATAATAAATAATCTAGGACTTGTTTGCAGGCTATCAAAAAATATTGTTCTGGCTTATGATGCCGATAAGGCGGGAATTAATGCTTCCAATCGTTTTGCAAAAATTGCCTTGACTATTGGCATGGATGTAAAAGTAGCCAGTATGACAGAGGGTATAGATCCGGCAGATATTATTTCAAAAAAAGGAATAGATGCTTGGCGTGAGGCGATACGAAACTCCAAACACTTTATTGATTTTATGCTGGACAGAATTTTGAAAGAGTCCTCTTTTGATCAAAGAAAAATTGGCAAGGGAATAAAAGATAAACTTTTACCTTTTGTGAACGATTTGGAAAGTTCTATAGAAAAATCCCATTTTATAAAACTTATTAGCGATAAGTCTGGAATCAGCGAGAAAGCTCTTTCTGAAGATTTGAAAAAAGTTGAATCTGAGTTAAAGTACGAAACGGAAGAAACAAAAATCGCTAAAGAAAATGTAGAGAAAAAATTAAGAAAAGATCCAATTGAACGCAGGCTTCTGGGTATAGCTTTTTGGCAAGAAGGTCTGCAAACCAGAGTTATAGATCCGGAGATTATTTTAAAAAGATTAGAAAAAGTAAAAGAAGTTTATCAAGACAAGAAAGAAGACTTGATTTATGAAGCGGAAGCTTTTTATTTAAACAATGAAAATTTACAAAAGGATGTGAAAGAAATGTTGCTTTCTCTTGAGGAGGAGTATTTAAATGAAGAACTTGTTAGAAAAATAGTAGAGCTTAAGAGTCTTAAAGACAACCCCGAAGACAAGTCTTCAGCTTCCTACGGGGCAGGAAAAGACCTGTCTGCGCAGGCAGGAGAAATGGAAATTTTAAAAAAGATAAATGAAATAAATAAAAGAAAAGAAGAAATTAAAAATAATCGTAATAAAAAAAATATATGAAAAAGAAAAAATTAAATAAAAAAAATAAAAAGCTTAGAATCAAAAAAGTAAAAAAATTTAAGAAGAAAAGGATTTTAAGGAAAAAAGTAAAGAAATTATCTTCTCTAGAAAAAAAGGTGGAAAATTTAGCTCACACCTCAAATGAGCTTATAGAAAAAGGACGGAAAAGGGGATTTATCACTTATGATGAAATATTAAAAACTTTTCCGGATATTGAAAATAACATTTTGTTTTTGGATGAGCTCTACGAGAAATTTGCGATTGCCGGAATTGATGTGCTGGAAGGCGGGAATCTGTTGAATCTAAATGTAGATTTAACTGATAAAGACCTAAATAAATCCACGATGCATGATTCTATTCAGATGTATCTGAAAGAGATAGGCCAGTATCCGTTGATTCGTGCTAGTGACGAGAAAGACTTAGCCAAACGTATCGAACACGGCGATCTAGAAGCAAAGAATTTGCTGGCTCGCGCCAATTTGCGCTTGGTGGTTTCTATCGCCAAAAAATATGTCGGCAGGTCGGCCAATTTGACCTTGCTTGATTTAATCCAGGAAGGAAATTTGGGTCTATTTAAAGCGGTGGAAAAATTTGATTGGACAAAAGGTTATAAATTTTCCACTTACGCGACTTGGTGGATTCGCCAATCTATTACCCGCGCGCTGGCTGATCAGAGCAGAACCATACGCATACCAGTACATATGGTTGAGACTATTTCTAAGTACAAACAAACTCACCGCCGGCTTTCTCAAGATTTAGGCCGAGAGCCACTAGCCGAAGAAATTGCCACCGAAATGAGTATTCCGGTGGAAAAAATTCATATTATTGAAAACATCAGCCAAGAGACAGTTTCCTTGGAACAGCCAGTCGGGGACGACGATGATAAATCAACTCTCGAAAACTTCATTCCGGATGATAAAATATTGCGTCCCGACCAAGAATCTTCTCGCCGCATTCTCTCCGACCAGATTCGCGAGGTTCTAAACGAACTCAATCCAAAAGAACGTAAGATACTTGAGATGCGTTATGGACTCCTAGACGGCATTCAACATACTTTAGAACGGGTCGGGGAAGAATTTGGTGTGACGCGAGAGCGTATCCGTCAAATTGAGGCGAAAGTTCATGAAAAACTCCGCCAGCATGAGAAGATTTCAAGGTTGAAAAACTATTTCGATTAATTGTAAATAAGGGTCCAGCAAATCCGACAAGGGTATTTGACTGTAAGTTGGTTGATAATCAATAGTATAAGCGTTATACTTGCTATTATGCAATTTGAACAGTTTGTACCCAGTTTTCTTAAAAGAAGAAAAGAGGATGTTGTGCCAGTACAAAAAAATGAGCGCATTGTTACCATTCCTAGCCGAGAAGACATACTTCAACGTCTAAATGGATTCTTATTTAGGGAAATGGGAAAAGAGACCGATCTAGAATTCAAAAAAATCCTGGAAAGTATTAAAGCAGAAAAAGCTATACAAGAAAATTTTCTGCGACTCATATTGCCTATAGTTGGTCAGCAGCTTGATTATCGCTTTATTAAGGGAAAAATTATGCATGCTGTATATGGTTATTTTTACGAAAATAGTAAAATTAAAATAACTGATGAGCAGAAACATACCATAGCTTCTTTTCTAACCGATTCCATTATTGTAGATCAAAAGCTTGCACAGGAGACAAGAGCATATCAACCTATGTGTATGAGCAAGGATAGTCCTTGCTCAAGATTACTTGATAGGATTTTTTGCGTGAAATGCTTTCTCTTGTGAATCAAAATCCATTTCCATGTTTTTTGTGTATTCTGGAATAAGAGAAAAGTCAATGATATTTACTTCTTGGCGATTTTTCCCCAAAAAATCTAGGTAACTAGAATACTCATAACTTTCTAGGAATTTTTTTGCTTCCCTCTTATTTTTAACACCATTTTCTTTCCAATTTTCATCAATAAGCGATATTGGATTAAGATGAACATACGAAAAAATATACAGATATTGTGGTTCATTGCTGATGTGTTCCGATCTGAATGGGTGGGTAAAAAGGGGACCACTTCGTTCGTATTTTGTATTGAAATACATTGAGTAAGCTGTCAAAAGTTTGCCCATGAATTTAGTTATCCCACCTTCGGAGTGTTCGTAAAGAATTATGTGAAAATGATTTGGCATCAGGCAATAACCTAAAATTGAAACCAAGGGCTTTTCTCTTTTTTCTTTGAAAATATTATGCAAATTATTCTTGTTGTCTCGGAGAAAATTATCCATTCTAAAAGATGAGTTTTGATTCATAATGTACAATAGGGCAACAAAACGGTTGTAATCTTTTGTGTTTAAAAATATCTTGCGTTTTTCTACTCCTCGGGAATAAATGTGGTAGTATTCATTTTCTGCAAATGGAGTTTTTCTGTACATTCCTCTATTATATATTGGTTAGCAAAACTGAGCAAGGGTAGTCCTTGCTCAGTTTCTGTAGCTTTTTTGGCTAAACTAGAATATTTTAAAGCTGTGACTCAGGGAGACCGTTATTCGAGGGAGTGACTTCGAAAAGTTTATCTATATATTTCCAAAAAGTTTTATTGCCTCCTTGTTCCCATGCGCACTCTGTAGCTTCAGCTTCGTGAAAAGCTTTTGGGTGAAGTTGAGGAATTGGATAGTGTCTATATATCCAAGCGACATCCCCATTACTTTTTTCTACCACTTGGTGCATGGTGTTATGAAATACTTTACAAAAAGGGCACTCAAGGTCCGAGTATTCTATTATAACTATTCTGGCATTTATATTTCCCAAGATGTGATCATCTGACGAAACGGGTTTGATTTGCTTTTCGATTGATTTTGTATCATTTTTCAGTATTCGTTCTATGTTTTCATTTATTGTGTCATATGGCTGAGCGCCAGGTATAGCGTCAAACATCTTACCGTCCGCTCCGATGAAAGAAAAAACTTTACCGTCTTTCAATATAAAAGAAGAAGGAGTTCCGTTTACTCCGGCTCTCACTCCATCATCAATATCAGCTTGGATTTTATCCTTAAATTTTCCGCTAGCAAGACAGGCGTTAAAGGATTTTACATTTAGGCCGATCATTTTAGAAATTGTTGCGTTTGCTTTCGGTACCGCGCCGCCTCCGCTTCCTTTGAGCAGGATTGCTCCTGCTATGATAATTCCTGCTATAATTATAGCTGCAGCTATCTGCTTTTGGCTATCTTTAGACTTAATTTCAACATTATTTTCGGTTTTATATTCTTCCATTTGTTTTTTTTGCTAATTACTAATATTTTTATTGTAGCATTAAAAAACAAAATATGATATACTGTTGATTATTAAAATTGTTGTCCGATTAGTCGTTCGGACGAAAAACTTATCATTAATTTATTAAATATATATATATATGTGTCATTCAATAAGTTGTAAGGGTGGATGCACTCCAGCTTTAGTTGGTAAAATCTTACTGATAGTAGGAGGTATCAATTGGGGCTTGGTAGGGGTTGGGATGTTAATGGATAGCAATTGGAATGTTGTTAATTTGCTTCTCGGCTCTTGGCCGCCGGTTGAAGCGGTTGTTTATGTTCTGGTTGGTGTTGCCGGCGTGATGGAGATTTTCGGCTGCAAGTGCAAGAAATGCGCAGAGGCTTGCGCTTCTTGCAGCGCTGACAGCAAAGAGGAAGGCGGTATGTAATATAAAAAATATGGTTTCGGTTTCCGATGTAATATTTTATGTTTTGGTCTTTTTGTCTGTTTACGTGCAGGTATTTTTTTTAATTACTTTTCTGGAGAATAGAAAAAAAATAATCACCAGAAAAGGAGAAATTAAACTAACTAATTATCCGTCTGTGACAATCGCTGTTCCTTGTTGGAATGAGGAAAATACGGTTGAAAAAACTGTGCGTTCGCTTCTTGATTTAAATTATCCGAAAGATAAAGTTAAAATATTTCTGATTGATGATGGATCGACTGATAATACTTGGAATATTATTCGCCATTTTGTCCATTATCCAAATATAAAAGTTTTTCGTAAAGCAAATGGAGGCAAACACACTGCGCTCAATCTAGGGCTAGAACATCTGGAAACTGATTTTTTTGGCGGCCTGGATGCGGATTCTTTTGTTGATTCGGAGTCTCTCGTTCGTATTATGAGTTATTTTGAAAAAGATGATACAGTCATGGCAATTGTGCCTTCGGTGATTGTTAATAACCCAAAAGGTTTTGTTCAAAATATTCAAAAAACCGAGTATTTTATGGGTATTTTCGTAAAAAAAATGCTTGATTTTCTTGGCGCCATATATGTTACCCCAGGTACTCTTACTGTATTTAATAAAAAAGTTTTTGATGATTTGGGTCCTTATCGTCATGCGTACAATGGAGAAGATATGGAGATTGCTTATCGTATGCAAAAAAATCATTATAAGATTGCATATTGCAACGATGCACGTGTTTATACTAATACACCCGAGACTGTTCAAAAACTTTATCGACAAAGATTACGCTGGTTTTATAGTTTTATAAACAATACTCTTGACTATCGCAGTATTTTATTTAAAAGAAAATATGGAAATTTTGCCTTTTTTACTTTGCCTACTGGTATTGTTTCTGTTTTTGCGGTTGGATATATATTAGGAAAAATTGTTTACAATGTAACCAACTTTTTTTATTCACAATTTATACAATTTCAAGCCGCCGGTTTTGATTTGAGTGCTAGAATAAATAATCTCGATTCATTTTTTATAAATACAAAGATGTCTCTCTTCTTAATAATAATCGTCTATTTCATAATTATTTTTGCCATAATGTTTGGCAGGCGTATGTCTGAAGGAAAGTTTCGTTTTTCATTTTCGATGTTCTATTTTTTACCTATTTTTAGTATTATTGCTCCCGCCTGGATTTTTATGGCTATTTTTAATACCGTTTTTTCTAGAATTCCAGTTTGGAGATAAAATATATGAATCGCAATCTTGATTGGGGAAAATATATAATCGTTTTTTTTATTACTGTTCTTCTTTTCTTGTCAACATTTTATCTTTCTAATTATTTTAATTCAAGAAAAATAAATCAAATCAAAGACGCTCAGGATAAAATTTCGATTGACATTTTATCCTCGGAAACGCGATTTGCTTTGTTGAAACAATCATCATGCGAAGATATTAAAGATGATTCAATTCTTTCTGACGAGTTGTCGTCTGTGGGGTCACGATTGGAATTTCTTGAGTCGACACTTGGAGCAACAAACGAAGATGTTGTTGGGTTTAAAAAATATTATTCTATTCTTGAAATTAAAGACTATATACTGATGAACGAAGTGTCTGCGCGTTGTGGGTTGACGCCTCATTTTATTCTGTATTTTTATTCCGTAAAGGACGACTGTCTTGATTGTTCCAGGCAATGGTATGCGTTGACTGAGGTGCGCAATAAATATCCCGAACTTCGAGTTTATACTTTTGACTCTAATATTGATCTTTCGGCGATCCGCTCTCTCCTGCAGATTTATAAGATCAAAGATACCGAGCTTCCGGCGCTTGTTTTGGATGACATTCTTTTGACCGGTTTTCATAGTCTGGAAGATCTTGAATCGCGCATCAAAGAGTCTTTCAAGCTTCAAGAAATAAAATCAGAAAAAACAAAAAAGTAGTATTTCTACATAAAATATGCTAATCTATGCATATATTTTAAGCCGGTGTAGCTCAGTTGGCAGAGCGCCACTTTTGTAAAGTGGATGTCGCGGGTTCGATCCCCCCCACCGGCTCCAAATAAAAATTCCTACAAATTTTCTTCTTTTTTTATTTTATGCGCAATTTCTCTGATTTTCCGTTTATAGTCTCCGATAATTTTTAGAAATTTAGAAATCTCTTTTCGTTCACCGTTTAGGTGGTTTTCATTGCTCTTGTTTTTTATTTTAATTTCTATTTCTTTATATTTATCTTTTAAAAAATTGGTAGATCTAATATAAAATCGCAATATTGTCACCAATCCGGCATATCCGTGTTTTTTCATATTTTGCGCAGTGAGATGTCTGACCTCTTGCAAGTAGGGAAGCTCGAATAAAACTTCTTTGTGATTTAAGACTTGCTCACGCTCTAGCTTGACTAATTTTCTCCCAATCATAATGATGATGGAAACAAGCGAGGTGAAGAATAAAATTAAAAGAAGATATGTCATTTGATAAATTTATATTGAATAACGCTTTATTTCTTTTATTTTCGCCTTATTTTTTTTCAGAAGCTTGCCGATCGTTTCGTCTGTATTTTTTATAAATAACTGGTCCAGCAAAGTCTTTTCCTTGAAATAAGCGTTGATTTTTCCGTCGAGCATTTTTTTCTTTATTTCGGCTGGTTTATCAATGTTCGCAATTTCCTTTTGAAAAATTTCTGTCACTGTTTTTCTACTCTCGTTGCTAATTTCATTTGACGAGAGGTACTCGGGTTTCATGGCGGCAATGTGCATTGCTATATCTTTCGCCAAAGCAACGTTACCGCCTATCAAACTCACCACCACCGCTATTTTGTTATTATGCACGTAACTTCCCAAAATTTTGCCCGATATTTCATAACTATCTCCCAGAACAATGTTTTCCCCAGTTTTCTGAATTATGGAGTCGATGATATCTTTCGCTTCTTCTCTCATTTTTTTTATTCCAAGTAAAATTGCCTTATCTGCAAGGCTGGTCAGTAAAACCGTAAAATCATTATTTCTAGAAACGAAATCAGTTTCGCAAAGAAGAGATACTAGAACGGCTTTTTTATCTTTTATTTTAATCATGACCGCGCCGTCTTTGACTTCCCGATTGACTTTTTTTAGGGCTATTTCGGAACTGGTTTTTTTGAGAATGGCTAAAGCTTTTTCTAGATTGCCTTCGGCCTCCGCTAGCGCGTTTTTACACTGCATCACAGAGATGCCCGTAGCATCTCTAAGTTCTTTTATTAACTCAGTCGTTATTTTAGTTGGCATATTTGTTATTTAGCTGGTATGGATTTTTCTCCCTCCCTATAGATGTCAGCCAGATATGCTGTAAAAAATTTTATGGAAAGCAGGCTGGAATCATTGCCGATGATGGGGTATTCAATGCCTTTTATATTTGAATCGGAATTCATTAAAGAAACAATGGGTACATCCCTTTTTTTAGCTTCAGTGCTGGCAATGTGTTCGCTCTTTGCGTCTATAATGAACAGGGCGTCAGGTGTCTTCTTCAAACCCAAAAGTCCGGTGTAATACCGCGCGAGTTTTTCCATTTTCTTGGCCATAACCACTCTTTCTTTTTTTGTATATTTTTCAAGTCCTCCCTCTTTGCTTTCTTTTTGATAATTTTCAAGCTCATTGATTCTTTTTTTTATTTCTGTGAAATTGCTCAAAGTGCCTCCAATCCAGCGCTCGGTAACATAAGGCATATTTAAAGACAAAGCCGCATTTTTGGTTATATCTTTAGCTTCCGGCTTGGTGCCGACAAAGAGGACTACTCTGCCTTCTTTCCCGAGCTTTTTCATAAATTTCGCCGCATTGTCCAGCATCTCCCTTGTTTTTTCGAGATCTATGATATCTCCCTTATTTTTTGTGGCGTAGATATATTTGGCCAAGCTAGGGTGCCTTCTGGTTTTCGAATAGCCATAATGGGCGCCAACTTTGAACATTTTTTCTATTAATGCCTGCCCGACATGGTCGTTCTGGCGAGTGTCAGCCTCTTCTTTCTTTTCATCTGTTTTTTGCATATGAATTAATATAACAGAAAGCCGCACCTTTTGCAAATTTTGCTTATATTTTTAAAAGCATTTTCCTCTTTGACCAAAAGACTTTTTTCGGGTAAGATTGCCTTATGATTAATGGTATGAAACAATCGCATCTTTTTACAAAAACTAGAAAGGAAGCGCCAGCGGACGAAGTGTCAAAGAATGCAGAGCTTCTTATTCGCGGAGGCTTTATCCATAAAGAAATGGCCGGGGTTTACAGCTATCTGCCCTTAGGGTTGCGGGTGCTTAAGAAAATTGAAAATATAATCAGAGAAGAAATGAATAAAGTTGGCGGGCAGGAAGTTTTAATGTCTTCTTTTCAGCCAAAAGAAAATTGGGAAAAAACAGGCCGGTGGAATAGTCTGGATATTTTATACAAAGTTACCGATTCGGCCGGTAGAGAAGTGGCTCTAGGTCCCACACATGAAGAAATTATTGTTCCGATTTTAAAAAATTATGTTTTTTCGCATAAAGATTTACCTCTGGCTGTTTATCAGATTCAAAATAAATTTCGCATGGAACTTCGCGCCAAGTCTGGCATTCTGCGGGGACGTGAATTTATGATGAAAGATATGTATTCTTTTCATGCCACCGAAAAAGATTTATCTGAATTTTATGCCAAGATGCAGGATGTCTATAAAACTATTTTTTCCAGAGTTGGTATCGGGCATATTACTTATAGAACTTTCGCCTCGGGCGGAACCTTTTCAAAATATTCTCATGAATTTCAAACCATCACTCCCGCAGGAGAAGACGTCATTTATGTGGATGAAAAATCTGGGGTGGCCGTTAATAAAGAAGTATTTCAAGGAAAGGTCATCCAAGACCTTGGTTTGCAGAAAGAGGATTTGCAAGAGTATAGAGCGATTGAAGTGGGAAATATTTTTGAGCTTAATACCAAATTTTCCAAACCATTTGACTTATCTTTTACCGATGCAAAAGGAGAGAAGCGCTATGTTTTAATGGGTTGTTATGGCATAGGGCTAGGACGGCTTTTAGGCGCTGTGGTAGAAGCTCTGGCTGATGATCAGGGCATCATTTGGCCTGAAAGTATTGCTCCGTTTAGAGTGCATCTTCTTTCTTTAAGTGAAGAGAGCGAAGTTAAAAGAAGGGCAGAAAATGTCTATGAGGCTTTGTTAAAAAATAATATTGAAGTTTTATTTGACGACCGGGGAAAAGTGTCCCCGGGCGAGAAATTCGCCGAGGCGGATCTTTTAGGCATGCCTTATCGCGTGGTAGTTTCGGAGAGGAGCATGAAAGAAGATGGTGTAGAAATAAAAAAACGGAACGAAAAGAAAGGTAAAATTATTTCTTTGAAAGATTTACTAAGTTTACTAGCGCCTAGCGCCTAGCGCCTGTATTTATTTCATGTTTGACAAACTTTACAAATTAATTTCTAATGACATTGGCATTGATCTTGGCACCTCGAATACCTTGGTGTATTTAAAAGGCCACGGCATCGTCATCAACGAGCCTTCGGTGGTGGCCGTCAACATCAAAACTAATCAAATCTTGGCGATTGGGGTGAAAGCTAAAGAAATGCTCGGCCGCACTCCCGGACACATCAAGGCTGTTCGTCCTCTGGTTGACGGTGTGATATCTGATTTTGAAGTTACCGAGGAGATGCTTTCCTATTTGATAAATAAAGCTGATAAAATATCTAAAAAACTGGCACGGCCGAGAATTTTGGTCGGGGTGCCGACTGGCACAACCAATGTTGAGACGCGCGCTGTCTACGATGCCGCGCGTTCAGCTGGCGCGCGGGAAGTTTTCTTAGTGGAAGAACCTATGGCTGCTGCGATCGGCATCCGGCTTCCAATTAAAGACCCAGTCGGTTCGATGATCATAGACATTGGAGGGGGCACGACGGACATCGCGGTTATTTCTTTGGGCGGAGTGGTGAAATCCAAAAACTTAAAAATAGCCGGCGATCGGCTGGATAATGATATTATCACTTTTATGCGCGATGAATTTAAAATACTGATTGGCGATCGAACGGCGGAGATGGTCAAAATTGCCATCGGTTCGGCGCTTCCCGGAGCTTATATGGAAACAGAAGTTCACGGACGGGATCTTTTAACCGGACTGCCTCGCGCCGTGGTCGTAACCGATGCTGATATCCGTGAAGCTCTTGCGTTGTCTGTCAAAGGATTAGTGGAAGGTGTAAAAGATATGCTAGAAACGACCCCGCCGGAAATTTTATCGGATATAATGCATCGGGGAATTACTCTTTCTGGCGGCGGCGCCTTGTTGTCTGGTCTTGATCAACTTTTACAAACTACTCTTAAAATTTCAGTTTATGTGGCAGAAGACCCGCTTTCCGCGGTAGCTCGCGGAACGGGAGTAATTTTGGATAATTTGCCGTTTTATAAAGAAGTTTTGATTGGGAATCAAGATGAGTTACCTCCTCGATAAAAAA
>ERZ1292629.1416-Hain-H43-01um-R1-1416-length-23401-cov-23_pt1 | contig 23401 bp, 23 predicted proteins | sample MGYA00564399_ERZ1292629 | MGnify/ENA primary metagenome ERZ1292629 (study PRJEB36523, sample SAMEA6512636) | groundwater metagenome | collected 2019-01-08 | study: AquaDiva: Metagenomics assemblies of 32 groundwater samples | reverse complement strand
CGCCGTATATTCCTTTTGCAGAGGAATGCCTTACCACTTGGCTACCAGGCCGATATTTCTATAACTAAACTTTTACTTATTAATTTTAACCCCTACGCAGAGGAATGGCACATTCGCTACACTCACGCCACTTGGCTACCAGGCCGTTTATATAATCTAGCATTTTTAATTAAACTTTCAAAATAAAAATAATTATGATAAATTAAGTATTATCCGCCCATAGCTCAGCTGGTAGAGCAGATCCCTCTTAAGGATAAGGTCGGGGGTTCGATCCCCTCTGGGCGGACACGCGTTTGAGAAATTTCCCCTGCGGGAAATTTCTAGCGTGGACGAGGTGGAGCGATGTTTTGTCAGTAGACGGAACCGCGAGCCAGGGCCGAGAAATTTTCAAACAACGGCGAGAAAATATTCGTGGCGACAAAAGATTTACATTGCCGGGATGGCGGAATTGGTATACGCGCTAGTTTTAGGAACTAGTGGGGCAACCCTTGGGAGTTCGAGTCTCCCTCCCGGCACAGAGAATAAACAAATTTATTTGTTTATGTGGAGACGAGAAAGGCTTTTCAATATTTTGTGAAACAAAATAGAAAAGCACCTGGCTATGTAATAGCCGAGTCTCCCTCCCGGCACCTTTGACAAAATGTTTTTGTTGTGTTATATTCTACTGATAAATAAATTTATATTATATGAATTATACACATAGCTCTAAAAAATCTGTCGTGATCGCAACCATTATAGTAATGTTTTTATTAGGGTATGCGACACCAGTAGTAGCACACAATCCCTATGACACCGATTCTTCTTATCAAACTGGTTCCGCCTATCAAACTGGTCAGGCGGTACAGACTGGTAATACTTACGCCACTGGTTCTGCGTATCAAACCGACCAGACAGTGCAGACCGGTAATCTCTACACTACTGATTCCGCCTATCAAACTGGTCAGACAGTACAAACCGGTAATCCCTATGACACTGGTTCTGCGTACCAAACTGGTCAGGTGATGCAAACTGGTAATCTTTACGCTACCAGTTCTATGTATCAAACTGGCAATCCATACACCACTGGTTCCAGATATCAAACTGGCCAAACAATACAAACTGGTAATCTTTACGCCACTGGTTCTGCGTATCAGGCCGGCCAGGCGGTACGAATTGGCAATACTTACACTACCAGTTCTATCTATCAAACCGGTTACGCGTATCAGACTGGCCAGACAATGCGGACCGGCAATACCTATGCCACTGGCTCTGCGTATCAAGCTGGTTCTATGTATCAAACTGGTAATCCTTATGCCACTGGTTCTGTGTATCAGACTGGTCAAGCAGTACAAACTGGCAATACCTATGTCACTGGCTCTATGTATCAAACTGGCAATACCTACACTACTGATTCCGCCTATCAAACTGGCCAGGTAACACAGACCGGCAGTACTTACGCTACTTATTAGTATTACTCGGCACCCTTGACTTTTATATCTATAAGTGCTATACTATACCAGTATGAAAAAAATAAACAACAAATCAATAAATTATAGCTTGAAAATATTGACTATTTTAGCCTTTGTCTTAATTTTCGTGCCCTTTAATAAAGCTTCAGCCGCTTATGGCACAAATATTACTTATTGTGGAACGAGTAATTGTGAAAGCTTTCCTAATTATTATAGTAATTATAATAATAATTCATATTACAATGGCATTCCTTATCAGCCACCGATTTATATTGCCCCTCCTTCTATCACGCCAGTAGTTTATTCCAATAGCGTAAATCCTAATGTGGTAAGCTATACAACCGTCCCAAAGAAAAAGACAGTCGCTAAGGCAAAAACTAATAAAGTCACTGTCAGCGATCTTACCGCCAGCGCTATTTATGGGTCAAACAGCTTCCTGCCTTCCGGCCTGATTCAATGGATACTCTTTGCGATATTTATTCTTCTTCTCGTCATACTAACAAGAATAATTTTCGGCGCCAAAGAGAATTATCACGCATCGCCGTTGAAACACGAGTAAAAACAAAAAATCTCCAGAAAAAGTCAACTCCAAAAGGGTTGACTTTTTCGTTTTTGTATGATACAATGCGAGAGTAATAGTCCTTCGAAAATCCAATTTAGGCGCCTACGGGCGCGGGGAGAGAAAAAATGTGGTTACTCGTTGTGGTTATTGGTTTGGTTCTTGTCTTCACTGGATTGACACTAAAGTTGTTTCTAGTGTCGGTTCCCGAAGTCACAGGGTTAATCCTCTTAAATCAGTTTGGGGGAAGACTCCGAGCTGTTGGATCTGGATTTCGGCTGAAGTGGCCATGGGAAACCTACCGGGAAGAAAATTTCTTCTCATTGGAGTTGGTGACGAAGAAATTTACAGAAACATACGCCTCGGGAAACGGCCCTTTGATGGAGGTCAAGGCCTCCTATCAGTATAACCCTGATGAGCGGCGACTTAACCGCTATATCGCCGTCGACAAAACGACGATTGAACAAGGGTTTACTGATATTTTCAGTGGGATTCTCTCGGAAATCATAGGCGCGGGAGAGGCCGAGGATGTCCGAAAAAACATCCAAGGGGTCCAAAACGCGGTGATCAGACAGCTTGACTCCAGCGCGCTCACTGTTGTTGGTGAGAATGGTACTCAAGCTGGTACCCCGCCAAGTGTTAAGGAAAAGCTGGAGAATCAGTATGGCATCAATTGGCGACTCTTCGCTATTGCTGACATCGATTTCGCTAAGGACTATCAGGAAGCGAGGTCGGGGAAGGCGAGAATGGCGAAGATCGGCGAGACGATTGCTGTCCTCAAGAGTGCGGCTCCTCTCCTTGACGACAAGGATGCAGTAAACACGGTTCTTGTTGAGCAAGGCAAAGCGAAGAAAAGCGTTTTTGAAATCGAAGGTCTTAGTGGCGCAATTAACGACGCGGTAATTAAGATCTTCGGCGGGAGGAAATAGTCATGCCACACACACCACCAATTGGAAGGAAAAAATCAGAGCGAGTTATCGCGGGGTGGCTCGTTGTGATCGGAATCGTCATTGCAGTTGTCGCAGGTACAGGATACCAGTACGATAAGGCGAAGCAAAAAGCCGAGGTGGAAAAAGCGAAAGCTGCCGCTTACGCCGCGGCTCACCCGCCCGCTCAGCGAATCATCGTCCGGGCCCAACGGCCCTGGACGAGCCAGACGTTCGACGTCCCGGCAGGAGGACTCCGGCTCTGGTTGGAGTCGGGGTCGGCAAGATACCCAAAACTCGGGGGCGTATTGACCCATACCTCGAGTGGTCGGTCCTACGTGGATCAGCCGGGCGTGGACCACGACGGGATGAATAATCCAGCCGGATGGTTCACTTTCCTCCCCGATCCACCGGGATCAAAGAGGAAAATCGAAATCTACAACCGCTGGTGAAAACCAGGCGCCCTGACCCAGCGCAAAAGAGGGTTAGAAAGGAGGGGGCGACAATGCGTCTTGGCCCAACGCAGCAAAAGGGCGGATCGTTTCGACGAGACCGCCCTTTCACTATTTTTTTAGACTAATTAAGGTTTATTGCAATTGCACCGTTCCCTGCTCTGGATTTACTCCTTCTATATTAAAGGTATTTATAATCATATTAAGAATAGTAAATACCCCCATCATTATCACAATCCCAACGATTCCCCAAAGCATATGACTCTTGCCGGATGTTTTTTTCTCGTCGTTTCCCTGATTCATTAAAAATTCAAGAACACCGTAAAGAAAATACACCACTGCTAAAGCAAAGAGAAATAGGATGAGCGGATTGATGATAAGCTTATCAACGTTTCCGATAAAAGAATCCAAGGAAGCGTAAGCTATCTTCGTAGAGAATAAATCCATATTTATTAAGGAATAACAACAGTTGGAAGCGTAACTTGGGTATTGCTGTTAAGACCGAATGTACTTACCAAAATATTTACAAGTCCCCACATAGCGACGATAACAGCCAAACCGATAATGCCATAAATCATCCTATTTCTTCCGGATTTCTTTGCTTCCTCATCGCTGGAAATAACATAAGTAATGACTCCCCAAACAAAGTAGACTATCCCTAAGACAACAAGCACCGGGATAACCATATTCAAAATATCCCCGATTTTACAAATTATAAATTGAATTGTTCCAGCTGATTGACCAGAACAAGTTGTAGCGGCTAATGCCACAACAGGCGTTAAACCAAAAACAGAACCTAACACAACTAATTTCTTTTTCATATTTTATGAACCAATAATAATGTTAATAATAAAAGCGACCTTATAATAATAATTTACATCTCGATTATATCACAAACACAACTAAAGCAAAAGCAATTATGGTGACTTAACTTGGGGAATAGCATATTCAATACCAAAAGTAGTGCCTAGAATATTAACCAAACCCCAAACCGAAATCATCACAGTTAAAGCGACAATCCCCCAAATCATAAATTGCTTGCCTTTTTCTTTCTTTGCCTCTTCGTCGTTATTTATAACAAATTGCACCACACCCCAAACGAACATAGCCAATGCTAAAGCAAAAATTAAAGGAATTATTGATTTATTGATAATACAAACAACATAAAGCAAAAGGTCTTGAAATTTTGGATCAGGAGCTAAAGAACACATAAAATTAAATAAAACTTAATTTATAATGCCAGTACAGTAGCAGATATCATCTCCGCGATAGCCCACGACCCCAAGAGTATCGCCGCGCCGATTAATGTATAAAGAAGAGCGTCTTTGGCTTTGGTAATCGCTTCTGGCTTGCCTCGAGCCTGTACAAAAAGAAAACCGCAGTAGACGATAGCCAGCGCCACGACCGGTATGCCGATTTTAAGCAGTCCCTCTAAAATTGTTTTAATAAGACCGGGTACTGAAGTGACATCTGGTATTGGATTGCAAATTGTACCAGGTTGACAGTCCTTGCTGTCCGCATGAAGCAAGGAAAAAGGCATAAAAAAAGCGCAAAGTAATAGAACTAACTTACACCAATTTTTCTTAACAAATTTCATCGTCGCATTAATTATACCCCGTAGTAAAATTTTTGCAAAATTTACTACCGGACAAGCCCCATACTAAGAACCAAGCAAGGGCTCGTTGTAACCCAAAATTGATAATATCAACTTAACGATAAGCCAAGCAGCAGTGGCAATGACAAGACCGACAAGCGCATTGGTAAAAATTGATTTGGCTTTGGTTCTGGCGCCAGCAGCTTCCCCGCCCGCCGTAACCATCAAAAAACCGGCATAAGCGGACATTATAGCCGCAATTGGTATAACCATATAATAAAGGATAAAAGTAATTACGTTATTCACAAGAGTCATTAAATCGTTCCAACCACAAGAAGGTGGTTGCCCTGTTGCTGATACGCTAGTACAAGGCGGTACTAAGGGATCTCCAAGTGTATATGCCAAAGAAAAAACCGGCATTATCAGCATTAAAAATATTACAAGAAAAATTAAAAATTTTGTTGTTTTTTCCATAAGATTATTTAAATAATAAAAGTTGCAATTTGGAACTGGCGTCTTTGATTGCATTGTCAGCCGACATATTATTGGAAAGCACCGCGTTAATCATTCCGCTGAAAATATTGTCAGTATCTTTGGGCGACGGGTCCAGCCAGCTTTTCGCATATAAGGCGGAACTGTAAAAAATCGGAGAATATGCATCGGTCGGTTTTATCGCCAGTAAGTCGCGTCGCGCCGGCGCCACTCTCGTAGCAATCGCAAATTTAGAAGCGAAATCTCCGCTGGCCATCAAGCTTGCGGCCGTGAAAGCCGTAGTTAAATTCTTGGAAAAAGATGAAATTGCCAGGCCCGTCACCCGAGCACCCGTTAGTTTGAATTTGGAATTTTTAATCTGGGGCATTCCGGCTACAAAAAAGTTTTGATTGGGATTTTTGTTTACCAAAGATCGAAGTTCGCTTCCGTAGCCGAAATAAAACGCCAAATTCTCCGCCGAAAAAACATCGTCGGAATTGGCAAAAGATTTATTCCAAGAATAGACAGCTTTGTTCGGGTCCGCAAAATCCGTGTAAAATTTTAAAATTGAAGGAAGATTGTAATTTCCGACCGGCGAGTCCAGAACCGAATTAAAAACTCCGTCTTTCTCCGCGACAATCGGATTGCCGGCCTGCATGAAAAGAGTGGCCAGGATATCCTTGGCATGAACGACATTTGAAAAATGCCCGAGCGCCACCGCGCTTCTGATTATTTTATTTGAACTATCTTTCTGGGTCAGAGTCGGTACAAGATTAGTCAAGTCGTCCCAGAAAGCCGGAGGATAAACGACCCCGTTGGCATCCAGAATGCTCCGATTGTAATACATCATCAGTGGATCAATCGACATTGGAAAAGCCGAAACGCCTTGAGAGTTTAAAAACACTTCCCCCGCGCCGGCGAAAACATTTTTAAAACTGGTCAACGGATAACTGGCGTATGGAATGGTAAAAATTTTATTGGCATAATGAAAAACCAGATTGTCCGGCAAGAAAAACATATCGGGACCCGCGCCGGCGGCCAATGCTTCAAGCAAATCCTGGTCAAAAGTATCGGAAGATTTTTGCACATACTTCACGACAAAAGCGGGATTGGCGTCGTTGAAATCTTTCAGCGGTATCGCTACTGCTTCCGTCGGTACAGTTCCCCACAAAACAACAGTTCCCAGATTGCCGGCCCCTCCTCCTCCAAGCGGTATTGCTCCGGAAAAAACCAAAATACCCAGAATGGCGGCGGCGATAAACACAATTAAAATAATGAGTTGAAAATTTCCCTTCATTTCATTCTCTTGATTAATATCATACCATAATGATGCTCCCCCGCATCAATTTCTCTCTCTAAAGCAAAACCTTTTTCCTCAAACATTTCACGGGCTTTATTTTTAGGAACAATGGCTGTTGCTTTCATAATCGATGACTCGGACCAGTCAATCAGGAGTACTCGTCCCTGCGGTTTCAATATTCTTTTTACCTCTTCAATAAACTGAACTTTATCTTCAACTTGGAAAAGTATATTGGAGGCAATGACCGCGTCCGCGATATTATCGCCCATTTTCGTACCGCCAATTTTTTCAACATTTCCCCAAAGACACTCAACATTATTAAGACGGGCTTCTGTTACTCTATTTTTAATTGTCGCCAAAAAATCTTTTTGCAATTCAACTGCATACACTTTTCCTTTTGGTACGAGCGCCCCGGCAGCCACGGAATAGTATCCGATCCCCGCGCCCAAATCCGCCACGATATTGTCTTCCTTTAGTCCAAAAGCTTTTAAATTTTTTACCGGATCGGAGAACATAAGTTAATTATAACACACTACCCACGCTCGCTGAAATATTACATACAGGCGAGCGAGGCAATACTATCGCCGGCACGGAGGCGCATTATTGTCACGCCCTGGGTCTGGCGGCCAAGAGACGAGATATCTTTCAGGGTTGTGCGAATCACTTGTCCTTTTTTAGACATCGCAATTAATTCTATTTCTTCGCCCGTCAATACTTTAGCCACAATCAGCTTGCCGGTTTTTGGAGTCACTTTAGCTGTTTTCACGCCCGAACCGCCACGTTTTTGAACTTTATATTCTTTCAGACTTGTCTTTTTCCCGAAACCATTCGCGCTCATTGTCAGAAATGCGCCTGCCTGCGCAGATAGGCTTTTCTCTGCGACTTTTTGCTGATTATTTTTTATGACGTCAACGCCAATGACTTCATCATTTTTTCTCAATTTTATACCACTTACTCCTCCGGCCGTCCTGCCCATTTCACGCACATTGGATTCTTTAAATCTGATGGATTGGCCATCAGCCGTCGCAATCATAACTTCATCGCCTTTTTCTGTCACTAACGCGGAGATAAGCTGGTCGTCCTTATCCAATCGAATGGCAATAATGCCGCTCCGGCGCACATCTTTAAAACTCTCGGAGGACATTTTCTTGGCTGTGCCGTGCTTAGTAACCAGCATAAGCGATTCTTTCGGCCCGCTCGCATCGCTACGCGAAGCGTTGCGGGCGGGCATCGCTAAAATTGAAGTCACTTTTTCTTCCGTTGAGAGCGCTAAAAAATTCATAATGGATTTGCCGCGGGTTGCTCGGCGGCCTTCCGGAATATCATACATTTTCATTTGATAAACCTTGCCGAGATTAGTGAAGAAAAGCAGATTGCTGTGCGTAGAGCCGGAGACGAGCATTGTCACAAAATCTTCTTCTTTGGTTTCAAGGTCGATTACGCCGACCCCGCCCCGTTTTTGCGCGCGATATTCGGAGGGATCGGTGCATTTTACATATCCGCCGGCTGTTAATACGAGCATTGTTTCTTTTTCCGGAACCAAATCTTCATCGGAAATTTCTTTGACTCCGCCTTTTACTATTCTGGTTCTTCGTTCATCCGCAAATTTATCTCGAATTTCTTTCAATTCTTCGGCAATTGTCTTAAGAATTTTTTTAGGGCTGGCTAATAAATTTTTCATTTCCGCAATAAATTTTTGTTTTTCCACGAGCTCATCTTCCACGGCTTTTCGCTCGAGTCCGGCGAGCTTGGCCAGTTTCATTTCCAAAATCGCCGTCGCTTGGGGGTCTGAAAACTTAAATTCTTTCATTAAATTCAATTTGGCGATTTGGGAATTTTTGGATCCGCGAATAACAGTAATTACGCGATCTATTTTATCCAGAGCTTTTTTAAGGCCGAGTAAAATATGTTCACGCTCTTCGGCTCGGCGCAAATCGTACGCGCTTCGGCGCTTTACAACTTCCTTCCGGTGCGTAATAAATTCAGTCAGTATTGATTTGAGCGATAAAGTCTGCGGCACGCCATCCACCAGAGCAACCATATTAAAATTAAAGTTTGATTCAAGCTGAGTATTTTTGTAAATATAATTTAAAACTTTTTCGGGATGCGCGCTATTTTTTAAATCAATGACAATGCGAATGTCTTTGGTGGATTCATCTCGGAGTCCCTTGACGCCCTCAAGTTTTTTTTCTTGGACTAATTCCGCAATGCTGACTATTAAATTTGATTTATTTACCCGAAAAGGAATTGAGGTAATGATAATAGAAAAGTTTCCGTCTTTCTGCTCCACTATCTCCGCCTCGCCCCGGCAGACCACCCCGCCCCGCCCCGATGAATACGCATGGAGCATATCTTTGTATCCGTAAGCGATTCCGCCGGTCGGAAAATCTGGGCCTTTGATAAATTGCATTAAATCTTCCGCTGTACTATCTCCGTTTTCAATTAAATGCATCGTTGCATCCAGTACTTCCGCTAAATTGTGCGAAGGGATATTCGTTGCCATGCCGACGGCAATGCCGAGAGTGCCATTCAAAAGCAAAGCCGGTACTGCCGAAGGAAAGACAACCGGCTCTTGGCGGGTCTGATCATAGTTTGGACGGAAATCAACCGTCTCTTTTTCCAAATCTCGCAAAAGTTCCGAAGAAATTTTGGACATTTTCGCTTCGGTATAACGCATCGCGGCAGCGTTGTCCCCGTCAATCGAACCGAAGTTTCCCTGCCCTAAAACAAGCGGATAGCGATAGGAAAATTCCTGCGCCATGCCAACCATAGTGTCGTAAACTGCGGTATCTCCGTGTGGATGATATTTTCCGAGTACATCTCCGACTATTGCGGCAGATTTCCTAAAACGCGCAGAAGAAGTGAGTCCCATTTCATTCATTGCGAATAAAATTCTGCGATGCACGGGTTTCAACCCGTCTCGAACATCCGGCAAAGCGCGCGAAGTGATAACCGACATTGCATAAGCCAAATAGGATTCTTTCATTTCTGCCACGATATCAACCGGCAGAATTGTATCTGCTCGCAGTTTTTCGCCCGATTCTGAGGATTTTTTTGCCATAAAATTATTCTTGAGTTATTATTGAGCGCCTGAACCAGGCTCGGATAAAATATTATATCCGCCTATTATATTATCTTTTAATGCGGAAAACGGTTTAAAATCTTGGCCAATTTTTGCTTGCGTGCCCGGATTTGTTAAAGTCGTTCCTAAGGAATAAATCCACAGAAAAATTAAAACAGCGGCGGCCAAAAAAGTGAGAACATGCAAAATATGTCTGCGAACTTCCTCGGGTTGTCTTCTTATGTGATGAATTATTTTTTTCATACTATGATGCTAATTAAACCGCCCGCAAAACTATTACTTCTCCCTCTTTATTATCCAGATCTTTTTTCTTGAGCGTCAGTTTATCCACCACTTCGGCTTTTTCTTCACCCAGTTCTTTGAGAAATGCTTTAAGCGCGCTCTCGTCGTAATCCATCGGAATTATCAGTTTTGGTTCAAGCGATGATGCGAGTTTCGCGGACGCCTTGGCATCCAGCATCCCCTTTCCGCCGACCGGAATAAAAAGAATATCTGGGCTATTGATAGCTTCACGCGATTCTTTGGAAAATTCTGAATCTGATAATGCGCCAAGAAAGGCAATATTGATTCCATCCACATCAAATAAATAAATGGTGTTAATATATTTTTTACTTCCAATTAACGCATCCGACAATACTCCTTTGATAAAAATTTCCTTTATCTCATAATCCCCCGGTCCGGTAATAACAAAAGGCTCTCGTTCACCATGTGACAATTGTTCAATCCCATTGTAATCGGGGTGATTGGTGGTTATTAATGCAATATCCGTACCAAAATGCGCAGAAATGCCGGTTTTGGAACTCTTACTGACAGGATTAAAAGCCAGGACCATTTCCCCTTGCTGAATTTTAAAAAACTGCTTGCCAAAATATGTGATTATCATTGGTTTAATTATAGCAGAAAAAAATATAAAAAACACTTGCATTTTTGTGAGTTTATAGTAGTATATTTATATAAGTTAATACTTATTAAAAGCATGGATTTAGGGTAACCCTGATGAAGCGATAGGCCGATTCAGAACCTAAGCCTTATATCCGCTTCAGGCGGATATTTTAATTTAAAGATAAATTATTATTATGGATAAAAAAGAAGCCCGCCTTGACCCGTTAGGGCAGGTAGAAGAAAATTCAGTTTTAAGTTCCGTTGTTGACCGTAGCGCAAGCAAACCGGAAGTTGACTCTCTAGTGGAAGGTCCGGTAATTTTAATAGAAAAATCTTCCGTTTATGTGAACCTGGCGCCCTTTGGTACAGGCATTATTTACGGCCGGGAATTCATCAACGCCAAGGATGTTATAAAAAAAATCAGCCTGGGCGACATTATTAAAGCAAAAATTGTTGAGGTTGAAAATGAAAATGGTTATATAGAGCTTTCTCTAAAAGAAGCAAAACAAGCGCTCGCTTGGAACGAGGCTGAAAAAGCAATCAAGACAAAAGCTGTTTTGGATTTGGAAGTAAAAGATGCGAATAAAGGAGGATTGATTTTGGAATGGCAAGGCATTCAAGGATTTTTGCCCGCTTCCCAGCTCAAAGCCGACCACTATCCTCGCGTGTTGGATTCGGATAAAGATAAAATATTAAAAGAATTGAAAAAGCTTGTTGGTCAGCATATTTCCGTGATGATTATTTCCACGCTTCCGAAAGAAGGCAAATTAATCTTTTCCGAAAAAGATAACAACCCTGAAGAAAAAAAGGAAATCTTAAGCAAATACAATATTGGAGACAATTTAGATTGCACAGTCGCCGGCATCGTGGATTTCGGAGTGTTCTTGAAATTAGAAGAGGGATTGGAAGGATTGGTGCATATTTCCGAACTTGATTGGGGATTGGTAGAAGATCCGCGCAATATGTTTAAGGTGGGAGACAAAGTAAAAGCCAAAGTGATTGAAATAAAAGACGGTAAAATATCTCTTTCCATCAAAGCTCTCAAAGAAAACCCTTGGAAAGAATTTGAAGGAAAGTTAAAGAAGGGAGATATTATCAAAGGAGTGGTCATTAAATACAACAAGCACGGCGCGCTTGTGTCCATCAAAGAGGGCGTGGCTGGACTGGTACACAACTCAACTTTCCCTTCGGAGATGAAACTTCGCGAGAAATTAGAACTCGGCAAGAATTATAATTTCCAAATTACGCTTTTTGAACCGAAAGATCAGAAGATGACGTTGATATACCTGGAATAATCTCCGTGTCCCCGATGGCATTCATGATTGCCATCACTTGCTCGGCGTAACGCGGAACAATAGAAGGAGGATTGTAGGCGCGTAGAATTTGCTTAATGGTTTTATTATCGTAATGGTGAGAGGTATTTGGATTATTCCCGCCCAGATTTCTAGCCACGGTCTCAATCGCCTCTTCAGTAGAATTAAAACTAATTTTACAAGAACCCCAGCCAAAAGGATTATTTTCCACTTTTTTACAGTCAAACTTACCACCCGTTGATTCCCGCACGGCAATAGCCGGCAATAGACGCCAATCAATGTCATTGGTATCCGCTTCTTTTGCCATTTTCATACCCGTACCTGCAAGTGGCATATTGCGCTCGGCAAAATAAGCATCAATAGCTTCCGCTCTGGCTTTCAAAATTTGGGTATTCAAGCCTGCCTTTGGATCAATAGCTTGGTTAAGAGCGAATGTTCCACCGGCTTCAATATTAACTTTTTGAACTAATGCATTTCGTGAAGTCTCTATATTATGAATGCTTCCGAGTGAAAGCGACATAGTCATAACAGGTAAAAGCACCAGAGACTGGGCAAAACGTATTAGATTGTTTTTTTTCATATTTGAGCGGTATGTGCTCCGCCAACGTCCATACTGTCTACTTCGGCTTTGACAAAAGTACCTTATTTAACAAGCCTTAATGACCTTTCAAAAGAGGTACACCTATATCTTAGCATATCTGGATTTAAAAGTCAATAGTTATGAAACACATCTAAGATATGTCAAATCTAGGCATAATGTCAGAAAAGTAATATAATAAAACAATGAAAGAGCTCCAAAATAATATAAAAGGCATAGTTTTAGCCTTGAAAAATAAGGGGAAAATGCGCCTCGCCGGTGAAATCAATAAAAATTGGCAAAAGACTTCCCTTTCGTACTCCAAAGAATTAAATAATTGGAAACCGGCAAGACCTATTGAAAAAGAGCTTTTATCGGCATTTTCTAAAGAACTAGAAAGATTAGAGATAAAAGACCCTAGAAAGACAGATGTATTAAATTCCATAAAGAAAAGGAGAGTCCTTCAGACCGGACCGCATTTAGGCATGTCAGAAAGTCCGCGAATGCTATGTATTAATTGGCTGGGTTCATTGGGTGTAAATATGAAAGATTTTTACATAGTCGCAATGTTTTCAGGCATACCATTTTCAAATAAATCAAGACCGGGAAGAATAAATAAGAAAAAAGACTCCATAAATTTATTTCCGGCAAACATGCAAGATGCGATGGTTTATAGGAGCATTATTCCAGAAAAACTTATCGAATCTTTTGATAAGCTATCGAAAAAAATAAAAAAAATTCTTCCGTGTCCGAAATTGGGCGGTTCTTATACAAAATGGGCGTTATTGGGATGCCAAAATATAGAAAGTAAAATTTTAAATAAAAAAAATCTAATTTTTATAGATATAAATGAAGTTGTAACAAATTATCTATTAGAGGTACTAAAAAACAAGAAACATATTTTTTATAAAATATTTTTTGATACAAAAACACAAAAAGAATTTATAAAAGCTTTTCCGAATGAAATAATGTTTTATTCCTCCGGCAAACAAGGAAAATACGACACAATGGAAAGTTATACATTAGTTGAAGGAAAATTAATAAATAAAAACAAAGAAATTTTGCTTGAAGATAAAAAAATATTAACCCAAGAACTTGAAAGTGGCAGATTGTGCCCCGCATTAATAACGGGATTTTTAACTCTGGCTTTTTTGAATCAATTTAAATGTTTTGGATCGTTTGCCCAAGTAGAATATCTGCCTATTTATCAGAAAAAACTTTCTGGTCTTGGGTTTATGAAAGAATATAGCGTGGGGAAAATACCAACAGCAAATTTAACGACCGGAGTCTTTCCCGCACAAATCGATCTCTATCCAATTGATATAATACTTGGAGAAAAATTTTCACCGGATTCAAGTTTAAAATTTGGCGAGCTTTTAGTTCCAATGAAGGAAACATTATTGGGAAGTTATTTTGTCGGCAGTATCAGAAAATATGCCCAGCATGATTTTGCTAAATCAAATGAAAAAAAATAAAAAAGTACATTTAATAGGTATTTGCGGAAAAGGCATGTCGGCTTTGGCTTTTATGCTAAAACAAAAAGGTTTTATTATAAGCGGGTCTGACGAGGGTTTTTACAATCCGATAGCCGATCTGCTTAAAAAAAATGGTATAAAATTTACATCCAGCTACTCTCCCTTTAATATTCAAAAAGATGCTGATTTAATAATAATAGGAAAACACGCAAAACTTACACCTGAAGAAAATGAGGAGGTAAAAGCCGCTTTTAAATCCGGAATCCGAATACAATCTTTGCCGGAAATATTGGGAAAATTGGCGGAAAAGACCGAAAACACGGTAGTAGCTGGAAGTTTCGGGAAATCAACAATGACTTCCCTTTTAGCTTGGTGTTTGGAAAGCTCTAAAAAAAATCCCTCATATTTCATCGGGGCAGCCCCTTTTGGTTTCAAAACAAATGCAAAACTGGGAAAAAGCAAGCATTTTATTTTTGAAGGCGACGAATATCCTTCTTCAAATTGGGACCAAAGATCCAAATTCTTGCATTTACGCCCGAAAAACTTAATTCTAATTTCAGCTGAACATGACCATATAAATGTTTTTCCGACTGAAAAAGATTACATTAAACCGTATAAAGAACTTATTTCATTATTGCCCAAAGACGGTATTTTAGTTGTGTCTAAAGAAGGAAAAAATATCAACAAAGTAATAAAAAATGCCAAGTGTAAAATAGTAAATTACGGATTTGATAAAAAATCAATCTGGCATCCGGAAAATATAACATATGGAGAAAAAACTTCTTTTGATTTATTTAAAAATAAAAATAAAATAATTAATTTGGAAACAATCTTATTGGGAAATCATAATATTGAAAATATCGTTGGAGTTGGAGCATTTCTTTTGGAAAGAAAATTAGTAACACCAAAGGAACTGCAAAAATCAATTAAAATTTTTAAAGGCATATCCGGACGGATTGACTTAAAAACAAGAAAATCTTCCGTTTTGGTTTATGAAGGATTTGGATCTTCTTATTCTAAAGCCAAATCGGTTTTTGATGCACTGAAACTGCATTTTCCGAATAAAAACCTGATTACGATATTTGAACCGCATACCTTTAGCTGGAGAAATATGGAAACTAAAAAATGGTATGAAGATATTTTTAATACCAGTTCCAAGGTTATAATACTTCCTCCGCCAGAACATGGCGCGAAAACTCACAACCAAATGACTTTTTCTGAAATTATAAAAGAAGTAAAGAGAAAAAATACTAATGCATACGGGATACAAAACGAAAAGGAGGCTTTGGCTCTTTTGAAAAAAATTGTAAAAAAAGATGATATTGTTGTTTTAGTTTCTTCCGGATCATTGTTGGGACTGACTGTTTCGGTTCCAAAATTAATGGAAAAAATGTTTCCTAAGAAATAAATATTTTCTTAAATTCCTCCATGTCATTGAAGTGATGCCGAACGCCTTTGATCTCCTGATAGTCTTCATGTCCTTTGCCGGCGCAAAGTATAATATCTCCCTTTTGCGCCAGTTTTACTCCTTCCAGAATTGCTTCATGCCTATTTGATATTGTTTTTACTTTCTTCAAATCATCAGCCGATAATTCTGTTTTCATCTGCTCAATAATCTTATCCGGGTCTTCGCTTCTCGGATTGTCCGAAGTGAAAATGGCAATATCGGAAAGCGTGGCTCCGATTTTACCCATGATTTTGCGTTTTACAGAATCACGGTCGCCGCCACAACCGAAGATAGAAATTATTTTAGTACCCTCTTTTCTTAAATTTTGTGTGGTTTTTAAAACATTCTCTAGCGCGTCAGGAGTGTGTGCGTAATCCACTATCACTAATACTCCACTCGGTGAATTAAAATACTGAAATCTTCCGGCCGGAGGTTCAACATTTTTCATTAATTCTTTTACTTTCTCCTTATCCATACCGAGAAGCACGAGAGCGGCATACACGGCAAGCGCATTATACATATTAAAATCTCCTATTAATTTTGTCTCCAATTTTTCATCAAAATCCGCTTTATTTTTGAAACCATACGTGTATTTTTCAGCTTTGATTCCTTCCAACATCTTTAATCCGTATTCATTATCAGTATTTGTTAAAGCAAAAGCGCTCGCTGGAAGCATTTTGAAAAATTTCTTTTTAGCTTCAAAATAATTCTCAAAATTTTTATGATAATCCAAATGGTCGTGCGTCAAGTTCGTAAAAATTCCGCCGACAAAAGCCACTCCCGCGACGCGATTTTGATCAAGCGCATGAGAACTTACCTCCATAAAAACATATTTACAACCTTTTTCTGCCATTTCATAAAGAAGCTTAGTTAGAGAAATTGAATCAGGTGTGGTATGCGTAGCTCCCCTTTTCTCACCCGCAATAATATTTTCTACTGTACCAATAAGCCCTGCCTTGTATCCGAGTTCTGTTGCAATTTTATAAAGAAGTGTAACTGTCGTTGTTTTGCCGTTGGTACCGGTCACTCCTATAATTTTCAATTTTGAAGATGGATTGCCGTAATAATACATCGCCCCAAGCGACTTAATTCTCCACCATATTGTTTTTAGCTTTTTAATCAGATTTTTCATTTTATTTCTTAAGATATTTTTTATTTTTTAATTTTTCCGGCATTAAATCTTTCGTCGTATATTTTTCGTAATCTTTTCCATAACCCAGATCTTTCATTAATTTCGTCGGAGCATTTCGGATACTGAGCGGTATCGGTAGATTACCATATTTTTTCGCATCTTCCATCGCCAGCAGATAAGCGTTATAAGCGCTCCGATCTTTTTTGGCTTGCGCCAGATAGGCCACTCCATGCGCAAGATTTTCTCCGCACTCCGGCATCCCAATTGTATCCACTGCCTGGAATACCGCATTGGCTACTACTAGAGCTGTTGGCTGAGCCAGTCCGATATCTTCACTGGCAAAAACTACCATTCGGCGGGCAATAAATTTCGGATCTTCTCCTGCTTCCAACATTCTTCCCAAGTAATACAAAGCTGCGTCCGGTTGCGAAGCACGCATGCTTTTTATAAAAGCGCTGATGGTGTTATAATGTTCTTCGCTTTTTTTATCGTGACGCAAAAATTTTGACTGTAGAGTATTTTTTAAATTATCAACCGTAATATCTTTGTAGAGAGAAATAGTATTTTCAACCATGGCAATCGCCTGCCGGGCATCCCCTCCGGACATTGAAATAAGCCAATTGAGAGCGTCTTTTTTTATTTTACAGCCAGTGCGCTTGATAATTTTCTTGATTTCTTCGTCAGAAAGTTCGTTCATGATAAAAACTCGCGAGCGGGAAAGCAGAGCCGGAATCACTTCAAAGCTCGGATTTTCGGTTGTCGCTCCGATTAGAGTAAGCCGGCCATTTTCCACATACGGCAGAAGAAAATCCTGCTGAGCTTTATTAAATCTGTGTATTTCATCAAGAAAAAGAATTTTAGGACCCAATAAAGTGCCTTCCGATTCAATTATTTTACGAATATCTTCCTTTCCTGCCGAGACCGCCGAAAGTTCATGATAGTCGGCATTCAATGCCTGGGCATAAATTTTAGCCAAGGTCGTTTTCCCGACCCCCGGCGGACCCCAAAAAATAAAGGAAAAAAGGTGCTTTTTATTGATTGCAATGGAAATGGGCTTGCCTTCGCCGGTCAAATGTTCTTGCCCAACAAATTCCTTTAGATTTTTAGGCCTAATTCTTAAAGCCAGTGGTTCCATATCGGCCATTATACATTAAATTTATTTCCCATGGCATTTTTTATCTCTTATACTTTTTCAATTTCATCCAGAACAAGGTCGTGAACATGTTTATTAAATAAAATTTTATGGTGACCCCAAACATCTACTTGGATATTTTTTGCCCCTTTTAATCTGCAACTCTCCGTTGGCCAAACATGATTATCAAATTCTCCAAAAACCGAAACTATTTTATGGTTTATACTATTTTGGGAATGTAGTTTTTTTATCATTTCGCCCTCAGGACGAAGTTCTCTGGCCGCTTTGCCGGGTATAAATTTTGCAGCATGACTTCCCAGAAATGGCGTGGCAATGGCAATTACTTTTACTACTCGGCCATCTTGATTGTCATAAGCAAGCAAATGCTTGGCGATTAGACCACCTTTGCTGTGCGCGATAATAATTACATTGCGCAAATTTTTTTCATCAATCAGTTCGCGAACTAATCTGGCGGAATGATCAACTGCTCTTATATTATAACCAAGCTTTTCTACCACATAAACGGGATGGCCTTTTAGAGAAATTGGATCAGCAATTGCTTTTAGGAACTGCCATTTCGTAGTTGCGCCCGGTATAAGAATTATTGGCGACTTGTTTTTTAAAATATGACCTAAATAATGCTGAGGTGGCTTATGGAACATAAAAGAGTGGCCTTTTGCAAGATAGAAGTAGTCGCGAATCCAGTTTGTTATTTTTTTAACCGGCATATATTTTATTTCCCATGGCACTTTTTATATTTCTTTCCGCTTCCACAAGGACAAGGGTCATTTCGGCCCACTTCTTTTTTTGTATCTGAAAACTCTTTTGGCTCGTTATGGCTAACTACTAAAGTTTGTTTTGGTTCTTCAGCTTCTATTTTAGGCCTAATTTCGGTATTTATAGTCTGAATAAGCGACAGAACTTGTTCTTTGAACGCTTCTTCCATTTCTTTAAACATTGCCAACCCGTCTTTTTTATATTCCACAATCGGCTCTCTTTGACCATAAGCTCGCAAGTTTACCGATGAACGTAAATAATCCATTGCCTCCAGATGCTCCATCCAAAGGCTGTCGGTAGTATAAAGAGCTATGCGGCGAACGGTTTCCAGAAATGCTTCTTCTCCCAATTTTTTTCTTTTTTCGTCAATTATTTTTTCCAGTTTTTCCTTTTCCTCCCTATTTTCCAAAATTTGCTCAAGTAATTTTTCTACTTCTTCTTTTTGGGCTCGCATCATTTTTTGGCGCCTTTCATAAATTATTTTGCGCTGATGATTCATCACATCATCGTATTCCAGAGTCTGCTTTCTGGCATCAAAATGAAACCCTTCAATTTTTGCTTGCGCCCCTTCCAGGGTTCTATTGATAAAACGGTTTTCAATCGGCATATCTTCCGGTATACCAAAACGCCCCATCATTGTTTTAATTCTTTCCGAACCGAACACGCGCATCAAATCATCTTCCAGCGAAACGTAAAATTGCGTCGCGCCCGGATCTCCTTGCCGGCCGGAACGGCCTCGAAGCTGATTATCTATTCTCCTCGCCTCGTGCCGCTCCGTACCCAAAACAAAAAGTCCGCCGGAATTTTTTACAAATTCATATTCTTCTTTTACAATAGGATTGCCTCCGAGCTTGATATCTATTCCGCGACCAGCCATGTTTGTGGCAATGGTCACGGCACTGCGCCGGCCGGCTTGCGCGATTATTTCTCCTTCTTTCTCGTGATTCTTCGCATTTAAAATAACATGCGACACGCCTTCTTGCTTCAAATAAACAGAGAGAAGTTCATTTTTCTCGATTGAAATAGTACCGATCAAAACCGGTTGGCCTTTCATATTTAATTCTTTCACTTTTTTGGCGATAGCTTGAAATTTTCCTTTTTCCGTTTGAAAAATTAAATCTGAATGGTCCATGCGAACAACGGGACGATTGGTGGGAATTACTATCACATCCAGTCCGTAAACTTTCAAAAATTCTTCGGCGGAAGTCGCTGCCGTGCCGGTCATGCCGGAGAGTTTTTTGTAAAATCTAAAATAATTTTGGAAAGTAATCGAACCGGACGAGCGAGTTTCTTTTTCGATTTTCACGCCTTCTTTCGCCTCAATCGCTTGATGAATTCCTTCCGACCAGCGCCGACCCGGCTGAAGACGCCCGGTAAAAGGGTCAACAATGACAACTTCGCCCTCTTTCACGACATAATCTTTATCGCGTTCAAAAATGGCTTGCGCTTTTACCGCTGTTTCCAAATGATGCACATATTTAATGCCTTTCTCCGTATAAATATTTTCCACTCCGAGAAGTTTTTCCGCTTTAGTAATACCGACGTCAGTCAAAGATATTGCTTTTAATTTTTCATCCACTTCATAATCCGTATCACGTTTCAATTGTTTGGCAATTTGATAAAATTTGATATAAAAATCTTCCGAGTCGCCGGATTGGGAAGAAATAATCAGCGGAGTGCGCGCTTCATCTATTAAAATGGAGTCCACTTCGTCAACAATTGCAAAATAATGCCCCCTTTGCACGAGGTCATCCATTCTCGTGGCTAAATTGTCCCGTAAATAATCAAAACCATATTCATGATTTGTGCCGTAAGTTATATCCGCAGCATACGCTTCCTTGCGAGAACATGGTTTTAAAAAATCATAGACAATTTTAAATTCTCCAACCTGATCTCGTTCTTGGTCCTCTTCTTTGTGTATCGCGTCATATAAATAAGAAACATTATTTGAATTAATAACACCGACAGTTAATCCCAAAAAATTATAAACTTGGCCCATCAAGACCGCATCGCGACGTGCCAGATAATCATTCACCGTTATCAGGTGTGCACCTTGGCCCATAAGCGCATTGAGAAAAAGCGGTAAGGTGGCTACCAGGGTTTTACCTTCGCCAGTTTTCATCTCGGCAATCTTGCCTTCATGCAACGCTACTCCCCCAATCAACTGAACATCATAATGCCTTTCTTTTAAGTTTCTTTTGGCTGCCTCCCGCACCAAGGCAAAGGCCTCGGGCAATATAGAGTCCAGGCTTTCGCCTTTAACTAATCTGTCTTTAAATTCCAATGTTTTCTTTGGAAAATCCTCATCCGCCAACTTTAAAATATTCACTTCTAAAGCATTGATTTTGTCCACTATCGGCCCTGTATTTCCGATAAATTTGGAACTTTCATCGCCGAACATTTTACTAAATAAACTCATAAATATATATTAGCATAAAAAGAAAAAACTTCCGACTTTCGACGGAAGTTTTTTGAAAGTAAGGAAAAACTATGCTCGCTTTTTTCCTTTCTTTGCTGCCTTCTTCTTCTTTGCCATATTTTTGTAAATTAATTTTTAAACTTTAGTTTGCAATAAAACGACCAAAATATTTATTGCTTCGAACTGCTTTAATTATCTCGTATATCAAAACATAATACAATGCTTTTCTATCAAAACTGTGGATAACTCCCAATTTTTTATTTTTGAAAAAAATTTAAAAAATTGAGGATCCCGCCAAGGGCGGGATAATTTAAAAAAAAATAAAAAACAAAACCCCGCCGATGGCGGGGTTAGAAATTATTTTCATTTGAGGCGGGTGGTGGCGAAACTCCAACATATGTGCCTATGTGAGTGCGATCACCCGCCACAGATAAAAATAATTTAATTACTTATAATTATATCACAAAAAATGGTCGGGCCGCTGGGAATCGAACCCAGTCTACATCCTCCCGAAGGATGCGTACGACCGGTATACTACGGCCCGGTGTTGTGGGCATGAGAGGATTTGAACCTCCAAGGATTGCTCCATACGCTCCTGAAGCGTACGCGTATACCAATTCCGCCACATGCCCATGTGGACCTGATCGGACTCGAACCGACTGCCTCCACTATGCCATAGTGGCGCTCTAACCAGATGAGCTACAGGCCCTTAAATTATAAAACATTTTTAATTATATGTTCTATCACATTGTGCATCTTGGCGCCAACGGATTCGCAGACCTGTGAAAAATGCGAGTCCGGTTTCAGGTCAGGCATTGATTCAACCTGAAGAAGATAAGCCTTGCCTCTTGGACTTAAAACAAAATCCGATTTCAAATAATGTTTCGCACCGATATGGGTATGCAAATCTTTCGCTAGGGCGGTTAACCTTTCTTTTTCATCGGCAGAAAAACCAGCCTCGCCGAGTCTAGGCGGGATGCCAAAAGAATTTCCCAATGGAAAAGTATAAATATTTTGCCCGCGAAAATACGGCACGGAATGCACAGAGGCCACTTTGCCCGCGATAAATTCCTCAACTAAAACACTTTTTTCGTGTTTGACTCCATCCTCAATCGCACCCGCTAGTTCATTAAAAGTTTTGGCTAAATGTATTCCCATATTGGAATCCGGCGTAAAAGATTTTACAATCCAAGGCGAAGGAAACTTTTCAAAAACTTCTTTGGCTTTTTTAATCGCGTATCTCTCGCGCGGACCATCAAAATCTTTTTGATATACCGGCAAAATTATTGACCTCGGCATTTCTATGCCAATTTGTTTTATATGTTCTCTCAACATCTCGCGGTTATTCCCTAAAGCTGAAGAAAAAGATCCATGACTCACATTTGGAATAGAAAGATTATCCAGGGTCACAGAAAAACTTAGATGCGCTGTATTCCAAACAACATCAACTCGATGCATTAAGTCCGCTGGGCTTATCGGCATACCATTTAGATGCCATATTCCTTCTTTGTCGATTAAAATATCAACTGGCATCCACTTATCCGATAAATTTTCAAAAATGTGCGAAATAATTTCTCCGCCCTTTTTTAAAGAAGACGCATAATGCTTTTCTGTCCCGCCACGCAATACTCCAACTCGTTTTATTTTTTTATCTTGCTTCTCTTGCATGATAAAATTGTAGCAATAAATGAGGAGCAGAAGCAAATTTATTTGCTTAATGTCCGAATGCCATTGCTATATGGTAATCCATCTAGCATAAACAAAACACACCATACTTACGTATAGTGTGTTTTTTGCTGTTCTATGTTTTGTTTCGTTCTTTATTTAACTTTTTTATTTTATATGTCTTTCCATATAGTCCAGCCCATTTTAAGTTTGAGCAAAAACTATTGTGTCGTCAATTGAGCGACACAATACCGACTCAATCAGCACTTCAGGTGCAAGCACCTTCAGCACGTTTTTTCAAATTGAATTATTCCACGAGCAGCTTCCGCTACCCGTGCCTTGTTACGACTTAGTCCCTGTCACCGAGCTTACCTTAGGCCCTACTTATGTAGAGACTTCGGGTACTCCCGGCTCCCTTGACTTGACGGGCGGTGAGTACAAGACTTGAGAACGTATTCACCGCAGTTTAGCTGACCTGCGATTACTAGCAATTCCAGCTTCATGGAGTCGAGTTGCAGACTCCAATCCGAACTGAGGCCGCTTTTGGACGATTAGCTCAGAGTCGCCTCGTCGCTACGCGTTGTAACGGCCATTGTATTATGTGTGTAGCCCAGGGTATCAGAGGGACATGCTGACCTGGCGTCATCCTCTCCTTCCTCCCCCGACGAAATTTTCGAGCTTTACTCAAAAACTTTGTCGGGGGCGGTCTCGTGTGACACTTGTAACACACAACGAGGGTTGCGTTCGTTA
>ERZ1292629.953-Hain-H43-01um-R1-953-length-30550-cov-8_pt1 | contig 23402 bp, 20 predicted proteins | sample MGYA00564399_ERZ1292629 | MGnify/ENA primary metagenome ERZ1292629 (study PRJEB36523, sample SAMEA6512636) | groundwater metagenome | collected 2019-01-08 | study: AquaDiva: Metagenomics assemblies of 32 groundwater samples | reverse complement strand
GTTGTCAGATAGTTGCAATGAGATTGCTCCGCAACTGGGCATGCACAGCCGAGAGCTGATGCAAAAGCTGAGATGGGATCGAGGTGTTATCACATATACTCCATCCTTGGTGGCAGAACAATCCGCCGAAGCCGATACTATCTCGCAAGACGAACAACCAAATTGGCGCGTGGAGATGCTGAAAAAGTATCTCAACCATGAGCCCTTGCCTCGCAAGGACGCCTGGTGGCTAGATGTTTCGTCCGGCTTAGTGGTACGGGAAATCCTTGATGAAAAGTCAGGAATCCCGATTCCGAAAGATGCAATTAAATTCTGGAGAGAAGAAATGTACCCCAAGCTTTACGAGGAGTACACTATTCAACTCCTTGAAACGGCAGACCAACCCGCCACACCTTAACCCAAAAGTTTATACGCCCCGCGTTTGACTATCCAGTCATCCGCGGGGTTTTCTTTTTTTTCCTTTCCCCCCCCTCTTAAAGAGAAAAATAAAATAAAAATTTAAGCCTATAAAAATTTAGAGACAAAATCAAGCCATTGGAGCGATGGCGAAGCCAAAGGTTATTCTGTTTGAGCCGAACGAAGCGAGGCGAGTTAATAACCTTAGCGACAATGGCACCAGATTTTGTCTAAATTTTTATCCAGATTAAATTTTTGTTTTATTTTCCTCTATACTTCCACACTAATTTTTATTTTATTTTTTCTCACTCCACCACTCCATCCATCTGCCCCAAAATCGGGTCGTTGAAAGCGGTGGTGATCGCTTTGAGCGCTTTGGAAATATCCGCGCCGGTTTCCGCGTCTTTGGCGGCAAGCGATGAGTCGGAGACCAAAATTAAAATTTTGCCTTCATCGGCGGCAGTCGGCTTGATGCTGACGTTAAAATCCGCTTCCGCGCCTTTGGCCGTCTTGGCCAAGCGCGAAATGCTCCAAGTCACTTTATTGGTTCGAGCGTCAAAGACCAAATCGCCGGTATTGTGGTTTTCTTTGCCCGCCCAAGAAACATTCTTTGGCAAAGAAATCGTCACTTTCAAATCCCTAATATCGTGCAGATTGTTGAGCAAGGCCGCTTTAATGTTGTAAGTGGAGGTCTGGCCGACTTTGGGCGTGATTGGCCCCAAGCCCAAAGGAATATTGTCCTCGTCATAATAACGCGCTTGGACTTGCAAATTCAAATCCGAACTGATGGAATTGGTGATCGTCTTGGTCTTGGTGGAAATCTCACCGCTTTCCGCGCCGGTTTGTTTAGCCGTGGCTTCCGCGTCGCTTTCCACGCTGAATTTACTCGCGTCTCGGCCAACCGAGGCCGCGTCTTTAACTCTGATTTGCCAACTGATTTCGCCCTCCTGGCCGGGCTTCAACTTTAATAATTTTGGCTCTTCTTTGCCGGTCCAACTCACCACGCCGGTTGTTGATTTTATTCCCTTGCCGGCTGCCAAACTGCCCCAATCCAAAATCTGCGAATCTAAGTGAGCGGCAATTTCAATATTTTTTAAATCGGTCTCGCCGGTATTTTTAAAATTCAAAGTGTAAAATAATAAATCATCAAAGTTTATCGGCTGGTCTTCGGCCGAACCGTTAATCACCAAGGTTAAACTCAATTGGTCTTTGACCACGCTGGTGGTCAAGCTGCTTTCGCTTTGCAAGACATAATCATCTTGGTATTTGAGCTGGATCCTCGCTTTGAAATCGCGGTTGCCCTCCTCGGTGATCGCCGAATAATTGCCTTTTATCTTTATTTCTCCCTCCTCGCCGGCTTTCAGATTGATAATATTCCAAATATTGTCATTTTCGCCATCCGACGGGTCGGGGTCGGACGAGGCGAGAGTAAATCCATCAGGATAATCAGCCACCACTTGTAAATCAACCAAATCTTTGTCGCTTAAATTTTTGTATTTAAAATCATATTCCGTTTCTTGGTTGGCGAGGATTTTTTCCGGACCTTTAACTTCAAAGCTGATCATTGACGAGGAAACCATCGCGTCTAAAATCGTCTCTTGTTTGAAATCGGCGTTCATATTAGCCGGCTTAAAGCGCAATTCTCCCCGAAATGTTTGGGTGGAATTTAAGGCGGCGGTAAGCGTCCCTTTAAGCTTTATTTCTTTTATCTCGCCGGTTTTCAAAACGGAAAAACTCCAAATGTTGTTTTTTTCACCGGTTGCCTCTGGGTCGCTTGAAGAAGCGTAGGTGAAATTATCCGGGTAAAACATCGTCAGCTCCAAGTTGTACAGATTCACCTTTTCCCGATTGGTAATTAAAATGCTGTAGGTCCCCTCTTCACCAGAAACGATATTGACGGGCGGCTCGATTTTGAAAGTGATCCGCTCATTGGTGAAACTGTCGCCGCCAAGTTTGCCAAACAAGAAAAAACCGCCGGCCGCCGCCAAAAGAAGCACGGCAAAAACGCCGATTAAAGCGTAAATGGTGGTCTTCCAAGCCGGCCGCGGCGGTTTTTTTAAACGGCTCAAATCGGGAATCCGGCCATTGCCATCCACATAGACCTCGGCCAAATCGCGCTGGATATTTTTGCGTCTCTTTTTTCTTAGCATAATTTTTGTATCTTTATATTTTCCATTGCTGATTAAATTAGCGGGGTCATTTTCCTCTTCCTTTTTATTGTCACTCTCTATTTTATCCGCCGATATTTCAGTTTCGTTAAAATCATCAACTTCTTTCTCCTGCCAGTCTTCGTCTAAATTTTTAAGTTTTGACCTTTTTAACATATCGCTATATTAATTTCTTATTTTTTAGGCATGATATTTTGCTGCGTAACATGCTACGTAACAAACCCAGTGTAGAGACGCATTGCAATGCGTCTCTACGACGACAATTATTTTTTTAATTTTTTATTTTTTTATTTTTTCAACCCCGCGAAATAAAACAAATCAGTCGTCAATTTTCCTTCAAAAGTGATTGAATTATTATTAGTTTTCGGATTTTCCGGATAAGTGATTTGCGGCGAATAACCCGTGGGATAATTCAATTTACTCACGACCCGGTCCTCGTTTTGTCCCGATTGTTTCTGGACAAACAAGCTGTAAGAATCATATTTCATCTCCGGCAGGAAAGCCGCCATCACCCGACCCAAAATACTTTTATTTTCTGCCGGCGAATCTAACAAATCAAGCTTGAAAGGCAGCTTGTATTCCAAAACAATATCTTGCGACTCGCCCGGTCCCAAAATAACCCAATTGGCAAAAACGGTTTTATTATTTTCATCGTAAATTTTTGTGTCCGAAGCCAAGTCAACTTTTGCTTCGTCTTCCGGCTTTAAGTCTTCCGATTCTTTGAGGTATTCTTCGGGCTTTTTGAAATCAGACGCCTTTGGCTCACTAAAACCAGCGGCGTGAACCAGCTCGCTTCCCAAAGGCACGTAAACCCGCAAATAGCTCCGATTCGGCGTCTTGGTGAAATAGGCGTCAGTCGGCCCGAAATGACGACGGGAAATCAGGACTCGGTCAATAATTGAGCCATCTTCGGCCACATTGGCTTGGTGATATATTTCTTGGGAAATGACGCTGTCCGTTTTTCCGCCGCCGATATTGGTGAAGACCACGCTCAAATAATCTTTCGGCGTATCTTTCATTTCCCCGCTCCAGCCGTTTTTAACGGCGAACTTTTCCTGCTCCTCGTCAGACAGATAAACTAAAATATCTTTTTGTTTCAATCCTTCGCCCAACGCTCCCGCCAGGTCAAAAAAATTTTCCGGCGAGACGGCGAATAATTTTTCAATCAATTTGGGCGCTAATTCGGAGAGGATTTTCTTCGGCTGGTTGGCGCTTTTGTCGTATTCCAGCTCCACGCTTTTTTGAATTTCGGTCTCAAAGTTGGCCGCCGTAATCGTTTTGCCGTAAGCCGGCATCTTGATGCCGCCCACCACCCCCAAAAGCCGACTCATCCAGTCGGAATTAATGGCGATGACCCCGTCTACGCTCGGACCGCCGCTCTTGGCATAAAACCAAGCGATTTTTTGCGCCGAGGTCGGCCAGTCCGGCCACCAATTGGCGTCCTGAAATTCCCATTTGGTATTCATCACTTGAAACGGCTTGGGCGCCTGATACATTTGATAAAAGCCGGCGCGCATATCGTAAGTGCCGCCCGAAGGCAAGTTAATTTTTTCGATTTTTCCGTCTTTGAGATCAACCAAGGCAAAACTGCCCATAAAGCCGCCCGTCGGTCTTAATTCATTATCGTTTTGAAAAACTAAAAGATACCGCTTAAAGCCATGGTCGCCCAAAAACGGAATTAAAAAATCAGCCGTTTCATTGGCGCTCTCCAGGCCGCTGACGAAAAGGGGCAATTTTTCTTTGAGTTCTACGAATTGGGCGCGATTCTGATCGGGAATGATTTTGACGCTGACTTTGTCCAAATTACCCTGCGCCGACTTCAATTCATTGAGCGCCAACTCGCTTTCCGCTCTAAAAATTTTTATCTTTTCGGTCAAGGTTGAATCTGGCTGGCTCCCCGCTTGATTGACGCCCTTAAGCAAATATTCGCCCGCCGCCGACAAATGCTGGCCCAACTGTAAAATATTTTTTCCGCTTTTAAAGCCGTTCATCGGCAGGATTTCCGCCAAAGCCGTCACGAACGATTGAATGGTCGCGAGTTCTTCTTGCGCCGCCGAAAAATCTTGATTGGCGGAAGAAAAATAATCCTGCGCCGAGGCCAAATTAAGCCCCATCAATTCCGCCTGCGCCGACTGTAAATTGTTTAATGCTTCTTCCGCTTCCCCTAAGACCAACCCTTTGGCTTTTTGGACGTCTTGCCAATAGAAAATCGCTTTTAAGGGCAAAGCGATGACTATGGCCATAATAATAAAAGTGATGAGTGGCCGGAAAGAAAGGAGTCGCGGCAAAAAGGCAAATTTGATTTTAGTGGACGAGATTTCCGGTTTGGGAATGTTGAGCTGGGGTAGGCGGACTTTGATTTTTGGGATTTTAACGGAATAATTTTTTTCCAAGATAAAATCCGGCTTCTCGACTTTCGTTTTGAGTTTGGTAATTCGGCTTCTTTCTTCATGTCTCCCATCGTCAAATTCAATCACCTCGTCCTTTTTAAATAAAAAATCTTTCACGCTGCCGAAAATGAAAGCGAAGAAATGGCCAAAAAATAAAATCGCCTTTTTAAAACTGGAAAAAATAAAAACGAGAAAACTAACAGTGGCGGTTTCCTCCCAGGCGATGGTTTGATGGGCGGATTCAAAATCCTTTTTCGCTAAAGGCAGTTTGGGTGAAAAATCAACGCGATTTAAAATTCTCTTAAATGGCTGGGTTAAAAAAATAAAAAAACTCTTCAACCAATTGATAATCTCGCTGTCTTGGAAAGAAAAAAATTCAAATAAATAAAATTTTGACAAGACATCTCCCGCCGGCAAATCTTGATAATTAAAAGACGGCGTCTCTGCTTTTGGCCTCACTCTCTCGATGAATTTCGCCCGCGACAAATCCAAGAGATGAGGCGACTGGTAATAATCAAGCGGATGACGGCCAATCTTTATCGCCACGCTCTTTTCCTTTTTTATTGCCAAAGAAATCCGTCGTTTTTTCAACTTCGGCTTATCTCCCCTTGAAAGAGCTCTTGTTTTTTTGGTAATTCGTTTTGCCACCTTCGTTTTTTAATAAACCGCCACAACCGTCATCCCGGCGAAAGCCGGGATCCAATTTAAGAGAGTCTAATTCAAATTAGTCTGGATTCCCGCTTTCGCGGGAATGACGAAGTGGCGAAATTAATTTCTTAATTTCTTAATTTCTTAATCTATATTATACCATAAAACAGATTTTAAAAACAATTAAAAACAAAATATGGGATTGTGGATAATTAATTGGCTATTGACAAAAAATAGTCGTTATTATAGAATAATACTACTTCTAAATATTGAATATATTCAACTTCTAAAGCTCTTTCCGAAGCTCCGGGACAAATACGTCCGATTCCTCCTTTTGTTTCCTTTATTTCTTCCGGAGCTTTCCTAAGTGTGATTTTCAGGGATTTCATTCCTACCTCAAACATGCCGCTCATCCCCTGGCGGCGTGATGACTTTCCTGAAAATCCGAGGTGGCTTGGTTTCCCCCCCTTGCCACTTCACCACCTACCCCAAGGCGATTGAGGAAAATTGTCGCCTTGGGGTTTTATTTTTGAGATAACAAATAAATCACTAAAGTTTTTTTCGCGCAATCTTCCCATAAATATTTTTTCACATTTTCATACCCTTTTTCGATTAAATCATCGCGCAAAATTTTGTCATCCAAAACTGACTCAATTTTTATCGCCATTTCATAGATATCACCCGGGTCAAAATAAACCGCGCTATCGCCCAGTATTTCCGGCAAACAGGAAGAATTGGCGCTGATTACCGGACAGCCTTGGCTTTGCGCCTCCAGGGGCGGCAAACCAAATCCCTCCATCAAACTGGGGAAAACATACGCTTTGGCATTTTTATAAAGACAAAATAATTGTTCATCTTTAAGTTCGCCGGTAAAAATTATATTTTTATCATTAATATTATTTTTTAATCGCTCATAGAAAAGATCGATTCGGCCGGCCAAGACCAATTTTAAATTATTAGGCAGAGACGCATGGCAATGCGTCTCTACAATTTTAAAAGCCGAAATTAACTTTTCTAAATTCTTGTGCGGATAGGCCGAGCCGACATAAAGGAGATAGTCGCCCAAAATGCCCAGATTATTTAAAGCTTCAGCGCAATTTTCGTTTCGGACTGCTGGAATGCCAACGCCTTCATAAGTCACAACGACTTGCTCTTGACCGACATGAAGAAGATTAACAATATCTTCCTTGGTATACCCGGAAACGGCGATTATTTTATTCGCTTTTTTCGCCGCCGAATTCAAAATCAGTCGATAAAAAAACAATTTTATCTGATAAAGCCAAAAAGGGAGAGTAGTGGCGCGGCTATCGGGATAATGGGAAATAATCAAATCATGGATGGTGACCACAAATTTGCCGCGATAAAAAATCGGGACATTGAAATGAGGAAAATGCACCAAATTAAATTGGTGTTTTTTTAAAATCCGCGGGAAGATGACCTGCTCCTTAATTGAATAGGCCCGGAAATCCGCCAATTCCCTTTTGAAATTCGGATTCTTCGGCTGATATTCATTGAAATTGCTCTTCTGTAAAAAAACCACGTATTGATTTTCCGAATCAATCTTTTCCAAATTTTCAATAAGTTTTTCGATGTAGCGCCCGATGCCGCGATGACGCGTGCCGTATAAACGGGCATCTATGCCTATCGTCATATTTTAAATTTTTAAGTTATTGTAATTATTTTCTCTCCCTATAAAATCATAAACCTACAAAATTGTTTAAATTCCAAATCCCAAATCACAATTTCCAAAAAAATCTCAATGACCAAAATTCAAAATCAAAAAAATAGCAATAAATTTAGAATTTTTAATTTATAATTTATTTGGAGCTTGAGATTTTAAATTTGGTGCTTTTAATCACTTTTTATTTTATAACTCACTTACGAAATAAATCCATCACTTCCCTCCCCGTCCTTTCCCAACTAAACATTTTCGCTCTCTCAATCCCTGCTTCAGAAAACCGCTGCCTCAATTCGGCGTCCCCCATTATCAATTCTACCGCATTTTTGATTTCATTGACATTGTAGGGGTCAACGAGAAGCGCCGCCTCTCCCGCTACCTCCGCTTGCGAAGAATTGGCGCCGCAGACCACCGGACAGCCGCAAGCCATCGCTTCTACAATCGGTAAGCCAAAACCTTCATAAAATGAAGGATAAACCAAACAAGACGCTAAATTGTACAAGGCTGGCTTATCTTCTTCATTAATATAACCGAGATATTTTATCTGCTGATTTTTTCCGATCATTTTTAAAATTTTTTTATCCCGCCAACCGCGACCGCCGGCAATCACTAAATTCCGACCCTGACACGCCCTAATCACATTTTCAACATTTTTTCTCGGCTCCAAGGTGCCTAAAAATAAAACAAATTCTGCCGGCAAATCGTATTTTTGCTTTACCATTTCAAACGATTCATCAGAAAATTTTCTAAATTTCTTCCCTATTCCCGGATAAACCACCTTGATTTTTTCCGGCTTGATTTCTAAAAGCTCGACTAAATCATTTCTGGTGTTTTTCGAATCGGCAATAACCAAATCGGCTTGATTCAAAATTCTTTTGGCCAAAATCAACTGGTGCCACCATTGGCTCTTGAAAGTGAAAAATTCCGGAAATCTCAAAAAAGACAAGTCATGAACGACCAAAATCTTCCGGCAATTACCGGACCAAGAGATAAAATGCAAATTGGGCACGAATAAAATATCCACGCCGCCGATTAGTTGGTCAATCTTCGGCCAATTCAAAAAATTTACCGCCAAATTGAAAATCTTGTTGGGATATTTAAAGCCAACCGGCCGGACATTTTCCCGGCCGAACTCGGGGAAAGCAACCGGCTTGGCCGAGTTGTAAAATAAAAGATATTGATTTTTTTGGTCCAATTCAAAAATCGCCTTCAACAGATTGAAGGCATACCACGATACGCCGGAATAATTTTTATTCATCAAACAGCGGGCATCAATGCCAATTCGCATAATTTTTAATCTAAATTCCTTATATTCGCTACCAATTCCCTGATTTTATTTTTAAATAATTCTACATCAAATTGCCGCGTGTGTTCCCTGATTTTTTCCGGATTATATCTTTCCGGCCGAAAACGAATCACCTTGTCCGCCAGCTCTTCCCAGATCTGCTCGTCAAAAAACTCGCCGGTCTCCCCTTCCCGGACGGTTTCCGTGGCGCCACCAGCTCTATAAGCGATGACCGGCCGGCCCGAAGCCATCGCCTCTACCGCGGTAATGCCGAAATCTTCTTCCTGCGGATTCAAATACGCGATGCAATCGGCAAAAAGCCGTCTTTTTTCTTCGTCCGGCACTTTACTTAAAAATTCAACATTATTTTTGGCGATTGACTTGAGATGTTTGAATTCCGGACCGATGCCAAAAATTTTAAGCGGGATATTCAGCCGCGAGAAGGCCTTGACCGCCAAATCAATTCTCTTGTAAGGCACGAGCCGCCCGCCCGCCAAATAATATTTTTTGGGATTTGAAGAAATAAAAAATTTTTCCGTTTCCACCGGCGGATAGATCACCTTACTGTCGCGGTTGTAATATTTTTTAATCCTTTCTTTGACGGTATAAGAATTGGCGATAAAATAGTCCACTCGGTCAGCCGCCAAACGGTCCCATTGGCGCAATTTCCGCAAAGTAAGAGGCAGAAAAAATTTTATCGGCGGAATTACTTTTAACTCCTGAAGATAGGAGTGAGTATCGGTCCACAAATATCTGGTCGGCGTGTGGCAATAACAGAGATGAACGCTTTTGGGGGGAGTCAAAACGCCTTTAGCGAAAGACGAAGCGCTTGAGATCACTAAATCATAATCCGTCAAGTTGTGGCTTTCAATCGCCGCCGGCATGAGCGAAAGCCACCATTGATAATGAGAAACTCCCAGCGGAGTTCGCTGTAAGAATGAAGGGCGGATATCCTTGTCGGCAAAAAAAATATTGGTGTTTTTTTTGTCCAGAATCAAAGTGAAAATCGGCGCTGCCGGAAACATTTCTTGAAGCGTTTTTAGGACTTGTTCGGCCCCGCCGTCTTGGGCCAGATGGTCGTGGACTAAGGCAATCTTCATGGGTTTATCTTAGCGAAAGGGTTAGGGTTTGGCAAATATCAAAAATTCCTTCCCTTGTTTCAAGGGAAGGTGCCCCGCATTTTGCGGGGCGGAAGGGTCTAAATTAAGACCTCCCCCGGTCCTGGGCAGCGCCTATCGCTCCTTATGGTCGCGACAGTCGGCGTTCAGCTACGCTCTTTCGGAGCTTGCTTCACTGCTGCCCGTCCTTCGGACCCCCCTCCTTAAAACAAGGAGGGGGATTTATTTAATTAAAAAAACCGCCCAGAAACCTAAGTTTACGGGCGGTGAGTCAATTGTCGGAGTTTTTTTTGCTCTTTTGCCGTTTCCTTTTCGCTTGAAACGAGAAACGCCACCAATTATTAATGGCAAAGAAAACAGGAATCGGCCAAAGCAAGGAAAGAAGAACGCTTAAAGTTTTTGGTTCTTTGCGCCATAAGAAATAGGTGAACAAAACAACAACCACCGCCAAATACGCCAACGCTATTCCCAAAATCAACTTCAAAAACAAAAAAACAATATCCACGGTTTTTTTCTCCTTTCTATTCAGTCTCTTGGCTTGCTCCAAAAATCCCGACCAGCAAAACCACAAATGAGGCGAAGACCACCACAATAATCAATCCCCCCAAAATAATCGGCCACGCAAGACAAGCCGTGATTGTTCGCCATTCCTTAAATTTGTAGTCGTCTCGGGCCCAGCGGGAAAAATAAAATCCCACCAAAAGATAAGCAACGACAATCAAGACCAAATAAAACCACATTTTCTTATCCTCCTTTCATGGCCTTTTCAATAAGGTGACTTTCGCCATTCGTCGTGCTTCATCGTCATTTGCCATATAGGCAGCCAAAGTGAAAGGCCAAATAATGAAAAATAGCATCCAAGTAGATATTTCTCTGAAGCTAATTTCAAAATTATGAGCCAAGATAACGAAAATAGCCAAGACGCCAAAAAGCAAATACGCCAACATCGCCAAGCCAAAAATCATCAATCCACTCATTGCGAAATCCTCCTTTCATTGCCTTCTCAACATGCCGGCGATTATCAAAACCGCGAATCCGATAAGCGCGCAAAAAGCGATTATCTCGCCAAAAATGTACTTCATTTTTCAATCCTCCGTTTGTCAAAGAACTATTCCGTATTCTAAAAACTAAAAACTACAAACTTCCGCCAAGGGCGGATCCGCCTATGGCGGAAAAAACCCACAACCTATTCCGCCTTCCGCTTTTTTAAAATCGCGAAAGGCGTTTTAAACAGGATCATTAAATCCAGCTTCGGACTCCAATTCTCCATATACCAAGTATCTAACCGCACTTCCTCGTCAAAGTCAAGGTCGCTCCGGCCGGACACCTGCGCCATACCGGTCATCCCCGGCTTGATGGTTAAAATCTTTTTATGATGCGTCTGATACCGCGCCACTTCCTCCACCTCGTGCGGCCGCGGCCCGACCAAACTCATCTTGCCTCGCCAGACATTAAACAGTTCCGGCAGCTCATCAATGCTGAACCGACGGATAAACCGGCCGACCCGAGTGATGCGCGGATCATCTTTGAATTTTATCATCGGCGTCCCCGCCCTGACATTTTCGTGCTCTTTGACGAATTTCTGGTCAAAACGATATTTATGCGCGTCTTTGATCATTGACCGGAATTTGAAATATTTAAACGGCCGGCCCAATTCGCCGATTCTTTTATAAGAAAAGAAAACCGGCCCGCGGGAAGTCAGCTTAACCGCCAAAGCCACCAAAATAAATATCGGCGATAATATGATTATAATTAAAAAAGAAAAAACAAAATCAAAAATCCTTTTATAAATTTTGCCCCAGCCGTCCAAACGGGTTTTTTTTACTTCCACAATGGGCAAGCCATCCACCGTATTAATTTCAAAATTATTGATCGGAAAATCAAAAATATCAGCGACGAATTTAAGGGCGATATGATTGAGATAAGAAAAATCGTTGAGCCGCGAGAGCGCCTCTTCAGATAGAGAAGGCGTGGAAACCAAAATCTCGTCAAACTGGTCAGCTTTTTTAAATTGCTCCAATTTCTTTTCCGTCGCTTCGCTAAAATCGTTAAATTCGTCCACCACCCGAAATCCCGATTTAATGTTTTTAACCAAAGATCTAGTGGTCTCTTTGGCCAGTCCCCCTTCGCCGATAATAACAACCCGATGGACGCCGATACCAAAATAATAAAGCGCGTGCTGTAAGAGCCGCACCAAGCCGCGGCCGAAAATGACAAAAACGATGCTAAAAAACCAACCCGCCAAAATAATAAAACGGGAATCAAACAGATTGCGGCTGAAAAAGAAAACAAACATTAAAATCGCGAATGCCGTGGAACAACCCAAAATAATCTTAAAAATCTCGTCAATTAAGCGCCGCGTGCCAGTCATGGAATACAGCCCGGCGATCACAAAACTGAAAACCCAAATTAAGGCGATGAGCCACATCAAATCCATAAATTCGCCAAAAGGCAAATTGAAAATCACCGGCCTGATGTTTTTCACCGGTTCCCAGTAGCGGATAAAATAAGAAGTGATTCCCGCCAAAATTATCATCAGATAATCAATCGGCACTAAGCTGGCGGAAATGGCGATCTCGGATCGTTTCATGTATTAATTTTAACTCATTATCCTACCATAAAAAAGATATTTTGTCAAAAAGTGAAACAAAACCTGAAACAAAATAATAATGTTATATGTTACATGTTGCGAGTTACATGATAAAAAAAGACCAGCCGACAAAACATCAAAAGACGTTAGTCAAACTGGTCATAGTGTGCAATAAATTCCCTCCGGGCTTAACTGGTGAGCCGCTTCAGTGCTTCAAGATAGCGCTCGGTCGTGCCGATAATGATATCCCGCGACAGCCTGGGCATCGGCGCCGTTTTATTCCAGCGCCCGGCTTCGACTTCTTTTTCCAGCCATTCGCGGACGAACTGCTTGTCCAGACTCGGCTGATCGCCACCTGGTTTGTATTGGTCTGCCGGCCAGAAGCGAGAAGAATCCGGGGTCAGGACTTCGTCAGCCAAGACAAGTTCACCGTCAAGCATCCCGAACTCAAACTTGGTGTCGGGAATAAGGATCCCTTTTGTCTTAGCATATTCATTGGCCAAAAACAAAACCAAACTGGCCGTTGCCGCCACGGCCGATAACTCAAGCGGCGTGATCAAACCCCGATTCAGCGCCTCCTGGACGCTGACGTTCTCGTCATGCTGCCTTTGTTCTTCCTTAGTCGCCGGCGTAAACATCGGCATCGGCAAAGCATCAGCCTTCTTCATTCCGGGTGGCAATTCAACCCCGCAGACCGCGCCGGTTTTCTGGTAGTCGCTCCAGCCCGACCCATAAAGGAAGAGTCGGACTACGGCTTCAACTGGAATGATCCGGTCGACTTTATAAACGAGCATGCTACGGCCAGCGAGCTGACCGGCATACGGGACGACATCGGGTTGAAGTTTGATGATTTCCTGCCCGTCGGCGGTGAGGAAATGCGTCTTCAGCCACGGCAAAGTGCGCTTCAGCCAGCCAAACCAGAAAACTGACATTTCAGTCAGCACCCGGCCTTTTTCTGGAATCGGATCAGCCGACACCACATCAAAGGCTGAAAGCCGGTCCGTGGCAACTAATAAAAGATACTGGCCAAGGTCATAAATATCTCTGACCTTGCCCCGACCCAAAAGCTTAAGGGTCGGACAATTGGTTTCATAGACTACATTCACTGTTCATTCCTCCTTTTCTGTTGTAAAAAAGTCTTCTCCTCCCATTGGAAAAGACCGCAAAACTGCACTGCGTTAAAATTAACAAGAAAAGATGCAGATGTCAAGCAAAATATAATGCTAATCTACGAATCGGTCATTCGCATGAATTCGCATTCATTCGCATACTATTATACAAAAAAAGACCAGCTAAACTCGGGTGAGTCCAACTGGTCACAAAATCCCCTCCGTCTTATAAAGGCTTAATGGCCGAAAAAGCCACGGTGTTCCTTGCTGACGTAAGCAACACCTAAGCCACTGCTAGCAAAGAACGCCTGAACTTCACTAAGCTTGTTGCCGTCGGCTGGTACTACGCCGCCGATACAACCGGCCTGGACCAAAAGTTCCGGACCTTCCAGCGGATCACTTTCCTGTTTGCGTTTAGCATACGGAAAGAAGCCGTCAGAAGCAAAAATTGATCCTTGAGTTTGATGGCCGGAACGTTTGGCGCGATCCAAACAGAGCTGAACGCAGGCAATCCGGTCCTGTTGACCGCAACCCAAGCCAATCAACATACCGGCTTGAGCTAATGCTACCGTGTTGCTAATGGCACGCCAAGCCGCGGCCCACGCTATCATCAGGTCTATAAAACTTGGGCTGGTCATTAATGGATTTGCTGCCGGCAACCATTCAATTGTTTCATCACTTCGATCAAAGACGAAATGCGGAGCCAGTTGTTTAATCCAGCCATCATCAACCGGCCGAACCATCCAAAGCGCTGGCGGCATTGGCGGGTCAAGCAAAGCGGGATTGGCCAGTAAACGGCGCCGTTCTCTTTTACCCAATAAAGTAATGCTGGCTTCGGAGAAATTCGGGGCGAAAACCACGTCCACACCCCAATTCTTTCGGCCGACAATAGGAAGATCACGGTCCGGTACGGCAAACAGCGCTTCACTAATATTGTCGGAAACTGGAAAATTCACCACAATTTCCGCGCCCATAACTGCCACCGTATCGCCAAAGAACGCTTTTTGTAAAGCATCTACCGGGTTATCCCAGTCAACACCGACACCGCAAGGATTGGCATGTTTGCAGGCAATAGCAATGTATGGTACTTTGCCAAAGTTTCGCCGGCAAGCTTCAGCCAGCAATCTCATAATTGCCAGCACTCTGTGGCCATCAGCGTAACTGATATAACTGGGATCGCCGGAAACCACGGTGAAATTGCGCAGTGCTAATGGATCTTTGGGCTGGGGTGAGAGATTGGTAAAAAGGGTTGCCGGTGATTGATCACGATTTTCACCATAAGCCAATTGGCGCTCCGCCTGACCAACCATGCCGTCAAATTTACCATCACTGTGAAACCGCGCCGAATCGAGGCAATAGCCGGCAACAATATACTCGGCTTTGGCGCGGAGATACTGCCGAGTCTTTTCATCAACATTGCCGTTCTGGCGCAACTGATCGATAACGGTTTGGCGATCAGCCGGATCACAAATAACAATCCGGCCGCCCTTGGCTGCGGAACGCACCATAGTCGGCCCGCCAATATCGGTTTGCTCAACAACCGATTCAATCGTCGCATCTGGCTTAGCAATCTCCGCTGCCAGCGGATAAAAGTCACAGCAAACCAAATCGATTCGCAGAATTCCAAGCCGATCCAATTCAGATTGGTCTTCTTCACAGTCCCTGGCCAAAAGCCCGGCATGAACCTCACGCGAAAGTGTCACCACTCGGTGACCCAGTATGGCACCCGCATCCATGCCGCTTTCACGCATCCGCCTCATCATCATCGGAATGTCGTCTGGCTTTTCGCTGAACGTAATACCACCGAGTTGTGCTTGAATGACAAAACTTTCAAGCAGCATGTCGGCAACGTCGCCAACCTCGACGCCGGCCCGTTGTAAATGCCGACACGTGCCGCCAGAGGCTAAAATCTGCCAGCCTAAACTGACTAACTGACTAGCAAAGTCAACAATCCCTTCTTTACTGTAAACACTAAGTAGCGCTACTTTCTGTCTTGCTGTCGCATTCCCTGTCATAATTATTCTCTCCTTTCACTTATGTTGACTAGGCTGATTCTTCGGCTGAAATTCCACATTGTTCAAATAGCGCGTCTAAGTGTTTCAGGCCCTGCCAGGGATCGAAACACGCATTCAGCGCTGATGCCTTCTCGGCATCCTTTAATAGGGGGGCAACTAGCTCGTGCTCGGCGATTAAGGCTTTGAGTTCCCGCCCTTGTTCCATCGCCGCAAAAGAAGCTTTTTGCACCAATCGATAGGTTGCTTCGGACTCAAGCCCCCAGCCGACCAGCAGATCTTTTACCTGTCCCGAGAAGATACAGCCCCGGGTCAAGTTCAAATTCCGCATCATCTGGTCCGGAAAGACTTCCATCTTTTCCAAAACCCACGCCAGCTTCTTCAGCATGTAGTGGACGAGATGAAAAGTATCGGGTAGCATCACCCGCTCCACCGAAGATTGCGAGATGTCGCGCTCGCCCCAGGTTTGAATCTCTTCTAAAGCCGCCAAGGCGTAACCGCGGATCAGACGAGGCATCCCGCAAAGCCGCTCGGTGACGATGGTATTCTTTTTGTGTGGCATCCGCGAGGAACCGGCCTGCTTTTGGCCGAACGGCTCACGCACTTCGAGCACTTCGGTCTGAGCCATTAGCCGAAAATCTTGAGCGACATGCTCGACATTGCCGGCGACGATTGCCAAAGTGGTCATGACTTGGGCGATGCGGTCACGGTGAAGAATCTGGGTGGCGTGCGTCGGTACGGCTAAGCCAAAACTGGCACAGGCCGTCGCTTCAATCTCTGGGCCAAGTTCGCCAAAAACACCTACCGCGCCACGGATTTTGCCGACAGCAATCGCCGCCCTGGCCACCTGCAAACGCTCATAATCGCGCCGGAAAGCCTCAAGCCAGCCCAGCATTTTGAAACCGAAAGTGATCGGTTCGGCATGCTGGCCATGAGTCCGCGCAATCTGCAAGGTTCGCTTGTACTTGATTGCCTGCATACGAACTACCACAATTAGTTTATCCAACGCTTCCAACAGGATATTGATCGAGTCCCGAACCCGAACATTGGTCGGGATTTCTTCCGTATCGTAGGAAGTCATGTCACGGTGAAATTCCCCGGCAACCTGCGAATCCAATTTACTCTGGACCGACCGGACAAAGGCCAGCAAATCATGCTCCAGTTCCGCTTCAAGAGCCGCGATCTGGTCCAGATCGACTATGCCATCCTGGCGAATCTGTGTTGCCACATCAGGATGAAGTCGACCTTGTTTTACCTTGGCTTCCAAAACCGCCAATTCGGTCTGCAACCAGAGCTGAAACTTAGCCTCCTCGAGCCAAGCCGCTGCTATTTCTGAAGTTTCATATCGTCCTATCATAATACCTTCTCCTTTTCCTTAAAGGCACAACTAATTGTCAAAGAACAAGTCTTCCCCTCCCATTGGAAAAGACCACAAAACTGGCCTTACTTTAATAAAATATAATTACCATGTCAATAGTCGTGGGTTATGTGCACACCCATATGGCGGGTTTTAGCCAAGGTAGGTATTATCTTGGTGTGTGTATATTTATGTTAAAAACAATTAAGGAGGAACGGTTAAGGTGGGTCTTGACTATCATATTTTGTCAAAAAGAAAAACCGCCGGATTTCGGAAAACTGTTTTGGGCATGAGGATTGTTTCCGATTTACACTCCGGCGGCAATATTATTATATGAAATCAATCGACTCTTGACAAATCCTTAAAATTTGGTAAAATGGCGAATAGCGGAAAGTGCTTCGCGGCCCCTGTGGTGAAAAGCCAGACCTATATCTGGCCTCGCGAAGCAACAGACGCCGTGGCGGCTCTATTGGGAGGTAACGGCCCCAAGTCAAGGAGCTCTCATGTTCCGTTCTATACCCGGGATTTGGCATCGCTTACGCGAAACCAACCCGGGCTTTTTTTATCCAAAAAAACACCTCGCCGAAAGCGAGGTGTCCTCTTTTGTCCAAGCAAACCTGTAAGCCGAATTCTGTACCCCGCTAAGCGGGGCGATGACTATCTATCTGGGATCGCCATTGCTGGCGGCCTCAAGCTCCCTACTATGTTTGGGATTGCACCAGGCAGAGTTTACCACGGGTCTGTCATCGCTGACAGCCGAGTGACGTAGCCTTAAACTAAGGAGATATCTCTTGCTTAATTCAAAACATCATCACACTTTTCACTTTTCACCAGCGCGTAGCACTGGTTAGTATTGTCTCTGTGGAACTAGTCCTCAACCCGCCTCACGGCGAGTTGGGTGGCCGTTAGCCACTACCGCGACATCCAACTCCAATTTATCAAAAACTGGAGTTAGAAAGGTGTTCGGACTTTCCTCTATCGGTAAAAACCGACAGCAGTCATCCGATTTGCTTGGACAAATATCAGTATATCAAATTTTTAATTGTTTGTCAATAGTTTATAAAAAATAAACTTTGTCAATTACCAGTTACCAGTTACCAATTACCCGTTACGCCGTCATCAATCGCCTCATTCACCAACCTGTCCGCTTCCTTATTGTCTTCCCGAAAAACATGATGAAAGGTTGTTTTTCTAAAACCCTGCGCCAAATTCCAAACCTTAACAAACAACGCACTCAAATCCTTGTCTTTGACTTTATATTCGCGTTTAAGCTGTTTGACCACGAGTTCCGAATCAAGATAGCATACCACTTCCTCCGCGCCCGCTTCCTTGGCTTTTTCCAAACCTAAAATAATCGCTTGATATTCAGCTTGATTATTAGTTGCCTCGCCGATGTATTTTTTATAATATTTCTCCTCACTACCGATTTTAACCACCGCGCCGATTCCCGCCGGCCCGGGATTACCGCGCGCGCCGCCATCGGTGTGCAAAATCGCTTTTTTCATAGTTCTCTAACTTACTGCTTTTTCTCTTAATATTTTATTTAACAGGTAAAAATCTTTTTAAAATATTTCTTTTGCTATATGGCATGTCAATAAATAATTTTTCCCCATTCTTTTTAATCAAATACATAGCATCCACATCTTCAATATATATTTGGAAAACCAAATCCGTCATGAGAATAATACTAATCCAAACTATAGTTACCTCCAAAAGATTAATAAAATCCATATTTTAAATCATTTTAATAAGTTAGTATATTTTTAATTTAATCTGTCTCAATTGATCTTCCAAAAATTCAACTCGCCTTCTTAAAGAAACAATTTCCATCGCTTCCGCATCAGCATCTTCCTTGCTTCTAATAGAAATATTTTCCAATTCCCTTTTAATATCAGCAACTTCACTGGAAAGATTTTTTACCGCCCAACTAAGCTCATGCAGTTCTTTTTCTGTTTCAAACTTAAATTCATGCATCTCCTGTTTAAATTCATTAAATTCGCTCTTCATAACCATATTATCCTTAATAAAAAGGACTATCTCGGTTAAATCAGCGAGTTTTTGTTCTATTTTTTGCAATCTTTCGTCTTCCATATTATTTATGGTTATTTTGACAATATAAATATTAGCACATTTTTCTAATGTCAACAATCTTGAGCTGCAATTCCCTGCTCCCGTTCCACTCATTCACCCCCAACTCAAAAATTATATCAATTTTGTCCCCCGCTTTCAATCTGGCGCGCCACTCGCCGAAAGAAAAGCCGATGAATTTATGGATATTAGGATGCTCGGCTTGGCTGGCCAGAATCCGCAAATGTTTGCCGTCAGAGCCGACGGTCTGAATTTGCTCCACGCGAAGTCCAAAGGCGGCAAAAAGCGGCTTGGGATTGTCTTCGCCGAACGGTTCAAATTTTTCCAAGTCAGCTAAGAGCTCCCAGTTTATATCTTTGAGTTCAATTTCCGTTTCCACCACTAAAATCGGAGTGAGGTCAATATTTTTTAATTTTTTTTCCGCGATTTCGGTTAATTTATCTTTAAAATTTTTAAAGTTGTCTTCGCCTAAGGCCGTAAAACCGCAGGCTTGGCTGTGGCCGCCGAAACGCGCCAAAAATTTTTCGCACTCTTTCAAGCCGTCAGTGATATTAAACTCGTCAATACTTCGGCCGGAACCGACAAATTTGCTTGCCCCGTCGGAGACCTTGGGGTCCCCGTCTCGGGTAACCACCAAGGCCGGCCGATGATATCGGTCACAAAGTCGACCGGCCACGAGTCCCACCACGCCCACCGGCCAGCCATCACCTACTACCCACAATATTTTTATCTCTTCTTTGACTTCGCCTATTTGTATTTCTGCTTCTTTAAGTATTTTATCGGTGATTTGCTGGCGTTCTTGATTATTTTTTTCCAAAGTTTCAGCCATTTTTTCCGCTTCTTCTTCGGTTTTAGCGGTCAAAAGATAAAAAGCGAGTGAAGCGTGGTCAATTCTGCCGGCGGCGTTTAGCCGCGGCACCAATCGCCAACCGACATATTCGGCGTCAATCACACCGGAAAAATTATTTATATTCTCAATTAATTTTTTAAGGCCAATGCGTTTGGTTTTTTCTAACACCATTAACCCATATTTAGTCAAAATCCGGTTCTCGCCCAAAAGTGAAACAATGTCGCCGATGGTGGAAATCGCCACCAAGTCCAAAAGCCATTTATCAAAACCGGCCGGCAATTTCAAGGGAAAATTTTGTCTCTCCCCAACGGACATTACCGCTTGAACAAATTTGAAAGCTACGCCCGCGCCGGAAAGATTTTTAAAAGGATAACCGGAATCCTTAAGCGAAGGATTAATAATCGCCAAAGCCGGCGGCAGCTCAATCGGTTCTTGATGATGGTCCAAAACAACGACATCTATCCCCGCTTCTTTCAGAGTTTTAATTTCTTGAACATTGGAAACGCCGCAGTCAACAGTCACGACCAGATTAAATCCCTGTTCTATAATTTGTTGAACAACTTTTGTGTTCAGACCGTAACCCTCGCTTTCGCGGAAAGGGATATAAATCTCGGCGTCCTGTCCCAAACTTTTCAAAGTTTCAAACATGACTGCCGTCGCGCAGACGCCGTCCGCGTCATAATCGCCATAAACCATTATTTTTTCTTTCCTGGCGATCGCCGACAAAAATCTCTCCACCGCCTTTTCCATTTCACTAAATAAAAAAGGGTCTAAAATCTGGCAATCGTAATTCGGATTCAAAAAATCATCAATTGCCTTTTGCTCTATCAAACCGCGACTAAAAAGCAATTGCAAAACAATCGGATTGATTTCAGGAAACTGATCAATCAATTCTTGATTTACTTTTGGCTTGATTCTCCAAGTTTTGGACATAATATTTTAAATTCCAAATCCAAAGCACCAATTTCCAAATAAATTATAATAACCAAAATTTAAAATCCAAAACAATAATGAATTTAGAATTTTGGATTTGTGATTTATTTGGAGCTTGAAATTTTGAATTTGGTGCTTATAGCCGTGGATTTATAGTAAAATTTGTAGATTTGCGGGGAGATTTGTTGACAAGTTGGTCTGATAGGATTAAAATTTAATTATGAAAAACCGCAAGATAATTCAAAAAATCTGGATTGTTATCGTGATTATAATGGTGCTGTCAATGATTGTTTTCACTTTGGCGCCGTTATTTTAAGCAACCATCTCAAACGCTCTTTTGAAAGGAGGTGTTGAAATTGGAGTCATCAGACGAACATCACCGGCTAAAACTGGAAATAGCTGAATTAAAGAGGGAACTCGCCCGCCATAAAAGGCACGCTGAAAATTGGCGGGAAATAGCCGAAAAAAGAAAACTGGTCATTAGACAAATCAGGCAAGAACTCAAGCAGATTATTACCGTTTGGCTGAAATTCTTTGAATCTTTCAGACAAGGCGACTGGCGCAAACGCTCGGAAATAATAAAATATTGGTTTATCTTCTGCGAGAAACGTCTGCCCCGTTCAGAAGACGAACTGGAAAAAGACCTGGCGGAAAACTTGCCTGACGACCACAAACCTTAACCCGACTATTCTTTAAAAGGATGGCCGGGTTTTTTATTCCAATTACCAATTACCGGTTACCGGTTACCGGTTACCGGTTACTTCTTGAGCACCGCCAAAAACGCCTCGGTGGGAATATCCACCCGGCCAATAGCCATCATCTTCTTTTTGCCTTTTTTCTGCTTATTAAGCAGTTTCGCCCGCCTTGACCAATCACCGCCGTATAATTTGGCGGTGACGTCTTTTCTTAGCGCCGAAATTCTTTCAGCGGCGACAATTTTCCCGCCGACCGCCGCTTGAATTTTAACGACGAATTGCTGACGAGGCAAAACTTCCTTTAAGGTTTCCACAATTTTCTTGCCGACGGCGAAAGCTGAATCCTTGTAAACGATCGTGGAGAGCGCCTCTACCCTTTCTTCGGCGACCAAAATATCCATCTTCACCACCTCGGCCGTCTGATAGCCGTAAAAATCATAATTTAAAGAAGCGTAGCCGGAAGAAATCGATTTCAACTTGTCGTAAAAATCAACAATCAATTGGGTGAGCGGAATATGATAATGCAAGATTGACAGATCCTCGTCCAAATATTCGGTGTTCAAATAAACGGCGCGCTTTTCCGCCGCGAGCTGCATCACCGCGCCCAAATATAATTTGGGCGTGAAAATATCAAGCTTCATCACCGGCTCCTCCACCTTTTCAATTAAGGTGGGGTCGGGAAAAGAAGCGGGATTGTAAACCATCTCTTTTTTTCCTAAGCGCAAATAAAGTTGATAAGCGACGCTCGGAGTAGTAACCACCAGCTCCAAGTCAAATTCCCGTTTCAGCCGTTCTTGAAAAATTTCCAAGTGAAGCAAGCCCAAGAAGCCGCAACGAAAACCAAAACCCAAGGCCTGGGAATTTTCCGGCTCATACATTAGCGCGGCATCGTTTAATTTCAATTTCTCAATCGCTTCCCGGAGTTTGGGAAAATCACTGCCGTCTTTACAAAAAATGCCGGCATAAACCATGGGCTTGGATTTTTGAAATCCCGGAATCGGCTTGGTCTCCCGGTCTTCGGCGAGAACAATCGTATCACCGACTTGACATTGGGAAACATTGCGCAGGCCGGTGACGATATAGCCGATTTCCCCACCGGTTAATTTATCGTCTTTGACGTATTTTGGGTTGAAGTGTCCGACTTCAAGCGCGTCAATTAAAATATCGCCCGAAAAAAGTTTTATTTTTTCGCCGGAAGAGACCTGGCCGCCGAAAATTCTCACGTAAGCGATGACGCCGCGGTATTCGTCGTAAACCGAATCAAAAATCAACGCCCGCAAATTCTCCTCGGCTTTTTGGCTGGGCGGCGGCACGCGACTGATTACCGCTTGCAAAATTTCCTCCACCCCTTCACCGGTCTTAGCGGAAGCGAATAAAACCTCATTTTTCGGACAACCTAAAATTTTAGCGATTTCTTCGGCCGCTTTTTCCGGCTGGGCATTGGGTAAATCAATTTTATTAACAACCGGGATAATCGTTAAATCGTGTTCCAAAGCCAAATACAAATTGGCCAAGGTCTGCGCCTGGACGCCCTGGGTCGCGTCCACGAGTAATAACGCGCCTTCCACCGCCATTAAGCTGCGAGAGACCTCATAGGTGAAATCCACGTGGCCGGGCGTGTCTATCAAATTCAATTCATATCCCAAATAATTCATCCTGACCGGCTGGAGCTTGATGGTAATTCCCCGCTCGCGCTCAATATCCATCTGGTCCAAAACCTGCTCTTTCATGTCTCTTTTATTGATGGTGCCGGTCACTTCCAAAAAACGGTCGGCCAAAGTGGACTTACCGTGATCGATATGAGCGATAATACAGAAGTTTCTTATTTTATCCATAAAAATAAAGTTACGCTTTTTCACCTCGTCTCGCCCCGCACCAATCTAAAAAGTAATTTACTAAGATTGAGGGACAAAGCCGTTAGGCGGCTTCGCTTTCTTAATTTCCTTTAAAAATGTAAAAATCTTTGAGATTTGGTACGGGGTGATCGATGTGGGCGATAATTACGAAGTTACGGATATTATTCATAATTCTTTTAAAAATTCACCGGATTATTCCTGTCTTTATCCCAATAAGCCGGATTATATC
>ERZ1292629.1414-Hain-H43-01um-R1-1414-length-23418-cov-6_pt1 | contig 23418 bp, 15 predicted proteins | sample MGYA00564399_ERZ1292629 | MGnify/ENA primary metagenome ERZ1292629 (study PRJEB36523, sample SAMEA6512636) | groundwater metagenome | collected 2019-01-08 | study: AquaDiva: Metagenomics assemblies of 32 groundwater samples | reverse complement strand
TGGCGAGCCCGCGTAGCGGGCGAGCCAATGACTTCATTTCCCAACTGGCGGAGGGTGAGAGATTCGAACTCTCGATACCTTTCGGTATACACGCTTTCCAAGCGTGCGCACTAGGCCACTATGCGAACCCTCCATTTATTTATACCTTACCTATTAATTTTTTAAACGCTGCTCCTCCTTTGTAACTCTTAATTTGTTTCTCTCGAACATAAGCATCTGCAGATGTATAATATTGTTCGCTATAAATTAATACAAATGGTCTTCTTCTTTTTAAAGACTGCGTATTACCAGCGTTATGACATTTAAGCCTCTTTATTATATTAGAAGTACATCAAATGTAATAACCCTTGTCTTTTAGACTTTGTAATATATAAACATGCATACTTTTGCGCATCCCGCATACTGCGGGATAAACTAGGCCCTTGCCCCGCAATATGCGGGGACTATGCGAACCCTCCATCATATATACTCTGTACATTATAACAAAATCTCCGCGGAGTAAATGCGGAGATTTTATAATTAAGTAAAAAACAACTAGTAATCCATATGTCCTCCCATACCGCCTGGTCCGCCAGCTGGCAGAGTAGTTTTTTCCGGGATTTCTACAACCAACGCCTCTGTAGTAAGTAGCATGCTTGCCGCGGAAACCGCGTTTTGCAAAACCGAACGAGTTACTTTTTTAGGATCTACAATGCCTGCTTTAACTAGATCTTCGTAAACATTGGTAGCCGCGTTGTAACCAGTATGACCCTTGAGTTTTTTTACTGCATCAACTACTACCGCTCCTGAAACCCCTGCGTTTTCAGCAATCTGCCACAAAGGCAATGTAAGAGCGGAGCGCAAAATTTCAACACCGACTAGTTCATCGCGATCGCCCTCTGCTTTCGTCAAAGCATCAACCATTTTATCAAGTACAGGCAATGCGCGAATAAGCGCAACGCCACCGCCAGGCACTATGCCCTCTTCAATTGCCGCTTTTGTAGCCGAAATCGCGTCTTCTATACGGTGCTGTTTTTCTTTTTGTTCAACTTCAGTTGCCGCGCCTACACGCAATACGGCAACGCCTCCGGAAAGCTTAGCCAAACGTTCTTCTAAATTTTTGCGGTCATAGCTTGAATCGGTTTTTTGAATTTGTGTTTTCAATTGATTCATTCTTTTTTCAATGTCAGCTTTCTTGCCCTTCCCGCCGACAATTGTTGTATGATCTTTAGACGCAATAATACGGCGTGCGTTGCCAAGATGTACTAGATCTACACTTTCTAACTTTAGGCCTATTTCTTCAGAAATAACCTTGCCGCCAGTTACAATAGCAATATCTTCGAGCATTTCTTTTTTGCGATCTCCAAATCCAGGCGCCTTAATGGCAAGCGCGTTAAATGATCCGCGAAGCTTATTGACTACCAAAGTAGCTAGCGCTTCGCCATCAACATCTTCAGCAATAATTACCAAATCTTTTTTGCCCCCGCGAGCTAATTTTTCCAAAAGCGGCAAAATTTCCTGAATTGATGAAATCTTTTTGTCCACAACCAATATCGATGGATCCTCATAGATAGCTTCCATTCGTTCAGAATTGGTAATCATATACGGCGACACATAACCACGGTCAAATTGAAGTCCTTCTACAATATCGTAATCTATGCCAAATGTTTGTGATTCTTCCACAGTTACAACGCCGTCTTTACCAACCTTATGAATTATTTCAGCAATTTTTTGACCAATTACTGGATCTTTTGCAGAAATTGTAGCAACTTGTTCAACTTCTTCTGTTTTGTCTGCGGAAATAGGAATAGATAATTCTCCTAATTTTTTAATAACTACCTCCATCGCGCTATCAAGCCCACGCTTTAATCCCACCGGATTTACTCCTGCGGTAATGTTTTTTAATCCTTCCGTAATAATTGCTTGCGCCAAAAGAGTGGCTGTAGTAGTGCCGTCTCCTGCCACGTCATTGGTTTTTGTGGCAACTTCTTTTACAATTTCAGCTCCCATATTTTCCGCTTTATTCGTAAGTTCAATTTCTTTTGCAATAGTCACGCCATCATTTGTAATAGTCGGAGCGCCAAATCCTTTATCCAAAACTACATTGCGCCCCTTGGGACCTAAAGTAACCTTTACTGCGTTTGCAAGCGCGTCCACTCCATTTTTTAAAGCTTTCCGCGCCTCTTCATTAAATAAAATTTGTTTTGATGCCATAAATGTAATACTAATTAAGCAATAATTGCTAAAATATCTTCTTCGCGAGCAATAAGATATTCTTTACCATCGACCTTGATTTCTGAAGGGCCATATTTTGAGAAAAGAATTTTGTCTCCTTTTTTTACCGACAAAGGAGCAAGTTTTCCATTTTCAAGCATCTTTCCAGCTCCAACTGCGATTATGGTGCCTTCTTGGGGCTTTTCTTTCTCTGCGGTATCAGGAATTACGATACCGTATTTTGCTTTGCGAACACGGTCTTCCTCTGAAAGAGGCTCTACTAAAACGCGGTCGCCTAATGGTTTAATTTTTACCATAGAATATAAAATATTAACTTATAATTAATAATAAAACGCGATTAGCACTCTATTGTTTCGACTGCTAAATATGGTAGCAAATTAAAAATACCTATGTCAAGAGTTAATATTATTAACGTCTGACGGAAAACTCTATCGTATCAGATTTGGCAAGAGAAGACCCGGCGGAAGAATACGCAGTAATAGAAAGCGTAAACCCTCCAACAACCTCACCTATAGCAACGTTTGGTGGAGGAAAAACAGCGAACGCATACTGATTTTGTTGCGCAACGTTGGTAAGTGAAATAATAGGAATCGTTTGATCAAATATATAATCCTTCTCGGGACTATAACTATCCTCTCCTAAATCAAAACGAGTGTCTTTCCTGATAAAAACACGATACGCGGTGGCATCGGGAAACTTTTGAAAGTAAATAACCATTCCCCCTGTGAGAATATTCATTCTATCACCTTGTTGCGGAGCAACAACAATAACTTTATTTTGTTGAGTTGGTGGCGGAGTTGAAGTAGATACCAACTGTGACCCTGCAGTTATCCCCACCTCATCAATAATAATAGGAATAAGAGTTCCTTCTGTCCATTGATTATTTACAAGCGCCCGAACGCCAACATTAATCGGCCCAGATGTAATACTACTTGCAAACTTCGTAGGCACAGAATATGTCTGGCTATCTCCCGTGGCAACACAAATCTTCTTACCAGAACTATCAAATACACCAACAAGAGTGCAAAGATTTTTATTGTCATCCCTATAATTTTCAAAAACCATTGTGCCATTTGGGCGAATAAATGCAATTAGATATCCGGTAGCATTTGGAACTGTTTTAATAACCACATTTTGTGGAAAGCCTGATGTCCAATGAGCGCCTACAACTGGAGAAATCAAAATTGGAGCCCCGGTTGAAGAAAGTGTTGCAGAAGCAGTGCCGGAAACATAAGCGCCACTGGATACCATAAGCGCGGCATCGCGCGAATCAATGATACGTATTCCTTTGCTTCGTTTGCTGGAAGATATCTCAAAATCATTATTGTAATTACAATTTTTGTTCGCTGCGATATCAGATGTGCCTACGCATGGCGCAATTAAAGAAGAGATGGTAGGTTTGACACTTCCATCATCTACCGCTTTGCGTAAAGCCATATCATAAACAATCGTTGCCTGCAAAATCGCAAGATCTGAACTATTAACATCCCCATCGTCATTTAAATCATAATCTGGTGGAAGCGGCACAACTTTAAATATTCTTATAGCCTCATCTGTATATCCGTCGAAAAGTTCGCCTGAAACAGCCAACTCAATTTCTCCTTTGTCAAGGGACTGAAAAACATTTCTCCCTTGATATATGGCATTTCTATCAAGAGTTAGCTCCAAATTAGAACCGCCCGCTGTCACTAAGCTATAATATTTTAATACACCATTTTGAGACAAGCTTACTTTATATGCACGCGGGCTTGATGAATGAGTCGCGGTAATTAAAATTGAACCTTTGCCAAGATTGATCTCTTGGCCCGCGGTAGGTTGAGTAATTTTAGGAGCCGAGCGATTGAAACTCAATTTTACAGTACGAGATGCTGGTGGCGTAAATGCATCAGTAATCCTTCCTTGAGAATCAAGTAGATTTCCTTCAAGCGTAATGGTTAAATTTCCTTGCTTCAATAATTCAATGAGCCGCTTGTTATCGCTTGCACGCAATAACGAACCGTTAAAAAGAAATGGCAATGTATCAAGAACGGCTGGATTGCTTTCATAAATTGATTGACCATTTTGAGAAATATGAATACGATAACGCGACAACTGAAGACCTGGTGTCGTTGCATTAATCTTGATTTGTAAATTAGGATCAATAGTAAAAGATTGGTTTATGGTAGGAGAAAGAAATATCGGCGCCGATACCACAATACTAAATGAGTTGTCGCTTTCATCAATAATATCGCTATTGCTTGTATCGCGTACTACAATCTTGTATTGATCTCCTGGCGTCACAAAAGAATCCTTGACATACCATGGGTAACTTCCGCCCTGGCCAAAGCCTGTATTGCGATTTGAAACGCCTTGAGCAATTATTGATTGATTACTTGGCACATAATCATCGAGGTTTAAATAATTCGTAAGTACGGTAACGTCTCCTGTATCAGGAGCATTGCCATTTAAATTAAAATCGCACATTTTAAGCGCTGGACATGCCTCACGGCGTATCATAGCATTCCGAAGTGTAATTTGATCAAGATCATTAATATCTCCATCTCCGTTAACATCATATAAACTCACTACATAGTCATGCTCGAGTTGAATATCCGCCTGGCTTATGTTGCCATCACCATTTAAATCACATGTCTTGTCTGCTGGACAAGTGCCATTCATAAATATGTCGTTAAGAATATTTTGATCAATGCGATCTATACGATTATCATTGTTAAAATCGTGTTTTTTAAATTCTAAAATCAATTGCTGGTCAACAGTATCAATTCTGCCGTCGCCATTTACATCGCATATATCACCACACTGCAAATTTTCAACATTTTTTTTAAGTTCGATGGAAACCGTGGACCCAACAGCGCCTTGAGATTTCCAACTGATAGTATATGGATTGCGACCACCGGACGCATTCGGCTGTCCTCCCATTTGCCATGTTTCTCCGCCATTTGGCGCAACTACAGTAAGTTTTGGTGTAGGAATAAGGGTTAAATTAAAATCTTTTTTTATTACAGTGATGCCGCCATTTTTAATCTCCACTCGTAGTGCCGCATTTCCAGTTGTGCCAAAATTAAACACACCCACGGTTGGAATAGCGGAAGCAATCTGCTCTAGTCGCGAGGAGACACATTGGCCAGGAATAAATATACCGCGCAATAAAGGGATACATTCTATTTGTGTTTCGCTTGTCGCGCCATGAGCCCCAGTACTTGCTTGAATAATAGTCCCGGCAATTGTCACTCCAGCCACAGTACGAATGCCTTTATTGGTAATGGTTGCTGTAAACTTCGGGCTGTCTTTTCCAATCGTAAGCCGTGTGTTTGTGCTGATAGAAACGCCATTAATCGTCGCGCCGTCAATAGTTATATCTGCGTCTTCTTCAAGAATAGTAAACAGCGCGCTTTCACCAACAATGCTTGGATTTGCCAAATCAGTAACACGAATTTTATATCCACCACCAACGGCAATTGATGCCAAAAACGGCTGATTTAATGTCCAACTAAAGCTATTGTTTGTACCTGTTGTGCTTGTCGTATTTGCTTGGCTAGCGCTCATCTGTCCTATTACTGTGCCATAATTATTTACCAATTCAATTTTAACCGCGGTGCTTATTAAGCCTATTGAAGTCCATTTTATTTGACGCGTGTTTAATTTTCCAATTTTCCATTGGTCGGTTGCAATTGGCGCGGTAACGGTAATAAGCGGCCGCGGATTGACAGTAAATGAAACATAAGAACAATTATTGGTTTCGTCAGATTCTGCTATTTCGTTGTTAACATCCGCACAAAAATAAATTTTGTGAGATCCTTGCGTTGCGATCCACCCTGCTGTTGAGGTAATCGTGCCCGATAAAGTTCCAGCGAGCAATTTTGACACCACAACGTCATCGCCAACGCGCGATGTCGTCTGGATCGCGCAATTTGCATCATCAATACAAAAACGTGAGCTTGAGAATCCCGATCCTGATCCCTGAGCTGTTTTTACAATTCCTTGAAAAGCGATGGCATCTCCTGCGGTAGGCGTTGCTGGCATAACCGCCACACTCGCCGTTGTTAAGTCCGGCAACGGCGGCAAACTTATGGTAAATACATTGTCGCTTTTATCAAAATAAGGAATTGGCGAATTGACGGTGGAGAAATCGTATATGATAATTTTGTAATCATTATCCGGCTGCACATCGCCAATGGTTATGTTTTGTTCCGGAATTTCCCATCTGTAAACTCCATTATTCGGAGCTGACACCGCAACAGTCATTGTTTCTTTCGCTCCTCCAGAATAAATATGCTCTCTCTGTATATTTATTATTGTGCTCGTAGAAAAGCTGCTCGGGTCCCACGTTATCTCATACGTTGACCCTTTGTACCATACTTCTCCGCCATTGGGAGAGATAAGTTTTGGACCAGGAGCAACAACCGCAAATAGCCCGCTTGTACCCAAAATGGCTGTGTCTTTTCCTGCAACAACCTGAATTGCGTAATCCGAACCCGGCTGTAAAGTAGTGGAAACATTCCATACATATGAACCTGTATCCGGAATTGAGGTTGTATAAGTATTAATATAATTTAATAAAATATTTAAATCATTCCCTCGGGTTCTCGTACCGCCATCACTATTATCAATATCGCATACTTTGCCGCTCGGACATGGCACGCCGCCAATAACAGTAATAAGAAAATCGTAATCTTTTTGATTAACTGTTCCATCATTGTTATAGTCATATGCAAAATTCATAGGCGTGCCAAATTGCTGGCTCAACGTCCAAAACAAGAAATCTTGTCCTTTGAAAATTTTGATAATAACTCCTTCGCTACGAGGAGTTGGCAGTGTTGTCCATTTGATAGTATAAGGAGCTCCTGCTATCAGAGAATTCGATGGAGCAACAACGGTGATGCCAACAGAACAACCGTATAAACTAGTAAGTTTTGCTCGCGTTTGAGAACCAACTTTCCCAAATCCTGTAGTAGCAACAGTTCCGGAAGTTACAATGTTGTACTTTATCTGAAATCTTTGTACAGCATTTTCTGTTAGTGAACCAAAATGTTTGGTTTCATATCCTGGGTATCCCGGCGATCCTGCAATAGTTGTAATTTGGGTATCAGGATCATTATTGAGCGCTTGTTGTAAATTTAAAATATCATCTCCGTCAGAAACCCCAATATATAAATCCCTTGTAGTGCCAATGTAACAAGAAGTCACCGCATCTACCAACGTCGGTGTAGTAAATGCTCCAACAACAACAATGCCAACAATAAGTAAAAAATTAAAACAAGTAAAAAATTTTGAAGCTTTTTCCATAATATATAGCAATTAGTAATAATATAATTACGCTAATAAACAAAACAAACTGCGAATTGAGATATCGCCTTCTACTCTATAATTTAGTATAACAAAAAGTGATAGAAAATCGCTTAAGAACTTATCCACAGAACAATACGACAAAGTTTGTCTAGCTTATCGCTTTGCGTAGCCACTGCCCAGTATATGATTGTTTTATATTTGCTATTTCTGTCGGCGTTCCCTCTGCCACAATTCTTCCGCCGAGATTTCCGCCATCAGGCCCCATATCAATAATCCAGTCAGCATTTTTTAACACATCAATATTGTGTTCAACCACAATAACGCTATTACCTTTGTCTACTAGCGCGCGAAGGATAGACAGTAATTTTTGAATATCTTCAAAATGTAATCCAGTAGTTGGTTCATCCAAAATATAGAGAGTTTTCCCGATGGAGTGGCCGTCGCCATTCTTGCCTTTTTTAGAAAGTTCAAATGCAAGCTTCACGCGTTGGGCTTCACCACCAGAAAGAGTTGTTGCTCCTTGGCCAAGTCTCATATATCCTAATCCAACATCCACCAATGTCTTAAGCCGTTGTTCAATATTAGAAATGTCTTTAAAAAATTTGAATGCGTCTTCAATAGACATGTCCAACACATTCGCAATGTTTTTATTTTGATATAAAATTTCAAGAGCTTCGCGATTATATCTTTTTCCCTTGCACTCTTCACACTCAACATATAAATCTGGTAAAAAATACATTTCAATTTTTTTTACACCCTGTCCTTCGCATACTTCACATCTTCCTCCTTTAACATTAAAACTAAATCGCCCAGCTTTATATCCACGGGAACGCGCTTCTATAGTTGTCGCGAAAATATCACGCACAAATGAAAATACTCCGGTATAAGTAGCTGGATTTGAGCGTGGAGTGCGGCCAATTGGAGACTGATCTACTAAAACAGCTTTGTCCAAATTTTCAAAACCTTCAATTAATTTGTGCTTGCCTGGCTCTGCCTTTGAATTATAAAAATATTTCATTATTGCTCTAGACAAAACATCATCAATAAGACTGGACTTGCCAGACCCAGATACGCCAGAAACTGCCACTAATTTGCCCAGAGGTATTTTTACATCAATATTCTTTAAATTGTTTTCAGATGCGCCTTTGATAGTCAAAAAACTTGTCTTCGGAAGTCCGACTTCCTTCTGGAAGTCGGACTTCCTTTGCGCATAAACTTTATTTTTACCGGACAAATACTCTCCAGTAAGCGTCTTTGCTTTAAAAATTTCTTTTGGCGTTCCTTCAAAAATAACTTTTCCGCCATGAATACCGGCACCAGGCCCAATATCAATAATCCAATCTGCCGCATTCATTGTTTCCGGATCGTGCTCTACCACAAGAACTGTATTTCCAAGATCTCTCAAATTTTTTAATGTTTGTAAAAGTCTAGCATGGTCTCTAGCATGAAGACCAATGGAGGGTTCATCAAGTACATAAAGAACCCCTGTGAGAGATGAGCCAATTTGTGTTGCAAGTCGCACTCGTTGGGCCTCGCCTCCAGAAAGCGTGGTAGAAGATCGATCAAGCGTAAGATATTCAAGACCAACCTGACATAAAAAATCAAAGCGTTGCTCTATTTCTTTCAACAACGCAATCATTGTTTGTAGATTTTTTTTACCATCACGAGTAATAATTTCATGAAAAAAGTCCTTTGCTTGAGACGCGGCAAATCCTGTAATATCTGCTATATTTTTATCCTGAAAAGTGATCGCTAGAGTTTCTGCGCGAAGACGCGCGCCATCGCACAGAGGGCACACTTCAATAGTCATATATTTTTCTAATTCTTTTCGTGTCCATTCAGAATCTGTTCCTTTCCACCGGCTTTTTAAATTCGTAATTACCCATTAAAAACTTTGAGACTGGGAGTCCGACTCCCAAGCGGGAGTCGGACTCCCAAGTTCTTTTTCTCCATACAAAATAATTTCGAGAACGTTCTTCGGTAAATCTTTTATCTGCGTGTTGAGTGAAAACTTATGACGCTCTGACAAATCAGACAATATCCACCAATACCATGACTGCCCACCTAGACTTGTCTGCGAGACTGGCCTACCTAATTTGTGTGATGTCATTGCCCACGGACGTATCGCGCCTTCCGCGAGCGTGAGATTTTTGTTTGGTATCACCAAATCAGCATCCACTTCAAGTGTGTTTCCAAGTCCAGTACAACGGCTACACGCGCCATAAGGACTATTAAATGAAAATAATCTTGGTTCCAATTCCGGAAGAGATATACCACAGTCAGCGCAGGCAAAATTTTCTGAAAAAAGCAATTCATTCTTTGACTTGGCTGTCTCGCTTCTACCTGGAGGCAAGACAGCCAAGTCTATAATAACAAGTCCTTTGCCGATTTTTAAACCAGTCTCCAATGATTCACGAAGCCTTGGGCGATCAAGAGAGCGCTCTACAATTAGACGATCTACCACAACATCAATTGTATGAGCTTTTTTGTGATCTATATTTTTTTCTTCTGCTTCCTCTATGCGCATGGGCTCGCCATCAATGCGAATTCTCAAAAATCCTTGCCGTTTAATTTCCGCGATTATTCCTTTGTGTTCGCCTTTTTTGGAGCGTACCACAGGAGCAATAATTCCAATGCGTGAGCCTATTTTAAATTTAAGTACTTTTTTAATAATTTCATCTACGCTTTGTTTGCCAATTATTTTCTTACACTGTGGACAATGAGGAATTCCCGCGCGCGCGAATAATATACGCAAATAATCATAAATTTCTGTTATTGTGCCAACTGTGGATCGAGGATTTTTTGAAACGCTTTTTTGGTCAATCGCGATTGCCGGAGAAAGTCCGGAGATTGATTCCACATCCGGCTTCTCTTTAATACCGAGAAATTGTCTTGCGTAACTTGAAAGTGATTCAACAAATCTGCGCTCTGCCTCCGCGTAAATAGTATCAAAAGCAAGAGAAGATTTTCCGGACCCCGAAAGGCCTGTAATTACCACGAGTTTATTTTTAGGAATATCTAAATTAATATTTTTGAGATTGTGAACATTGGCCCCACGAATAGATATGAAAGAGGCGTTATGAGTTTTCATAATCGCTCATTATATCAGCGTGTCAAGTAAAACGCAACACCCTATAAATATTATTTCCCGCTTTTGATACCAAGCTTGCGCTCTAAGTATGAAACTCTGCCGAACAGATCATCAAACTCATCGCGACGAACAAACTGTTTTCTGATTTCCGCAACATCGCGTTGTATTGTCGTTGTTACAGCATTAAGATGCAAAACTTCTCCTTTCAAATTAGAAAGATCACCTTTTACTTGTGTCATGTCGCCCTCTAATCTATCAAAGCGCTTATTAATTGAATTTTTGTCGGCCATAGTACTCGTAATATGGTCAAAACCATGTTTTACCATTATTGCTAAATCATCAATTGTTGTTTTTTTCTTTGTCATTATTTTTTAGTATAGTGTGGCATAAAAAGCATGTCAATTTTTTGAAACGCTGTTCCATTTTTCCAATGTACCATACTTGTGAAAATATTTCGCGTACGTTAACGCAACAAATTAAGCAAGCGCTGGATTTCTAAAAGCTGATTTAATAGTACCTGATACACGCTGGCGCTCAACACTGTATTTGATGACGCTGTTGTAGCTGTGCTGACAAGGTCAAAAATACTGACTGATCCGCTACCATTGATATCGCAATTTTTTCCTGTCGGACACGGAATCGTTTTCATAATCACGTTGGCAAGAAGCTCCGCGTCGCTCATATTCACTACTCCGTCGCTATTGAGATCTCTTCCGATATTAATAAAGGAGAACTTCAGTATATCCAGCGCATTGACCTTCCCGTCGCTATTGATATCGCAACTTTTGCCCGATGGGCACGTGTTGGATCCAAAAATCACATTTGCCAACACATTAGCATCATATCTATCAATAGCCCCATCGCCATTGATATCAAGGGTAACTGTTAATGATGCTGTCGAGGTTGTGGTCGTGGTTGTCAGCGCCACAATGCTAAACGGCGCATCAGATTCATCCATTGCTCTAGTTGCTATCTCCCCTGGAACAACAGAAGCAGAAACTATTATTTTAAAACGGCCGGAAAGTAATTGTGGAATATCCCAAGCATAGTTTCCTATATTAGGAATGATGCTCGCAATGCGACTCCACGGATCAGCAACATCATCAAAAGAAAACAATTGAATGTTAACATTCAAACTTTCAAAGTTTGTTGTTTCCCAGCGTATTGTGGTCCTTGACCCTTGGGTAAATATCTCCCCACCATTCGGCGAGAGGGCTGTTATTGTAGGAGCAGGGGGAGATACTGTAACAGGAGCCCAGCCGAATTTTACGGCGCCAGACCAGATATGCTCATAGTAATCAACTTCAATATTAACCACTTGTTGAGTATTGAATGTCATATCAAAACTCGCCTCGCGATATTCGCCGCGAGCCCATTGGTCAATTTTTGTAATCCCATTGACGCGCACACGAATACCATCATCTGCTCCTCCCGTAAAGCGATACGTACCGCTCTTGAAAGTGAAATTTCCCTTCCAGCGTGCGGAATAATTATCGTTTCCAGCATATTGGTTAATTGGTGGATCATTCGGATATGGCCAACTGAAATTGAGTGTGTTTGCCACCGGCGCGTCTCCAGCCGAGATGCCGTCATCGGCGGTTTTTGGATCCATATCGCCAGCCCATTTCCAAACACAACCTACAAATTGACTAACACCAACTCGCCCAGCGTAACTGCACGGCACTGCTGTTGTTGTTGATATTGGTGTAACAACACTAAATGGGGCACTCTTACCGATAACACTAGTCAAAGATTTAACCTCCAACGTATAAGTGCCTGCCTGCAAACTTTGTGGAACTATAATTGTTTCCTGACCATCATTTGATGTCGTATTTTGAGTAAGATTAAATTCTGTGCCGGAAAAGTTGCGCAAACGAATAACTCCTATCGAGTCCGAAGACGAAAGATCAGTACTTGTCCATTGTACTGTTTGCATTGAACCAACTTGCCACTGCTCACTTCCATTTGGAGAAAGAACAGTGATGGAAGGTTGAGTTTGTGAACTTAAGTTAAAATTAAATGATTTATTTATCTGTCCACTTGAACAACCTAGTGATGAATTTGAACAATAAAACGCTGTATCAATTTTATATGTTTTTGAAGCATCGGAAGGCGTTGTCATTGTTATATCCCACAACGCTGTATTTGGATTATAATTAGCGTTGAATGATTGATAGACACCATTAATCTGAACCGTATTTATTGGATCAATAGTTTGCATCCAAGCTTGTACATTAAAACCCATGCTAGGTAACCCAGTGGCCCCATTAGACACCATGCCCTTTACGCTGAATTTTATAGTTTGACTAGAAGCATAAGTTGTCTGACTGCCTATAATTTCAGATGAAGAAACAATGAGTGGTTGAGTTGTTGCAGAAACAATGCTAAACGGTGCGTCAGATTCGTCTCTACTAATTAGGATTTCGTATCCTGGAGTTCCTTGATATAGTTCGACTAAAATTTTGTATTGACTAAGTGCGGTATTTGCAGGAATTTGCCATAACCATGTGTAATCTGAAGAATAATCAAGTGGAACGATAGTAGCAAGATACTTTAAGTTAGCCAAAGAAGCTGTTTCTTGTAGCCACAATTTTATCAGCTTGCTACCAGTAGGAGGATTTTTAACAAAATATTTTATTTCATACGATTTTCCGACTTGCCACTGTTCTCCTCCGTTCGGTGAAGTAACAGTGATAGGTGGTTGAGTAGTTGAAGTTACAATCTTGAAATACGAATCGCTTGAATCGCAAACATTCGTGCCTGATTGGCAAACTTGAATATAATAGGCGCCGTCATTTACTATACGATTAGCTTCTTGAACGTTGCCAACAATCCAAGTAAATATTTGTTTATCCGTGCTCTTATCGCCAGTAAAATTTCTCGCAAGTGGATATGGCGCAATTGATGGCATCATTGGGCATGGTGCTTTAATACACGTTACTGATTGATACTGCACGAGATCAATATTAAACACCATCGATGCAGGAAAGGAGCCTGGATTCCATGTAATAATACCTTTCGTGCCGCGCGTAAGTGTTTCTCCGCCATTCGGATACAGCACTTGAATCGATTGGTTTGTTGATGTACCTCCAACATTTACACTAATACTTGTTTTGGCTTGCTGATTAGAATTGTCTGAAACATAAAATACCGGTGTGTAATTGCCAACAGTCGCATACGAATGAGTAAATGTTGCAGTTTGAGATTCACGAAACGCATATGGCATTGCTATTCCAGGAGCTGATGGGGTAAGATATTCGTCCCCCCAGATCACGCGGTAGCTTAACAAACCATTTTCCGGATCGCTCGCCTTCACCGTCCATGTCCCTTGCTCGCCCACATTAAGTAATGTTGGTCCAGAGACGCCAGAGATAACCGGCGGTTGATTTGAAATGAATCCTACAACGTTAAGTTCTATTTTATTTGATGTAACGCCACCAACAGTAACCCATAAGCGCCAAATTCCGGCCTGACCAACATCGCCGAGCCTTCTTGGACCAGATGCTGCCCTCCAATTACCATATTGATCAGTGTATTTTCTATACTCCAGTGCCAGCTGAGATAATTCAGCCGCTACAACATCATTATTTGAATCATACTTAAATGTGCTGTCGGGTCGCTGAAGGTAGACAACAACTCGCGCATTTGATAAACGACTCGATACATTTGCTTCGAAAGAATAATTTTGGCCAAGCACGAGATTATTGTTAGCGGACCCCGGAATAAAAAGAGATAAAATAGGTTGTTGTGTCGGCGGCAGCGGTGGATAGGGAGATGTTTCGCCGCATGTGTTCGCAATTGCCCCCATTGTTTGTTTTCCAACAACGCCGTATCCGGTCGTTTCCGGATCACCGGATGATACGATGCTTTGCGCTTTTTGAAATTCTTGGACTGCTTGTTCTGTTGAAGGACCGAAGTAGCCTGTGTTGGTGGGATAGGTAAAATAGCCAAGTTCGCGCAGGAATTGCTGCAAACGCACGACATCATCCCCCTTCAAGTCCAAATAAAGATTCCGCGAAAACGTTGGGCACTCGTACGAAGCAACGGTCGTTGAGGAAACAGGAACCGACTCGCCTCCACCGCCAGTAGTTCCCGTCTGTAACGCCTGAATCTGCGCTTGCAACGCTCTAATCTGCGCCTGTAACTGCGCGATGAGTAATGCGGTGTCTGTGGTAGATTGTGCTGAAGAAACCAACGGCACAAGCATTGAAATACTTAATGCTGTGACAATAAAAGTTCTTTTAAAAAATGACATTTTTTGTATAAATTATTTTGAATTATGAAATTGCGTTATAAGAAAAACTCTAATGACAATTTTGTGATTCAAAAAGCTATTAAATCTAGTGAAATTTCGACGATTTCACATTAATATTCAAACTTTCTCTATTATACCCCCCCCCTCATGCTTTATACAATGTCGCTGTGTATAAGTGTATAAATTGCCATAATTCAATATCAATCAAGGCGCATGATGTTTTTGGTAATTTTGGGGATTTCTGTTTTAAAAAATTTTTTAATCTTGCTCCAGCTCGCATCAAAATAAATATCTGGCTCTGGGTCGTTTTCTGCATCATTAAAGTACGCCAAACTTTTTAAAATATGATGATAGTCGTGAGCAACTGATGAATATTGTATTTTCAATCGCCTAATTGTTTTCTCCAATGGTTCAATATTTTTAGCGCACCAGTACAAATCAAAAAAATCTCTTTTTCGCCCTCTTTGAGAAATAGCAACAATTTTCATTACAGCAATATCAATTTTATGAAGTATTTTGATTGAGTCATATTGTATAAAATCTTGTTGCGGAATAAAAAATGGATATGCAATAAAACTTACTTTTGCTTTGAATAATTCACCATAAATAGTGTTTTTTTTATTTATTGTAGTGCGCCATTCATTATTTTTTGAAAAATTATTCAATAATTCGGATTTATCAAAATCCTTTTGAGTAGTAAAAAAATCCAAATCAACTGACCTACGATGTCCTGCCTGTAAAGCAAGTGCTGTGCCACCAGCAAGATACCAGTCTGATTCATTCATCCATGATTGTTTAGATAAAAAGATGATGGCCTTTTTCGTTCTGAATGGCAAAATATTAAAATTAGAATCTATTTTGTTTCCAAAAGCAGTATCCATAAATTTTTTGTTTCAGGCATTAACAAACGAGATTTAGTAACAACTTTTTTTAACAATGATTTATCATAATAATTGTAAAGCCATCTCACTTCTTTATCGTTGCCGAAATCCAACACTCGCTCAATAATATATTGGGCGTTTTTTTCTGCATCTATATTTTTCGGATTAGTATCCCAAAATAAGGCTTGCCTGAATTTCATTCTTTTATTATAGCACTTTTTTCGACCATTTGCCAACACATACAATAGAACAAATTTAAATAAAAAGACGCCTTATGAACAAGGCGTTTCGTTATTATATTTATTTTTATTGTAAACTATTTTGTTTTTACGTAGCAAACACAACAATTGATATTGTTTATAGAAATCCTCTGCCGACACAATGTCTGTTGCAAAACCAAGATTCTGCGCACAACCAGAACTTGTAAACGCATTTCTCGTACATATTGTTTCTGCTTTTTCTTTAGAAATACCGGTAGCTTTCATAATAATGGAAAATAGATAATAGTTGCTAATATGACGAAAATTTGAATAACGCTTTTTATCTTTTGATGATGTTTTTTTTGATTTTATTTGTAAAATAACCCGATGTGGACGCACATATGCACTACATATCATAGTTCTTATTTTCCCACTTAAGAAGATAATAAAAGCGGCTGACTCTGCAAGTTTTTCAACATAAGTATAAACGGGGACAATAGAATTATATAATACATTAAACAACATAAATGCGGAAAAGGCATCTCCTCCTCTGCTATAACCAATAATTATGTGTACTGGAGAGATCTTGCATTCATTTTGTATTTCTATCAACGCCAGCGAAACAGCAAGCATTGTCTTATAATCAATGCGACCATTGATATAAATTATACGATCGGGAATAGAATAACGAACTCCCAAAACTCGCTTTGTTTTCATCAGTGTGCACCTTTGTCAAACACCTATCTTATTATAAGATACCAGATATGATACTAAAACAGCAATATTGCTCTGTTCCCAGTGCACCAGGCATATATTATTTCAAAAACTCGCGAGGGGTAATTTTGTATATCGGCAAAGCGGGCAATTTGCGCGCGCGCTTAAAATTTTACTTTGCAAAAAATATTCCAATCAAAACAAAGGTATTATTGCGAGAAGCAACCGAACTTTCGTGGAAAATTCTTGGATCTGAAATTGAGGCGTTGATTCGTGAATCAGAGCTAATAAAAAAATATAAACCAAAATACAACATTGTGATGAGAGACGATAAACAATATTTATATGTTGGCTTCTCTAATGCAAAAATTTCCACCGAAGGCGGACCAGCCTTGGGTTGGCAAAAAATATTTACGACTCATCAAACGCAAAACACAAACACGCAATATATTGGCCCATTCACAGAAAGCGGCTCGTTAAAATCAACATTAAAAATGCTTAGACGCGTATTTCCATATTGTACGTGTAAAAAACCGCACAAAACACCTTGTCTAAATGCGCGCATTGGCAGATGTTTGGGATTCTGTTGTTTAGACAATAAAGCCAACAAATCTTCTAAAGAAGATTTGTTGGCTAATTATAAAAATAATATTGTTGCAATAAAACAAATTCTAACTGGGAAAAACAAATCGCTTTTAAGGTCTTTAAAAAAAGAAATGTTGGTACTATCCAAAGCACGGCGCTATGAAGAAGCCGGAAAATTGAGAAATCAAATATACGCGCTTGAGCGAATTTTTGAACATCGCGGAGTAATTAAAAAAGATATGTGTTCGGATCGCTCTCGCGCGCTACACACGCTTGGTAATATTTTAAAATTAAAAAATATCGCGCGCATCGAAGGATATGATATTTCAAATATTCATGGCAAATATGCCTATGGCTCAATGGTGGTATTTTCCGCCCAAGGCGGACCAGCCTCTGGCTGGGTAGATTTTGGACCATCTCAAAAAGATTATCGCATTTTCAAAATCCGTTCTGTAGCAGGAGCTAATGACCCAGCAATGATTCATGAAATAATTTCGCGACGACTCAAACATTCAGAATGGCAATATCCGAATGTTATATTGATTGACGGAGGGCCAACACAGCTTAACGCCGCCATTAAAGCATACAGCTCTTCACTTGGACGTCGAACATCCAAGTTGGTTAAAATTGTCTCTCTAGCCAAGTGCGAGGAAGCATTGTATCTCTCCCTACATCAAAAACCAATTAAAATAAAAGAATCATCAGAATCGCTTTATTCCCTTCTAACACACATCAGAAATGAAGCACATAGATTTGCGATTAAATATTATAGAAATTTACATCGTAAAAATACAGCAGGGGGGGGTTGACACCGCTTGCATTGGGTGCTAACCTTAAATAATAATGCGTAATTTACTCTTCGGATTTCAAATTGTAATTTCTGTACTTCTTATTGGCGCTATTTTGCTTCAGCAAAAAGGTGGTGGTTTGGGTTCTGCGTTTGGAGGCGATGGACAAGTATATCGTTCTCGTCGTGGTATTGAAAAAGCTTTATTTGTTTTAACCATTATTTTTGTGATCCTCTTTATTGGAGGAGCACTTGCTAGTCTTATATTTATCAGCTAAGAAAGAGACTTGGACAAATCCTCTAAAAATAATAAACCCCGCTGGGATAGTATTTTTTACCTTCCTAAAGTACTAAGCAGGATAGAATTGGTCGTGTGGTGTATTTTTATATTAATTGGATTAATTTCCTTATTAGCCATTATTCGTGAGATAAACAAATCTTTTTCTGTTGCCGCACCAACATATGGAGGCACATTAAGAGAAGGAATAATAGGAAATCCGCGATTCATAAACCCATTACTTGCGCAAACAGATGCAGATCGTGATATTGTTACACTTACCTATTCCGGACTTTTGCGGCACGATGGCGAAGGAAATCTTATTCCAGCCTTAGCGGAAAAATATGAAATATCTTCGGATGGATTGCAATACACAGTGTATCTAAAAAATAATCTTATGTGGCCAGACGGGTACGCGCTCACTGCTGATGATGTGGTATTTACAGTAAATCTTGCTAAAAACCCGCAAATACAAAGTTCTAAGCGCGCGAATTGGGAAGGCATAGAAATTGAAAAAATTGACGACAAAACACTGCGTTTTCATTTAAAAAAAGCGTATTCTCCGTTTATAGAAAACCTAACGCTTGGAATTGTTCCAAAACACATTTGGAGCGACATTGCTCCGTCACAATTTTCATTGGTTGAACTAAATACAAATGCGATTGGCGCCGGACCGTATATAATAAAATCGATAAATAAAAACTCGCGTGGATCAATCGTGTCAATAAAACTTGAGGCTAATAAAAAATTTGTGCTTGGTAGGCCCTTTATTAATAATATTCAACTATATTTTTATCCGAATGAAGAGACCATAATAAAAAATCTTCAAAATGCCTTTCTTGACTCTTCTGGCGCGGTGTCACCAAAAGAAATTGAATCATTGAATAAAAATAAAATTTTGGCGCATACGATGGAGCTACAAAGAATAATCGCTATTTTTTTTAATTCAAACAACAACAAAAATTTGGCTAGCGTAAAAATAAGAAACACCTTGAATCAATCAATTGATAAAAATTTCTTAGTTGAACAAATACTAAATAATTTTGGCGTGCCCACAGATAGTCCGTTGCCGTTACGTATTATAAAACCAGCAAACACAAACAAATCATACAACCCACAAACAGCTCAAAAAAGTATCCTTAACAATAAAGAGCCGCTGCGTATTTCTATTACTACAACAAATAATATACCCGAATTTACAAAAGCGGCTGAGCTCATTAAAAAAATGTGGGAGGACGCTGGCGCAACAGTAGATATAAAAACATTCGATGAAAACGACCTAGAACAGCTTGTTATTGGGCCGAGAAGATATGAAGCTTTTTTGTATGGTGAAGAAATCATTGGAAAAAATCCAGATCTATTCGCGTTTTGGCACTCATCGCAAAGATCTCATCCTGGCCTCAATATAGCTCTTTATACTAACTCAAAAGTCGATAATTTGTTGGAAAAAGTACGAGCTGAACAAAACGCGGCCAAACAAAAAGAAATGTACGAAGAAATTGATAAAGAAATAAAAAAGGACGCCCCAGCTGTGTTTCTTTATTCTCCGTTTTATATTTATATTACTCCAAAAAATCTTAAAGGATTTAATGTTACCACAATAAATACGGCATCAGAGCGATTTGAAACAATACATAAATGGTATTTAAACACACAATATATTTGGAAAATTTTTGCTAAATAAAAAATATATAATCAAATCCGTCGGAGTGGCGAAATCGGCAGACGCACACGGTTCAGAGCCGTGTGGGAGCAATCCCATGGGAGTTCAAATCTCCCCTCCGGCATACGCAACATTATCAATTAATTATCAATAACAAAAATCTATGCCGCCATATAGACATCAATCAAATAGACAAGCTCATCCCCCTATGAGATCAACCGCGCGACCAGCAGTACCTGCTCGTGCGCCAAGTAGCACTCATAGTGGTCATACTATACGGCCAATAACTCACAGAACGCCATCACGAAGCGGTGGAGAACAAAACTATTATCAACACCCTTCGTCTCACACTAAAGCCAAAATCTTTCAACAACCATCAAAAAAAGGCATCTTAAAATTTATACCTCTTGGCGGATGCGGCGAAGTTACCCGAAGTTGTTACATATACGAATACGAAGACGATATTGTTATTGTAGACATGGGATTCCAATTTGCCGAAGAAGATATGCCTGGAATTGATTATATAATTCCAAATGTTTCATATCTCAAACCAAAAAAGAAAAATATCCGCGGTATCGTGATCACGCACGGTCACTTGGATCACATTGGTGCAATTCCTCATTTATTGGAACCGTTGGGAAATCCTCCAATATATGCAACAGCGCTGGCCCGTGGAATTATTTTAAAACGCCATGAAGAATTTCCTCATTCGCCAAAGCCACATATAGAAATTATAACTCCTGATAGCAAGCTAAAACTTGGAAAATTTAATGTAGAATTTTTCCATGTAAACCACAACATCCCTGGTTCAGTTGGCGTATATTTGAAAACACCTGTTGGAAATGTTGTTCATACTGGAGACTGGAAATTTGATCATACTCCGGTAAATGAACAGCCAGCCGACGTAAAGCGCATGCGCGAAATGGCAGATGAAGGAGTTATGCTTTTGGTTTCCGATAGCACGGATGCCGCTATGCCGGGCAGACAAATTTCTGAAAAAGAAATTCAAAAATCTCTTGAATTAATATTTCAGGAAGCCCCTGGTCGTATTATCGCGGCAACATTTTCATCACTTCTTACTCGCATCCAGCAACTCATTTGGCTATCAGAAGAATATGATCGCAAAGTAATTATCGAGGGTCGCGGAATGAAAGACAACGTGGCAGTAGCACAAGAACTGGGATATCTAAAAGTAAAAAAAGATACGTGCATTATGTCCAGAGACATTGATCGTCATAAAGATAAAAACTTGATGATTGCATGTACAGGCGCGCAAGGAGAGGATCGTGCCGCGCTCATGCGCATTGCGAACAATGAACACAAGACAATTGTTTTGAAACAAACAGATGGAGTTATATTTTCATCTTCAGTCATACCAGGTAATGAAGCTACAGTACAAAGACTCAAAGATATTTTATACAAAAAGGCTGGAAAAATTTATCATTCAGCAACAATGGATATTCACGCTGGCGGACACGCAAAACAAGACGATCTTAAAGAATTGATAGAAATTTTGCGTCCAAAATATTTTATTCCAATACATGGAAATTATTTCATGTTAAAAGAACATATTGATCTCGCAAAAGCCGCTGGCGTAGGAGAATTAAATACTATAATTGCGGAAGACGGGGAAATGGTAGAAATGAATCAAAACGGAGCTATAAAATTAAAAGAAAAAGCGATGACAAATCTTATAATGGTAGATGGTCTTGGCGTAGGAGACGTCCAAGAAGTAGTACTCCGAGACCGCCAAATGCTTTCAGAAGATGGGATTTTTGTCGTTATCGCGCTTGTGGATTCTCAAAGCGGACTTGTCCGCGGGTCTCCGGATATTATCTCTCGCGGATTTGTCTATTTAAAAGAATCTCGCGAGCTTTTGGCGCAAGCGCGGCATGTCGTACGCCGCACTGTGGAGGAATCCACAAATCGTATGCACCCGATCAACTGGACACATATCAAAGACAATGTCCGCGAACGATTAGGCTCTTTTCTTTTTCAAAAAACCAAACGAAGACCGATGGTGCTTCCTGTGATTATTGAGGTATAATTTTAAAAATATTATAATAGTATGTATGACTGAAATACAAAAACCTGTGGCGGTGAGTGGTATTCAATGCTCCGGCGATCTGCATCTGGGCAATTATCTAGGCGCAATAAAACAGTTTATTCCAATTCAGGAAACCCATAACAGCTATTTTTTTATAGCGGATCTTCATGCGTTAACCGAACCTCAAGACCCAGACCTTTTGACTCAACAAACTCTAGAAGTAGCAGCAATGTATCTTGCCGCAGGACTTGATTCTACGAAGGTGACGCTTTTTGTTCAATCACATGTGCGCGAACACGTAGAATTAGGATGGATTTTAAATACAATCACACCTATTGGCGAACTTGAGCGCATGACTCAATTTAAAGACAAAAGCTCAAAATCACCAAAAGATGGCATACTTGCCGGCCTATTAAATTATCCTACACTAATGGCCGCGGATATACTTCTTTATCAAGCCGATGTAGTGCCGGTAGGAGAAGACCAATTGCAACATCTTGAGCTTACCCGCACACTAGCGCGAAAATTTAATTCGCGCTTTGAAAATACATTCAAAGAACCGCAAGCTCTTACTGCAAAAATAGGCGCGCGTATTTTGGGTTTGGACGACCCGACAAAAAAAATGTCAAAATCAGCATCAAGTAAAAATAATTATATAGGACTTTTGGATACAGCGGACGAAATCAGAAGAAAAATTAAAATTGCTGTCACAGATTCTGACCCGACAATTAAATTTGACATAGATAAAAAATTGGGTATTTCAAATCTCCTTTCTATTTATAGTCTTATAGCTGATGTAAATATTCCTGAATTAGAAACAAAATACCAAGGAAAAAGTTATACTGAATTTAAATCAGATCTTGCTGAGGCAATAATCGGCGCACTCGCGCCAATTCAACAAAAGTATCATGAGTTGGCACAAGACCCCGAAAAAATCATGGAAATTCTCAAGCACGGAGCAAAAGATGCGTCAAAAGTTGCAGGAACAACAATGCAAGTTGTACGAGAACGCGTTGGGCTTCTTTCGTGAAAGATTATTATTGTTTTACTTAAAACTACTCTATTCTGGCCCAGCAATCGTGCTAGGTTTTTTCTTTATTCATGCGCTCATGACATCTTTTATACTTCTTTCCCATAAAAATAGTGTTTAAAATTTTATTTTTTGGAAGAAAAATATTTTACTAAAAAGTCGGCAAGAACTTCGCCGCCTAAAACTCCTTCTTGCGGAGCGATAAAATAATCTCCTTGAACTAAGTCAGGTGTCACAGTGACTCCAAGCCCAGCGCGCAACATTTCTGCGTCATTGCGATAATTCCCGGTTGTCATAATTTGTTTATCTAAAATGCCCAAATATTTTGCAAGTTCTCCAATCGCATGTCCTTTGTTTATTCCCTTCATGCCAATATCGTATGCCT
>ERZ1292629.1413-Hain-H43-01um-R1-1413-length-23425-cov-6_pt1 | contig 23425 bp, 19 predicted proteins | sample MGYA00564399_ERZ1292629 | MGnify/ENA primary metagenome ERZ1292629 (study PRJEB36523, sample SAMEA6512636) | groundwater metagenome | collected 2019-01-08 | study: AquaDiva: Metagenomics assemblies of 32 groundwater samples | reverse complement strand
CCAAAGAATATTCACAAACAGACTTCATTCCTTTCCTCCGTCCATATGTCAGCGCTCGCCTTTCCTCAAGTTATACTGATCGCCGTTTTACCGAGGGGCATAATTTTGACCGCTATCCCGCCCTCGCCCAAAACAGCGAACGCGTTTTAACTGCCTTGGCTCCAGAATATCAATCTGAAACCGCCAATTTCTTCGAAAAATTACTTTCCAATAATTATCTTTTTGATGAAATAATCTCCGCCGCCCCCGCCGCCCCCGTCCCCGTCTACTCTGTGCGGGTAGACAGTACCTGCCACTCTTTCGTCGCCAATGGTTTTATTAATCACAACACCGAATGTAAAATGACTCGCCTCGCCGAGGAGATGTTGCGCGACATCAATAAAGATACCGTGGACTGGAAACCCAACTACGACGGCACGCGTCTGGAGCCGAAAGTCCTCCCTTCCGCCCTTCCTAATCTCATTATCAACGGTTCCATGGGTATCGCCGTCGGTATGGCCACCGCCATTCCGCCGCATAATCTTAATGAAACTATTGACGCCATCATTCACTGTGTGGACCACCCCGACTCCTCAAGTCGTGATCTCCTTAATTTCATCAAAGGCCCCGACTTTCCCACCGGCGGTGTTATCTACGACAAGAAAGCGATTCTGGAGGCCTATACCACCGGCCGTGGCGCCATCACTACCCGCGCTGATGCTGAAATAGTCCCTCGGGGCGGCAAAGAATCTTCTGGCCGCGGCGCTTTTGATATCGTTATTACCACCATCCCTTATCTCGTCAACAAATCAGACCTCATTCAGAAAATCGCCTCCTTGGTGGTGGATAAAAAAATGGACGGCATCAAAGACGTCCGCGACGAATCCGACAAAGACGGACTCCGTATTGTCATTGAAATCAAAGCCGACGCCCCTCCCCAGAAAGTTCTGAATCAGCTCTGGAAATATACCGACCTGCAGAAAAACTTTAATTTGAATATTGTGGCTCTCGCCGGCGGCCTTGAACCCCAAACCATGTCCTTGAAGGACTTGGTGGTAAATTTTATTGCTCACCGCAAAGAAGCGGTTACCCGCCGCTCCCGCTTTGAACTCGCCCGCGCCAAGGAACGGGCGCACATCCTGGAGGGATTGTCTAAAGCTCTTGATAATATTGACGCCGTTATCACCACCATCAAGAAATCGGACAATCGCGCCGCCGCCGCTGCCAACCTCAAGAAAAAATTCAGCTTCTCCGACGCCCAAACCACCGCCATCTTGGAAATGCGCCTCCAGTCGTTAGCCGCTCTTGAACGCCATCAGATTGAAGAAGAACTTAAAGTCAAACGAACCCTTATCAAAGAACTGGAAGCCCTCCTCAAAAGTGAGACGAAAATTTTTGGTGTTGTTAAACAGGAACTCCTTGACCTCCGCGCCCGTTTCGGCGACGAGCGCCGCACCAAAATCGTTTCCTCCGCTTTGGGCGAATTTTCCGACGAAGACCTTATCCCCGATGAAGAGGCGATTATCACCCTTTCCGCCGGTGGCTATATCAAGCGCCTCCCCCCCGACACTTTTAAGAGCCAGCGCCGCGGCGGCCGCGGCTTAATCGGCGGCGGCGACCTGGGTGAAGAAGATATGGTCAGCGAATTTGTCAGCGGCAGCGCCCACGACAACATTCTTTTCTTCACCGACCAGGGTAAGGTCTTCCAAACTAAAGTTTACGAAATTCCTGTCGCCTCTCGCGTCTCCAAAGGCAAGGCCATCCATAATTTCTTAAACATTCCCGCCTCCGACCGCGTCAGCGCTATCGTTGTTTACCCTTCGGCCGCCGCCGGCTCCTCCGGTCACTATCTGGTGATGGCTACCCGCGATGGTATAATTAAAAAGACGCCGCTTTCCGATTTTACCAACGTGCGTCAAAGCGGTATTATTGCCATCAACCTGAAACGCGGCGACCTTCTGAAATGGGTGGAACTTTCCACCGGCCAGAGTGAAGTTGTCTTAACCACCGCCGCCGGCCAATCCATCCGTTTCCGCGAGTCAGACGTCCGCTCTATGGGGCGTTCCTCTACCGGCGTCATTGCTGTCCGCCTCAAAAAGGACGACCATGTCAGCTCTATGAACGTGGTTTCTGGCGACTCAGCCAAAACCGGCCGTCTGCTGGTGGTGATGGAAAACGGCTATGGCAAGCAAACCCCCCTTTCCGATTATAAAGTTCAGAAACGCGGCGGCTCCGGCATTCGCACCGCTCACGTCACCGGTAAAACCGGCCGCGTCGTCGCCGCTAAAATCATCACCGACCAAGAGGAACTCTTCGCCCTCTCCGCCAAAGGCCAGATAATTAAAACCGAAATCAAGACCATCCGCACCGCCGGCCGCTCCACTCAAGGAGTCAAGGTTATGAATGTCCGCGCTGGCGACAAAGTCGCCGGCATCGTCTGCTTATAAAATGAAAATTGAAAATTGGTAATTGAAAATTATTTTATAGTTTCATCATTTACTTATGGTATTTTCCAAATCCCAACTCATCATTATCGGCTCCGTCCTGGTTATTATTCTCTTTTTTGTCCTTGTTTTTTTAGGCGTCATTCCCGGACTGCGCTCTGACCTCGGCGGCCAGACCGAGCTGATAATGTGGGGTGTCTATGATTCCGCCGACGACTTTGCCGGCTCTTTCTCCGGCCTCCAAAACGTTTTTCCTAATGTTTCCATCCGTTATGTTCAAAAAGACCCCTTGACCTACGAAACCGAGCTCGTCAACGCTTTAGCTCTCGGCTCCGCTCCCGACATTGTCATGGTCCACAACTCCTGGCTGCCCAAGCACATGAATAAACTTTCTCCCGCTCCCGCCGCCACCTTTGATCTAAAAGCCGTCCGCGATCTCTTTCCCGCCGTTGTTGAACAGGACTTCGTCTCCGGCGGCAATGTCTACGCTCTGCCTCTCTATATAGACACCCTTGCTCTCTACTACAATCAGGACCTCTTCAACGCCGCCAACCTTTCTTTTCCTCCCTCCACTTGGGACGAATTCATCTCCGATGTTGATACCCTAAAGAACGTTGACCGCACCGGCAAAATTAACCTCGCCGCCGCCTCAATCGGCGGCTCCGCCGACAGCATCAACCGCGCCACCGATCTGATCTATCTTCTTATGCTCCAATCCGGCACCCGCATGGTGGACACCGACTACACCTCCGCCGTCTTCGCCGACTATTCCAAAGACGGTGTCCGCCCGGGCTCCTCCGCTTTGGAGTTTTACACCCAATTTTCCAACCCCCGTTCGTCTCACTACACTTGGAACGATTCCCTCCACTATTCTCTTGATAACTTTTCCGAAGGCACCACCGCTATGATTTTTGATTACGCCTTTTCCCGCGAAACAATTATCAATAAAAACCCTTTCCTCAAATTCGGCATTGCCAAAGTTCCCCAATTGTCAGACGCTCCCATCCCCGTCAACTTCGCCGACTATTGGGGACTCTCTGTCTTAAACCGTTCCCCCTACCGCGACCTTGCCTGGCAAGCGGTTTCTTTCCTTACCACCGACACTAGCTCCGTTAACAGTTACCTTGCCGCCACCTCCCGCCCGCCGGCCCCTCGCTCTCTCCTTTCCGGCTGCAGCCGTGATACGACTCTGGCTCCCTTCTGCGCCCAAACCCTAACCGCCCGCGCCTGGCCCCGTCCCGACCAGTCCAAGGTTGATGTCATCTTCTCCGATGCCGTCAAAGGCGTGTTGAACGGCAAACTTTCCATTCTTAATGCTTTAAACGAAGCCCAAGACAACGTTTCCCTCCTTATAACCAAATTAAAATAATCCCTACCTTTTATCCCCTGAGCCTGGTCGTTGGGCTACCATAATTATGTCATTCTGAACCCCGACTTTAGTCGGGTGAAGAATCTCTCCCCCCGTCATTCTGAACACAGTGAAGAATCTCTCCCTTATTTTGTGTCATTCCCGATGACCGGTCGGGAATCCATCCGTAATTAATCATTAGAAATTCTTAATTAGTAATTTTCATGAAACCCTTCCTCTTTCTCTCCACTCTTATCTCCTCCTTTCTCTTCCCCCTTCTCGCCGCGGCCCAAACTCCCCTTGTTACCTGTCAGGACAACTGCACCTTCTGCGACCTTATCGCGACCGGCAATCGCGTCGTCCAGTACGTTACCGTCATCGCCTTTACCGTTGTCGTGCTCTATATTGCCTGGAGCGCTATCCAAATGATTATCTCCGGCGGCGATGAATCAAAATTCAAATCCGCTAAAAAATCCATCTACATCGCCCTAACCGGCCTCGTTATCATTCTCGTCTCTTGGGTCTTTATCTCCGAACTCCTCTCTATCCTCGCCGGCGAAGGCGGCACTGCCACCCCCTGGAATGAAATCCAATGTAGCGTCTCCTCCGTCACCCCCGCCTCCTCCGCCGGAGGCGGCTCTACTGCTGGCGGCGCCTCCGGTAGCAGTGGAAGCACTGCCTCCTGCCAGCAGAGCTTTAGTGTTTCTGCTTCTCCAGGTTGTTCCCCTCCAGGCGGCTGTATTGATGTTGGTAGTTATGCCGACAGCTACAACTGCGCTTCTGCTGCCGGCGCTTGTTATCTTTCTCCCACTGCCGCCGCCCGTGCCCGTGCTCTTATCGGCCAATTCAGGCAAATTGCCTCTACTCGCAACCTTAATTGTTCTCTTACTATTTCTTCCGCTATTCAAATATCAGGCGGTCCCAGTGCCTCTGATTGTCATAAACCAGGAAACTCTGCCAGCGGCACTTGTTTGGATTTTAACCTCTCTCCGTATGAAGGATGTAGAGACGCGTTTTACGCCGCTGCCGCCGACAGCGGCAGTGTCGTTTCCTTTCTCGACGAATATAATCCTGCCTGTGGTGTGAGCTGGCAAACTGGCGACAACATCCACGTCAATTTCTAAAACGCCTCCCTTCCCATACTTAATACGTAATACTTTATACTTAATACTTCTTACCTCACCCGCCCCCCCTGTAGATAGAAACAACAACCAACCCTCCCCATCTCCCCCTTATTATGTTATAATCAACCCATCTTCAATAATTAATAATTTTATTCTGTCATTCTGAACGCAGTGAAGAATCTCTCCTTTCCGTCATTCCTGCGGAGGCAGGAATCCTCCCTTCCCCCTCTCTTGTCATTCTGAGGCCTTACCGAAGAATCTCTTTTCTCCCCATACTTAATACGTAATACTTAATACATAATACTAATCATGAAATCCCTCTTCTCTTCTTTAATCCTTCTCCTCCTCTCCTTCAACCAAGTTTTCGCCCAAAACACCGGTGGGGGTACCAATAATGAAAATACTGGCGGCGGCTCCAACCCCATCACCATCCCCAACCCCCTAGACCCCACCAACCAAGGCAACGTTACCATCGCCACTCTCCTCTCCCGCGTTACCGATTTCCTTGTTCTTATCGCCGTCCCCCTTTTAACTCTCGCTATTCTTTACGCCGCCTTTCAAATGATCACCGCCCGCGGCAATGAGGAGCAGTTCAAACTGGGGAAAAAGGTGTTATTGTACGCCGTTATCGGTTTTGCTATACTTCTGGTAAGCGAGGGGTTAATCAAACTTATAGAAAGTATTCTTGTCGGCAATAATCCGACTCCATAAAAACAAAACCTCCCGCCCTATCAAACAAAGTCGCAAAGGTCGTTAAAAATCACATTAAATTAAAAAAACAATGAAACAAAAATTATTCAAACTGGTAGCGCTCGCGGCCGCCTATAGTGCGCCCTTAATCGCCGCCGCGCAGATACAACAGATTGGAACAGACAGCGGCATTATCCCCACCGGTAGTGTTGGTTCAGCATATACATTCGGAAATCTTCTTAACACGGGCAACGCTTTGTTAAATATAACCGCATCATTAATTGTCGCTCTTTCTGTTATATTCATCATCTATGGCGGTTTTACCTTTATTACTTCCGGCGGTGATGAAACTAAAGTAACAGAAGCCAGAAACCGCATCATCTATGGTGTTATTGGTATTGCTATTATAATTCTTGCCGGCCTTATTTTCACGTTTGTTGGCAGTATTCTCAATACTAGTACTACTACTTTAGCTCAATAAAGTGGTTTTAACATCAATAACTCATTTTTTCTTTCAGTAAATCAAAACAGCAACGCCCAAACGTTGCTGTTTTATTTTGCTGGTTGTATAATTTATTTATATGTCTTCTATCCGAAAAAAGTTTTTTACCTTAGCCACTCCCGCCGCCCTTTTCTTTCTGCAAACAGCATCCGCTTTCGCCCAAGATAATCCCGCCCGCATTCGTGACGCCCAAGGTGTCTTAGACGCCCTTAATCGCATTGTTGACCTCGCCGCTTCTGTTATGGTGGCTCTCGCAGTTGTGTACTTCATTTACAACGGCTATATGTTTGTCTCCGCCGGCGGCGATGAGAATAAAGCTCTCGCCGCTCGAAAACAGCTAATATATTCTCTTATCGCTATTGCCCTTATTATCCTCTCCACCAGCGCTTTCCGCATCGTCAGCGACCTCTTAGGTGGTGCAGACAACAACGCTCCAACGTATACTCCCGGACAACTAGATATATAACATCAAACAAAAACCCCCGCCTTTTACAGCAGGGGATTTACATCACATTAAGGTACTACTACCACGGCAGAGCTTCAAGAATTAAATGTCCATTACCTTTAAACCTTATCTTAGAAACTCGCCCCAGCTTTGTTTCAAGATTAACCTTTTTAATCTCTCGGCCATCAATTTCTACTTCAATTCCATCTTGATGGTATGCTTTCCATTTTGCATATTTAAGAGAATAAAAAGGTTCCGTCCATCTGTCAGGCGACAGCTCCACATCCATCACCGTCACCCACCCATTATAATTCTCAACCGGAGCCAGTCCCAATGAAGTTTTTCTCTCCGCCCCCTCCGCCTTCTGGCTAAAGCTTAGCGCCGGTACCGGGATTTCAATCTCCTTCAATTTGAAACTAATCCCCTGATGATAAACCTCCCTTGACTTCACCACCACCTCTTCCGTCACTGGTTGAAGTTCCACCCCATATTTAGGGTCAAATCCCGGCTCATCAAAGAATCGTATGCCTTCCGATGTTGTTTCCGCGTACCATTTAATCGGTTCACCTGTCTGCGGATCAAAAAACTGACTGTTGAACGAATAGAAGAACAACCCCAAAAAACACATTCCCGATAAAATACCCAAACCAATCAGTCCTTTCTTCTGCGTCTCTTCTTTATTGGCCACCGCCGCTTTTATAGAGAACAAAAACGGCAGTATCATAAACGCCACCACTGCCCTTGCTAGCCACACATCAATCCGTAACTCATTATGCAGCCAGTTGGAAAAGTAAATAAAAACCGGCACGATAAAAATGAAACTCCCGAACTTTAATAAACTGACAACCCCCAAAACAACCGCTATCACCGCGATAGTTCCAATCACTACCTTCTTCCTGTTCATTGTTCGATCCTACCTTTCTATTTTATTTTCAATATCTTTCTGTTTCCATTATAATACAAAACCTTATAAAAGTAAACAAAAACCCCCGCCGTTTCTAGCAGGGGATTCAAACTATATCAAGGTACTACTTACCATGGCAACGCCTTCACAATTACACGACCATTACCACGAAATCTGACTATTTTATTTGAACCAACATCCAAATGTCCACCAAAGTTTATTCGAGGTGATTCTTCTCCTTTCACCTCTACATCTAACTTTCGCTCCGATACATTAATCCATTTCCACTTGTGGAAACGCGTAGAATCAAACCACCCCGTCCATTCCGTAGGCGACAGCTCCACATCCATCACCGTCACCCACCCATTATAATTCTCAACCGGAGCCAGTCCAGGCGAAGTTTTCTTTTCCATCGCCTCCGCGCTCCGGCTGAAACTGGGCACCGGCACTGGGATTTGAATTTTTTCAATTTTAATTCCCTTGTGATAAATATCCGTCGCCTTCACTGAAAGTGAAGGAAATAAAAACATTATCACCGCCAGTGCCGCCGCCGCCAACCCCAGTCCTTTCACTAAGGACTTTTTCTTTTGGGGCACGGCCGCGACCAGCATACCGAGAGCCATCAGTGCCGCTCCCAATACTGCCAGTTTCAACGGCAAACCACTGGTCGGGAGACCGAATAACGAAATCTCCCGTCCGAATACCGTACCGCCGGGCTCCTTACTAATATCCATTGGGAACAGCCAGGCGCAGACGGAGATAAGGAAAAGCACAAACCCCACCGGCACCAACTTACTGGAAACAATCTCCTTTCCCGCGTTTTTCATTCGTGTATAGAACCACGAACTCACAAGGCCAATAATCAACAACCCAGCCGCCAGGAACGCCAACCGATACCACACCGGCGAGTCAATGGATGGAAGCGGAAAAACACCCGCCCTCCATCCACCTCCTTGCACCTCACTTACAACCGCTTGTGCCTCGTTGATTTGCTTTCCAAATGTACTCACAGCGGCAAGTTTCTCTTCGCGTAACGGTTTTCCTAATCCTATCCTTAAGCTCTCTAGGAAATCCTTTCCTAGTACATCTCCCGCTTCCGCCGCCCCTTCCTCCCTGTATTGAGCTATGGTGTTTCTGTTATTTTCCTCAAACACAGCCGGAGCCGCCCTTCCCGATATTCCCCAGTCAAAATATCCGCCCAAAAAGAAGTAATAAAGAGCAAAACCAATGAGTACAGTTCCAAAAGCCATCCCCTTATATTTTGGGGTCCCTTTCCACGTTAACCACAAATTAACAGCAATAATTGGAAATGATAATAAAACAGCCGTCGTTCCTAACTTGAAAGCAAAAATAAAAATTGCCACTACTGCCGCAAAGACCAGGATACTACTAACCTTCTTCAACTCCTCCCAATCAATCTTCTCTGATATTTTCTTCCACATTTTATCTTCTCCTTTTATCGCCTCGGGATCCCCCGCAGGCTGAAAATGTGAACTAACAGAGTCCCCACCACCCCGACCATCTCATCCCACGCGTCAGTTATATTAAATTGACTTTGTTGCCTTTTTTCTCTGATGTTTCTGAAGGCGTTACGAAACGCTTCGCGAACATCGTCACCCAGGAATAAAATTGAGAAGCCAAAAACGATGAAGAAAAAAACAATTGCCGCGAAGCTGCGAACTCCCGGATTAACAAGAAAATAAATAACGGTGAAAACCAGCAACCACAAGCAGTTGAAAGGAATAATATTATTTTCCTTTACCGCTGGGTCGCTTGCCTTCGGCAGTTCCACTACTCTTTGTTGCCGAGTTTCCACTTCTCTGACAATCTGAGCTGCCACCGCTACTTTCTTTCCGTTTGCGGGAGTATTGATTAAACACTCCGTTGAACCATAAGCATTTACAGCAGTTGGATCTCCTTGTAGCTGATTTTCCAGAAAAAACTGAACCAGCTGTCCCTCTCGATTATTAGCCAAAAAAGTAGCCGTAATAACCGCCTGTCCGTCTTTCAAATCTACTTGAACTTGTAACTCAAATATCGGTTTTTTTGGTTTATTATTGGCCATAATAAGACCTCCTAGTAGTGTTTTTTAATTTTCAATTTACCTATTTCCAATTATAGCATATTAAATAATATTTGTCAAAAACAAAAACACCCCCTCCATTCTTAAAGGGGGTGCGAAATTTTTACCGGCAGAACGTGACTATTTATTATATATATTCACTGTTCCGCTGGCATTATTGACCACCATGCCGCCCATCATACCGAACGGCCAAGATACCTTGAGCCCCGTAACCCCGCTACACTCAAAAGTAGCGGCTGATACCATCGCCGTCGCCGATTTACAGAAAGCTTGCGCTATTTCTCTATTAATCGGACGCAACGGTTCTCCGGTGCACGGATCATATCCCGGTAAAGCGAACAGCTTTACACCGTCACCGGAAGCATTATACCAAGCCAAAGGTTCTCCCGTTCCCGGATTAAAAAACGGAGGAGTCGGCGGTATATTTTTAACTTCATCTGTTAACTCGTTTTTACTCACCTCATAATCAGTGACAACTTCTTCTGTTACCGGCTTATAAGACGTCCCGAGTACCACGTCATACCCGGGAGTGTTTGAAAACACATATCCTCCGAGGGTTTTAACATAATAATTCCCCGGCGCCTCCGGTGCACTCTTCACGTTCAAAAAAATTAATACAACAATAAGAACAAATCCTCCACCAAACAACAAAAGCGATATGAGTTTTCTATACTCTGCCACCCACCCCCAAGCCTTGTCTTTTAATCTCGGTTTGGTAATCGGCGGACTTCCCACCGGCTCTGGTATCAGCGGCGCATTCCGATTACTTACATTTACAGGGTCCATCTTTCTTCTCCTCTTTCTCTGATTTTTACCTCTCAAACTTCTGCGCCAGATTATACTTCCATAATCTCAATTTGTCAAATCATTCTTTTTTATCTATAATCTGAAGTATCTTCAGGCGAGTGGCAGAACTGGCAGATTTACCCCGACCTTCTTAGCGTCGAGGTTTATCCCGACCCAAAGTGCTGGGATGGCGGAACTGGTATACGCGCTGCGTTTAGGGCGCAGTGGGATTATCCCATGGGAGTTCAAATCTCCCTCCCAGCACTTTGGGTCGGGGCGCGCCGCTCTGTTCAGAGCGCTATGAACACAAGCTCGTGGGAGATTTAAACGCCGGAATTCCGATTTTCACCAGAAAATCGGAACGAGGCGGTGGGGAGCCCGAGTCCCGCTGACGAGCGCGACAAGAGGCGAGGACAAATCTCCCTCCCAGCACCATTTTTCTAATCTTTCTCTGTTATATTCCGTCGTACATTTGTGTTTTGTCATACATTTATACGCGTTCCATTATACATTCACGCGTCCCGCATCGTACTTCTCACGATCGTGAGAAGTACGATAAAAATTCCGTGATATTTTATAGTCAATTCGTCAGCCATTAAATTCTAATCTAAACCACCTGCTTCAAACTTCCCGCCTTACTTATCTCAAATATTTCTACATACTCATCCATTTTCAACTTAAATAAATCATCAATAAGTTCTTTAGAAATTTTAACTTTTCCAATCCAGACGCTTTTTTGAACCATCCTAAATTTTAAGTTTTTCAAAACGTTTCTTATCCAATCTCTTTTTCTTCTTTCGTTTTCTGGCACGTCAAAAACCACTATTGAAAATCTTTCACTATTTTTAGGTTCGTAGTTATTTTTTGGTAGTTTATTTTTTATCCCTTCTTCTAATTCCAGTATTTTTTCTTTACCTTTTTCCGTTAAGAAAAAATATTTCTTTTTCTCTTTTACTCTTTCTTTTATCAACTCGTCTTTTTTAAGCCCATAGATTAAATCCCTGTGTCTCGCTCTTAATTCTCTATTTATCCTTTCATTATATTTTCTGCTTTCTATATTTCTTTTTTCAAATTCTATTTTTCTCAAAGATGCCCCATATCCTGCCCTCAAAAACGCCTCTAAGAGAGTAGCGCCATCCTCTCCGATTTCTTTTATTGTTTTCAGCGTCGCTAAAATTTTTTCCCCTTTCATGTTTTATCTTATTTATTTACTTATCATTATATCGTATTTATCACGATCGTAACAAATACGATAAAAATATAAGCATATTAGAAACAGCGTATTAGAGACGCAGTGAAACTGGTAGGTTCTTAATCAAATGAGCGTTTAGGGCGCTATGAGTGCAAGCCCGTGTGGATTCAACTTCCACCGTCCCCACTAAAAATATTATTCTCCGCTACATCCCTCCACTCTCCTGTTGCTCATAGAATAAACTAAATCACAAAACGTCTTTGTCAGGTCAAAATCTCCTCTCGCCGCCGACCACTTGGCTAATGTGAATCCTTCTTCTTCAGTTCGGTTTTGAAAAACGCTAAATGTCGGCGATGGGTCAAATATATACCACAGTATCTTCTGTATAAAAGGAAACTCGCTTGGTAGGGAAGAATAATATCTTTGCGCCATCTCCGCCCTATAATTTTCCGCATCGCTATTTGATAGTCCCCCCACACACCCCTCTAATGGTTGGTAAGTTAAGCATGGTTCTTCTAACCACCAACTGCTTATACCCAACTCTCCCAGCCATACCGGTTTATTTGCTATCACCCCATACTGCCCCCTTAACTCATTAAGAAAAGCTCCAAAGGCGGTTAACTTACTCCTTACTCTTTCAATGTTTCCTCGTTCGTTGTTTCCAAGTCCCCAAGCGTAAGGATGTAAATTCCACACGTCAAAATAATTAAGCACCTCTCCATTATGGTACTGAACAAGCTTCCGCAGAAAATCATCTTCTCCGCCGACATTAAAATCTTGCCCCTCTGTAATTCCTTCCGTTAAACCATTACCGGACACTGCTCCCATCACTACCACCGCACTCGGGTCCGCTCTTTTTATGCCAGTATATGCTGCTTTCAGCATCTCAAAATAAAGTTCATGGTTTTCTCTCGGATTACTTCTGTAATCCTTGAAAAAAGAATTAAGGTTCGGCTCGCTTAGTATCTCCCAGTACCTCACTCTTCCTCGGAAATGATTCGCCAGCTTATAAGCAAAATTTTCAAAATCTTGATTATTAAGCGGCGCCGTATTATGAAGCTCGGTTGCGACATCACGGGAGAGTGACCCGTAAACAACTAATCTCTCATTAGTAGTAGCCGCCGCACGGTAAGTGTCTGCTGCCGGATGCGAACTTGCCCACGGCGGCACCTCCGTTATCAACCCCAATATATCTATACCGTGTTCTCTTATCTTATTTACTACCGCGTCATAATCATAATCTGGTATTAGGATATTATTATTAAACAACGACTGTGAACTATCTAATGTCTCTATATTAAACCACTTAAAGTCAGTACGAATTACGCTTATTCCCGCCACCTCCATTACTTCCAACACCTTATCAATTTTATCTAAAGGATAATAATTAAATCCATAAGTCATCCAGCTGGTTGTGCCAAATATTGGATTAGGTGCTGGACGTTGTGCTAAAACAGAGTCGGTGATTTCTCTGCGGAACGTGCTTTGCTCAACTATCACTAGAGGAGCGTATGTCCCTACTTTTCCATATCGGCAATCAAAATTCATTACTCTGTCATTCACCGCGTCAAATTTATAATCATAATTCTCCGCCGGACTGTCGCAATACACGGTATAATTTATCGTTCCGGCCGCATTTCCGCTCACCCTTACATTTATTCTGGCTGTGAGCGGCGCCTCTCCCTCTCTATTCTCTATACTTACTACCGCCTCCATGTTTTCATAATTTACTGTATTGCTTTCTATACTTTTTATATTTCCGGCTCTGTCCGTAATCGTATAGCGATATTTATAGGCAGCCCCCGGCTCAATTTGGTTGTCGCTAAAACTCGCCGTTCGCGTCTCTATCGCCTGCCACTCATCATTATTTTTCTTTTTTTCCACTGTTGTTATAAAATCATTTCCCAAACCAGACCCTCCTTGATCGTTAAAATTACCTTGAACGTTTACCAATCCCGTCTGCTGATTTATATTTGCCGTCGCTGTTCCATCCGGCAGCTCTCTATCCACACTAAACGAACCCACCCCCGAAACTATTTCTGGATTTTGTTGATACCGCACCTGCCATTGATAAGCGCCGGTTTCTAATGGTAACTCAAGCGTCTGCCGTCCGCTATCTTCTCTTCCTATTTGCCAGTCGGTAACCACTTCTCCGTTTTGTCTTGTTATTCTAAACTCAACCGGCGCTCCTCCCGCCACTCTTAAAACCACCGGCCTCTCTTCTCCAATCCACTCCGAAATTGACTCAATTGTCAGTGGTACCGTCGTTATTATTGTTGCCTCCCCGCCTGTTCCGCCTTGATTTCCACTATCAATCGGAAAAGCTGTTACTTGTTCTCCACCTCCCACGTCCGTCACCTCTCCGCCTTCCGTTGTATTTAATCCTCCCCCCGTATCTATTGTCTGTCCGCCCTCTATTAACTGCCCATTTCCACCTGTGTCGCCGCCAACCTCACCCACATTATTTCCAGAACTTGTTGTTATCTGCCTGACCCCATCGCAGTTTATCTCCGTCCACGTACCCGTCTGTCCCAATATCTCATAAAACAAAGTATTCAAACCTATTCCAATCGCGAACAGTATAAAAACTCCCTGTAATGCCGTCTTTATAATTTTTACCGCCTGCCCATACCTGCTCTCCGACCCGCCGGAGATAATCATCATAATTCCGCCGATTATAATCGCCCCCGTCCCTAAAATCACCGCTAAATCAGTGATAAAATTTATAACGTTCTGCCCCGTCGCCACTAAATCACAAAAACTGCACTGATCGGTACAGGAAACCAGCGGCCCCGCCAGGTCGCTCATCGTTCCAAACGCCGCCCTCGCCTTATTTATAAAAAATTGTGGCATTTTTTACTCTCTTCTTCTTCCGTGAAACGCGCGGTGTACTTCCTTAAGTTCGCGGTTCGTCAAATGCGTGTATATTTGTGTCGTTGTAATATTGGCGTGTCCCAGCATCTCCTGCACACTCCGCAAATCCGCCCCGTTTATAAGCAAGTCCGTCGCGAACGCGTGCCGCACCAAGTGCGGATGTACTCTCTGTCCGATGCCAGCCGCTCTCGCGTATCTGTCCACCAGCCGTTGTACCGCCCGCGGCGTAATTCTCCCCAGCGTCTTCGGCGCTGCCGCCTTCGTGTAACTCACGAACATTGCCTCCTCCGCGTCCGTCCGTTTATCCAAATATTCTTTCAGTGACCCCTTAGCTCTATCCGATAAAAACACCACTCGCAGTTTTTCTCCCTTTCCCCGCACCGTTATCTCCCCCCGCTCTAAATTTGCATACCGGTCAAGCGCGCATAATTCCGCCACCCGCAGTCCCGTGGAAAACAAAACCTCCAAAATCGCCCTGTCTCGCCTCCCTTTTATCGTCACCGTCTTTGGCGTCACTAGCATCCGTTCCAAATCCTGGTATCTAATGGTTTCAATCTGTCTCGCCGGCACCTTTGGTAATTCCACCTTGTCCGGTGAAAGCGTCTCCACGTCCCGCCTTATTAAATATTTAAGAAAATTGCGCAGCGCAATTATGTAATACGACTGCGTCACTTTTTTATACGGCCGCCGCGCCAGCTTCATCCGCCAGTTGCTGACCACCTCCGCCGTTATCTCTTCCGGTTGCTTTATGCCCGTATCCTTCATAAACACCGCCAAATACCGTCCGTAATTTTCCCGCGTCTTTATTGAACGGTTTTTTTCTACTTCCAAGTGGCTTAAATAATCGTCCAGATATTTCTCAATAGGGGACTGGTCTTTCATCTTCTTTATTTTATCACATTGTGCGACACGTAAATAAATTCCTATTTATTTACGTGGTTGCATCGTAGATCGACTCTCGCCTTGGCGAGAGTCTCCTTAGCGTTTGTCTTTATTGGGCCGCATAAATTCCTATTTATTTACGCCCTCCCCACCAACCATCCCCAAATACACGAATTCCACTTCTCTAATTACCAACTCCCGCGAGTCCATACCAGATAAGTTAAGTGTGAATTCTAAAACTCAAAGGCGCCGGTATCTTACTTAGTGAGACCGCGCGGAGCACGGCGGTGCGAGTCAGAGGAATTTTCTAGCCAGAAAATATCCGTGTCTCACTAAGTAAGATACCGGCGCCTGCACATCCTAGCTTATTTCACACCATAATCTTCATCCGGTACAGCGAGCTTCCCTTTTGACTTATCCAAAATTTTACCGTATACTACTTAATATATGTTAACTTCTCGGCAAAAAGCTAATACCGCCAAAGAAGTCAGGAAGCACGACCGCGATACCGGCTCCGCCGAAGTGCAAATCGCTATCCTTTCCCGCCGTATTGACGAGCTTCAGTCCCATCTCAAGAAAAATCGCAAGGACAACCACTCCCGCCGCGGCCTTCTACAGATGGTCAGCCAACGCAAGAAATTTTTAAATTATTTGACTAAAAGCGATCCCGTTGCCTACGGCAAATTAGTTAAAAAACTGGGCCTCAAAAATAAGGCCTAATTTTCTTTTCTTTGTTGTCCGCGCGCCGTCGTCCTATTCTCATGGCTAAAACCAAACATCAACCGGAACGAGTCGGCATCTTCGTTGATATTCAGAACCTTTATCACTCGGCCAAGAATATCCACCACAGCCGCGTTAACTATAAGGAACTTATTCGCAACCTCGTCGGCCGGCGTCAACTCATCCGCGCCTTGGCTTATGTCGTCAAAAGCGACACTGTTTTGGAGTCCACCGTCTCCCGCACCACTGGCCGCACCGAGGCCTCTTTTTTTGAAGCGCTGGAAAAATCCGGCCTGGAACTGCGAGTCAAAGACCTGCAAGTTTTCGGCAGCGGCGCCAAAAAAGCCGACTGGGACGTGGGACTGGCCGTTGACGCCATCCGCCTTGCCCCCTCGCTGGACGTCGTTATTCTTGTTACCGGCGACGGCGACTTCGTGCCGCTGATTGAGTACCTGCGTTTCGGTCTTAGTCGCCGCGTTGAGGTCGCCGGCTTCAAAGGCAGTTCCTCTTCTCGCCTCAAGGACGCCGCCGACTCTTTCAAAAATCTGGAGGCGCTGCCGCGGGTATTGAAAAAGATTGATATTAAGCGTTAAATTATACTCCTATGTCAAAAACTAAAACTTTCTCCGTTGATATTGCCGGCCGCCCCCTTCATTTAGAAATCGGCGGTTTAGCCGGTCAAGCTAACGGCGCCGTGCTGGCTCGCTATGGCGAAACTATTGTCTTAGCCACCGCCGTTATAAGTCAATCTGACGCTCTCGGCGACTTTTTCCCCTTAACCGTCAACTACGAGGAAAAATTTTATGCCGCCGGCAAAATTTTAGGTTCTCGTTTTGTCCGTCGCGAAGGGCGCTCCTCCGACAAAGCCACCCTTACCAGCCGCCTTATTGACCGCTCTGTCCGTCCCCTCTTCCCGGAGGCCTTCCGCCGCGAAGTTCAAATCATTATTACCACCTTTTCCCTTGACGAAGACAATGACCCCGACTTTGTCTCTCTTATCGCCGCCTCCACTGCTCTTGCTATCTCCAACATCCCTTGGGCTGGTCCGGTCGGCGGCGTTGGTGTCTCCAAAATCGGCGACTCTTTCGTTATTAATCCCACTCTCGCCCAATTAAAGAATGGCGTTGTTTCTTATTCCGCCTTTTTTGCCGGCGTCCGCGACAAAATCAATATGATTGAAGTCGCCGCCTCCGAATCCGCCGAAGACGACATTATCTCGGGACTTAAAACCGCCGTTACCGCCATCAATAAACTCATTGCCTTTCAGGAAGATATAATTAAATCTGTCGGCAAACCCAAAGCCGATATCTCTCTTCCCACCCCCCCGCCCCCTCTCGTTGATGCTGTCCACTCCTTCCTTTCTAACCGCTTGGACTCCGTTCTTTTTCTTCCCGATAAAAGCGAGCGCGAAGCCGGACTCTCCACTCTCCGTCAGGAATTGGAAAAAGAACTCGCTTCCGGCAACTGGACCGAAGACGACCTTCAGCGCCTTCCCGCTATTTTTGAAACTGAAGTTTCCGCCGCTGTTCATAAGGCCGCTCTGGAAAACAGCCGCCGCGTTGACGGCCGCGCCTTGGACGCCATCCGTCCTCTCTCCGCCGCCGTCCATATTTTTGATCGTCCGCACGGCACCGGCCTCTTCTCTCGCGGCGAGACCCAGGCGCTCGCCACCACCACTCTCGCTCCTCCCGGCCAGGAAAAACTGGAAGAAACCGCCGCCGACACCGTTAAAAAACATTTTTTTCTCCACTATAACTTCCCGCCCTTCTCCACCGGCGAGGTTAAACCGCTCCGCTCTCCCGGCCGCCGCGAAATCGGCCACGGCGCTCTGGCGGAAAAAGCCCTCCGCCCTCTTATGCCCTCTCTAGACGAATTTCCTTATACCGTGCGTGTCGTCTCCGAAATTCTCTCTTCCAATGGTTCTTCCTCTATGGCTACCGTTTGCGCTAGTTGTCTGTCTCTTATGGACGCTGGTGTGCCTATCAAAAAGCCGGTCGCCGGTATCGCTATGGGCATTATGACCGGCTCCGGCGGCGCTTATAAAATTTTGACCGACATCCAAGGTCCGGAAGACCACTACGGCGATATGGATTTCAAAGTGGCCGGCACTCGCGACGGCGTCACCGCCGTGCAAATGGACGTCAAAGTGAACGGCATCACCCCCGATATCTTAGCCGAGGGCCTCGCTCAAGCCCGCCGCGCCCGTTTGGAAATCTTGGATGTTATGACCGGCGCCATCGCCTCGCCCCGTCCGGAAATTTCTCCTTACGCTCCGCACGTTTTCATTCTCAAAATTAATCCCGAAAAAATCGGCGAACTTATTGGTCCCGGCGGCAAAATCATCAACGGCATTATTGCCCGCACCGGCGCCACTATTGATATTGAGGATGACGGTACCGTCTTTATTGGCGGCCTCGACGCCGACTCTCTGAATAAGGCCCTCGCCGAAGTCAAAGATATTACTCGCGAGTTTGCTATCGGTGAAATTATTGAAGGCAAGATTATTAAAATCATGGAATTCGGCGCCATCGTTGACTTAGGCGGCGGCCGTGACGGCATGATTCACGTTTCCGAACTCAAAAACGGCTTCGTTAAAAAAGTGGAGGATGTCGTCAAATTAGGGGACCTCGTCCGCGCTAAAGTTGTCAAAATTGAAAACGGCCGTGTCGGCCTCTCTCTCAAAGCCCTCTCCGAAAAATAGTTCCCTCTCTTGTTTGTTTATTAAGATATCCACAATTTTTCTATCCTTCCTTATTAAAGGGGGTTATAATTTAAAAAAGGGTTATTCCCCTTGCGATTAAAATTAAAAGAGTTCTCTAACTCGCAACCTCTTTATGGAAAACCAAAATCCCATGCCATCTAGCGGCGGTCAGGTTCCTCCTCCGCCCTCTTCCGGTTCCGTTGACATCCGTACCCAGCAGTCGGACATTCAATCAATTAAACAGTCCGGCGGCAGCACCCCCCTTCCTTCCCAGTTTAATCTCGGGCAGTCCGTTCCTTCTTCTCCTTCTGTTCCCGAACCGATTAACCTTCCCCCCCCCATTCCTCCACCCCCCTCTCCTAACAACTTCGGCCTGCCTCCTTCCCCTCCATCCTCAAGCGGAGAGTCAATTTTCAATCCTGCCGACGCCTCTGCCACCCCCGCTCCTTCCGGCGGCGCTGACTTTAAAAAAATCAGTTTGATTATCGGCATTGTTGTTGCCGTTGCCGCTTTGATTTGGGTCGGCTATATCTACATTTATCCTCTGTTTTTCTCGTCTTCTCCCGCCCTTGAACTTCTTTCTTCTCCCGCTCCGGCTGTTGTTGTCACCCCCGTCGCCCCTCCGCCCCTCGTCCACTCTTCTTTCGTCAATTTTGATGCCTCTCTTCCTTCTCTCTCCGTTCCCGTCATTGGCACTTTCCGCTCGGATCTGGCTAACGCCCTTTCTTCCGCTTCCGCTCTTGTCCCCGATTCTATTATGGAAGTTAAAGTTCAAAACGCTCTCGGTGAACCGGGCGCCTGGAGTATTTTTCTAAACACGCTCATTCCGGAAATTACTTCCGAAACGGCCGCCGCCATCTTCGCGGACGACTTTACCGCTTTCGTTTATGTTGATAACAACCTAAAATCTTGGCCCGGTTTTATTGCTAAACTTAAATCCTCCGCCAGTTTAGTTGACGCTGGCTTTCAAGTGCGCGCGCTGGAAAGTTCTATCTTTTTACCCAACCTCTTCCTTGCCGACTCCGGTACCCCCGCCGCCGCTGGTTTCAAAGACGGCCAGGTAAATGTGGACATTCCCACTCGCTATCTAACCTACTCCTCCGGCGCCGTCATTAACTACTTCTGGATCGGCGACTATTTTGTGCTCGTCACTTCTTACCCCGGCGCTCAAAAAGTCATTCCTCTTATCCAAACCTCTAATCTCTGATTATGGATGAAACGAAACGCCAGGAGTTACTGAAGGAAAAAGAAGAAACCATTAGTCGTCTGGCGGAAATTGAGTCGCGCCGCGCCGATTACGGTTCCGATGTTGATGCCGGCGATGAAGAATCGCACGAAACGGCGGAAATCGGCTTGAATCTTGGTATAGAACAATCTCTCAAAAATCGTCTGGCGGAAATTGAAGACGAACTTGTCTCTGCTAACTGATGGCCGACGTCGCCAAGGTTTATTCAGCCGAGCTTGACGGCGTCGCCGCCCGGCTCGTGGAAGTGGAGGTCGACATCAATGTCGGCCTCCACGCGTTTAACATTGTTGGCTTAGCCGACAAAGCTCTCTCCGAAGCCCGCGAGCGGGTCAACTCCGCCCTTAAAAACAGCCGCGTCAAACCGCCCAATCAGGAAAACCGCAAAATCACCGTCAATCTCGCTCCCGCCGACATTAAGAAAACCGGTTCTCAATATGACCTGGCGATAGCGGTGGGCTACTTACTGGCTTCCGGCCAGCTTCGTCCGGTAGGGGAGAGCCGTGACCTCTTTATCGGCGAACTGGCTCTCTCCGGCGCTCTCCGCCCTGTTTTCGGCGCTTTAAGCATCGTTGAACACGCCCGCGCTCACGGATTTAACCGCTTCTTTTTACCCGCCGCCAACGCCGCCGAAGCCGCTCTGGTCAGCGGACTCACTCTCGTGCCGGTTTCCGACCTCTCCCAGGTTATAAACATTCTAGAAGGCCGCCTTCCGGCTCCCCCCTCGCCCCCACCCCCTGCTCTTACCGCCGCTCCGTCGGCCATTAATTTATCCGACGTCCGCGGCCACGCTCACGCCAAACGCGCCCTCGCTATCGCCGCCGCCGGCGGCCACAACCTGCTTATGGTCGGCCCTCCCGGCTCCGGCAAAAGTTTGCTGGCACAGGCGCTCATTTCCATCCTGCCCCCGCTTACCGCCGCCGAAGCCGTGGAAGTTACCAAAATCTATGGCGTCGTCGGCTTAAACCGCGGCCAGGTTATTTCTTCTCGTCCTTTCCGTTCTCCTCACCACTCCGCCTCCGCCGTCTCCATCATTGGCGGCGGCGCCTCGCCTCGTCCGGGTGAAATTAGTTTGGCGCACCGCGGCGTTCTCTTTCTGGACGAACTGCCCGAATTTCATCGTGATGTTTTGGAATCCCTGCGCCAGCCGCTGGAAAACGGCGCCGTCACCGTCTCTCGTGCCCGCGGCACTCTGGAATTCCCCGCCCGCTTCACGCTTATCGCCGCGATGAATCCCTGTCCCTGCGGCTTCTGGGGCGATCCTGAACGTGCCTGTCGTTGCGGCGCCTATGATATCATCCGTTACCAGAAAAAACTTTCCGGGCCTCTTCTGGACCGAATTGACTTGGGACTCACCGTGCCTCGCCTTTCCGTTTCTGAACTTCTTGATCCTCCCTCTCTTTCCTCCACCACCGAAACCTCTCGTCTCTTAAACCAAGTCCTCGCCGCCCGCGCCCGCCAGCACGAACGCTTCTCCTCTTTCTCTCGTCCGCTCTTCACCAACGCCGAACTCACTTCCCGCGAGTGCGACGAGCTTATCAAACTGAATGCCTTAAGCGAGGACTTTGTCAAAAAAGCCATCTCCCGTTCTCTTCTCTCTCCCCGCGGCTACTACCGCCTGCTCAAAGTTTCCCGCACCATCGCCGATTTGGAAAACTCCGCCTCCGTCACCGCCGCTCATCTCAAAGAGGCCTTCTCCTACCGCCTCAAAGACCCAGAATAAAAACAAAAAAGAGCCCTCGGGCTCTTCTTTGGTTTATACTTTATTTAGTACTTCGCAAATGGGTTCGCCGCTCCGTGCACCTCAAAGTGCAGGTGGCATCCGGTCTCGCCGTTGACGTTGCCCGTGTTGCCGGTCAGGGCGATTACCTCTCCCTGCATCACCAAGTCTCCCGCTGTCGCCAAATTCTTGCTGGTGTGAGCGTAAAGCGTTTTTGTCCCGTTCGGATGTTCTATCGCCACATAACTGCCATATCCGCCACTCCATCCTTCTCCTGCTTCCTCACTTACTGCCCCACTCTGAGCCGCGTACACCTCGCTTCCGCACACCCCCGCGATATCCACCGCGTTGTTATAATGCAGCTGCCCCCAGTTCCAGCCGTTAGTCGGCATTATAAAATAGCCGCCTATCTCCGGCAGGCGATAGCCGCTCACCTCTCCCTCTCTTCGTATTCCTCCTTCTGCCATCACCGCCGCGCTGTTTATAAACGGCGAGTCGTTTACGCTGTCATCCGTCCTCATTCCCGCTGTTTCCACAATCCCTTCACTTATCAAAGCCGCCCCATTGTTGCTATTATAGATAGGTCCTCCTAAAACCGGACTGGAGTATGCCGCCTCTGCCGCTCCCGCCGCCCCCGCCGCCAAACTTACCCCTATTAAAGCCACTACCAATAGCATTCCCGGGATAAAAGGGTTTTTAACAAGGCGGATTGTTTTTTTAAGTAGTGTATGAATAACGCCAATATTTTACTCCCTAACCTCTCTCCCCGTCAACAAGAAGCGGTAAATAGCCCTATAAATGGGCCTCTTTTGATTGTTGCCGGCGCCGGCTCCGGCAAAACCGCGACTTTAACCGCCCGCCTCCGCTTTCTGATTCAAAAAGGCGTTTCACCTTCCCAAATAGTGGCCATTACCTTTACCAATAAGGCCGCCGGTGAGATGCGCCGCCGCCTCTCCGATGTCCTCAATTCTTCTTCTCCGTTTATCGGCACTTTTCACGCCTTCGGCGTTCGTATTTTAAAAAGCGAAGCTCGCCGTTTTGGCCGTCTACCTTCTTTTTCCATTTATGACCGCGATGATTCTAAACGTGTCCTCACTAATCTTCTCAAAGAACAAGGTGTCTCCGATCGCCGCGCCTCCGCCGCTATTCTTCTTTCCCGCTTAAGCTGCCTCAAAAACCAACTTCTCTCCGCCGATTCTCTTCTCAATTCTTCCGAGCCGGCCAATCGCGTTCTATATAACATTTTTCCTCTTTATGAAGAACGCCTCGCCGCCAATAATGCTTTTGACTTTGACGACCTTTTAGTTAGACCGGTTGAGCTACTGTCTTCTGATTCCGCTCTTCGCGCTCGCTATGAACGCCGCTTCTCGCACTTGCTGGTAGACGAGTATCAGGACGTCAACACTGCCCAGTTTGAACTGGTAAAGCTTCTCTCCGGACCCGACCAAAACATCACTGTTGTCGGAGACGATAATCAGGCCATCTATGCTTTCCGCGGCGCTGACTTCCGCAACTTTCTTAACTTTGACCGCCACTTTCCGGAAACGCACGTTGTCGTCTTGGACCAGAATTATCGCTCCACTGGCCACATCATCTCCGCCGCCTCCGCTGTTATTGCCCAAAATAAAATCCAGCGCCATAAAAAATTATGGACCGCCGGCGCCGCCGGTCTGCCGGTTAGCATTCAGGAACATGAAGACGAGATTTCTGAAGCTGACTGGATTGCCAGTCGCGTCGCTTCCGCCCCTCGCGTGGACACCGCCGTTCTCTATCGCACTAACGCCCAAT